>SL_3KL_010_SEDDRAFT_10003011_pt1 | contig 15343 bp, 13 predicted proteins | sample SodLakKL_010_SED_2_FD_10381 | JGI IMG/M metagenome (IMG submission 10381)
ATCTCCCCATGCCCGGAAATTGAGGGCCATGCTACTCGACAAGGGCATTTTCACCGATTCTCGCGATAATATTATCCGAATTGGCCCGGCTCCTTACACAACATCCAAACAATGCGAAAAAGTAATTGCAGAACTATTCCAATGTCTGTCGGCCGTTCAACAATCTGCGCAACTTTAGCCCATTACTCCATTAATTTGAACAAATTCGGCAAAATTTTTTGTAAGGTTTTCGGGTTTTGCCGTTCATACAGTTGATAACCTTTTTAAAATATTTTTGTAAGGAATCCGCAAAATTTGGTTCGTACATATGTTATACATATATTCATTTCAGGGTATCAGAGGGAGTGAAAATGTTATATTTTAGGGTGACATGATGCAGGCACGCCCGCTTCTTTTATTTCAGAAAACAATTTATAATCACTAAACATTATTTACGCTATGGCAGCTTCCAAAGACGACAGATCAAAAGCAATTGACATCGCAATCGGACAGATTGAAAAACAGCACGGTAAAGGCGCTGTAATGAGGTTGGGCGATCAGGCAGCCAACGAAATTGCCACCATATCCACCGGCTCCATCATGGTAGATTACGCCCTGGGTGTGAACGGGATACCGCGGGGACGAATCACCGAGATTTATGGACCGGAAGCCAGTGGTAAAACCACACTCGGCCTTCAGGTGATTGCCGAAGCACAAAAAGCGGGCGGTTATGCAGCCTTTGTGGATGCCGAGCACGCATTCGACCCCAAATATGCACGTGCCCTTGGCATCAATACTGATGAACTGCTGGTTTCTCAGCCCGACAGCGGTGAACAGGCACTTGAAATCACAGAAACACTAATCCGCTCCGGAGCCCTGGATGTTATTGTGGTTGACTCTGTGGCCGCACTGGTCCCCCGCGCCGAACTGGAAGGTGAAATGGGAGATTCGCACATGGGATTGCAGGCACGCCTGATGTCACAGGCGCTGAGAAAAATTACCGGGGTGGTGAGCAAAACCCGGACAGGGGTTGTGTTTATTAACCAGGTGAGAGAAAAGATCGGTGTGATGTTTGGCAATCCCGAAACCACTACCGGCGGCCGCGCACTCAAATTTTATTCCTCTGTCCGGATCGATATTCGCCGCATCGGCTCCATCAAGAAAGGAGATGAAGTGCTTGGCAATCGCACCAAAGTAAAAATTGCCAAAAACAAAGTAGCGCCTCCTTTTAAAGTGGTCGAATTCAATATTTTATACGGAAAGGGAATTTCCAGAATTTCTGAAATCCTTGATCTTGCCGTGGAAAATGACATCATCGAAAAACGGGGCAGCTGGTACCGTTACGAAGGTGAACCCATCGGACAGGGAACTGATGCTGCCATGCAATTTCTTGAAGAAGACCCGGAACTTTGCAAAAATATTGAAACCACTGTACGCGAAATTCTGATGCCGAAAGTCGATGAGAACGAATCCAAAGCGAAGGAGGACAAAAAGAAAGAACCCGCTAAAGCTGATGAATAAATACACAGAAAGCGGCCGGACTCCCGATGATATTCCGGACGACCTGCCGCTGACCATTACGAATATTTCCGTTCAAAAGAAAAACAAGGAGCGTTTCTCACTTTATCACAACAACCGTTTTTTGATCGGAGTGAGCAACCAGACTCTGATGGAATATTCACTGCAAAAAGGCGTCGTACTGACGCCTTCTTTGTATCAAAAACTTAAACAGGCAGAAGAGTTAAGCGCCGTTAAAGAGAGTTGTTACCGTTATCTCAGCCGAAGAGATCACGCCTCGTCTGAGTTAAAGAAAAAACTGATCAAAAAGGGATTCGGTGAACAAATCATCACCGATGTTTTGCATGAACTTGCCGAAAAAGGCTACCTCGATGATGAACAGTTTGCCCTGAAATTTGCCAATGAAAAAGGAGAACTGAACCGTTGGGGCCCCAAAAAAATTAAATCGGCACTCTATAAAAAAGGCCTTTCAAAAAATATCATCGAAAAGGTGGTAAAAACTGTCTCAGACAATTTGCCGCAAGATCAGATTTGCGTAGATTTGGTTTTAAAGCGAAAACGCCATTTTTTGCGGGAAGAAGATCCGTATAAACGAAAACAGAAAATTTATATGTACCTGGCCGGCCGTGGTTTTCCGGGATCTGTAATCAACCAAAGCATGCCAAAAATTGAAGCACGATTAGATGCTTAAAAATTTAACGTTAGAGAAAATTGTAAAATCGGCCCTGTTTATTGCCGGTTTGCTGGTTGTTGGTGTCATTGTTTACAATTACAGCAATCTTGCTGTTTATGCATTTATAGCTCTGATCTTCAGTTACCTGCTCGACCCGTTTGTGAACCGCATGCAGGCAGCCGGCATAGACCGAACCCTTTCCATCACAATTATTCTTGCTACTGTTTTGCTGGTCGTTATCTGGATCTCAACAAGCATCATCCCGATAGTTGCCAACCGTATGGCTATTCTTACCCGGCAATTGCACACCGATAATCTGATTATGATTGCCAATCAGATCGAAATTCATCTTCGGGCCAATTTCGATTTTATCCCACAGGGTTACCTGCGTGATAATGTGGCTGTTTTCGTTGAAGATCTTTTCAATTTTGGCAGACTCTCGGATGTGGTGGGTGACCTGATCGGCATTTTCACCAACCTGTTCGCTGCTTTTTTGGTGATTCCATTTGCCACCTTCTTCTTTTTAAAAGATGGGCACAAAATCCGTAGAGATCTTTTACAGCTCGTACCCAACAAATATTTTGAAACAACTCTCAGTCTCGTCCACAAAGTTGAAACACGCCTGGGCTACTATTTCCGCAGTGTATTGATTCAATGCACAATCGTTGGGATTGTATCCTGGCTGACCCTCTCTGTGGCCGGCCTAAATAATTCGGCCTCGGTCGGGATTGCCATTGGAGTGGCCAACTCCATCCCCTATTTCGGGCCGATTATCGGATATCTGCTCTCCATTGTGGTTTCCATTATCGAAACCGGAGATTTTTCATTGATTATTCCCTGCATCCTTGCAGTTATGACGGCTCAAATTTTAGACAATGTGGTTCTGCAGCCGCTTATTTTTTCAAAATCCGCGGATATTCATCCCGTTGCCATTCTCTTCATTATTATGATTGGTGCACAAACTGCCGGAATTCTCGGAATGCTGGTTGCCATTCCAATTGCCACCGTCATCAAAATTACGGTGAACCAGATCGCATGGAGTTTTAATAATTACCATGTTTTCAGAGCCGGCCAGATACACACCAAAAAGACTCCAAATTAATTTTTTACTCTCGTTCCTGTACAATTCTTTTAAAATTTTGGGTTCGGATTTCACTATCTTTTACGCGAATTAAACACCGCAATCTATATACCGTGTGAAAAAACTGGTAATTTTTGCTTCCGGTTCCGGCAGCAACTTTCAGGCTATTATTAACGCAACTAAAAACCAAGACATTCATGCAGTAATAGCCGGGCTGATAGTAAACAAAAAAAATATCGGTGCGGTTGAACGTGCTCAAAAACATGATATTCCCGTTGCACTGCTCACTCCGGATGACACGCATCAGTTTGAACAGCAACTTGAGAAACAACTGCATAAATGGAACCCCGATTTAATTGTGCTGGCCGGATTTCTAAAAAAAATCCCTGAACGGATCATCAGAAAATATCCGGACAAAATTATCAACATCCATCCGGCACTGCTGCCGAAATACGGAGGAAAAGGATTTTACGGACTTCGTGTACACAAAGCCGTTATCGAAGCCGAAGAGTCTGAGTCGGGTTGTACCGTTCATTATGTGAACGAAGAGTACGACAAAGGCGATATTATCGCTCAGAAAAAAGTACCGGTTCAACCTTCCGACACCCCGGAAATACTTGCAAAACGTGTTTTAAAAGAGGAACATAAACTTCTTCCTTCAGTAATTAAAAACATCCTCAACCAAAACAACTGATTTACGTGTCTTTAAAACCTCTATCAACCTTACCCGAATCATCACTCCCGATAAATCGTGCCCTGATCTCGGTTTCAGACAAAACCGGCGTTGCTTCTCTCGCAACCTCCCTTTATAAACAAGGAATTGAAATTCTCAGCACAGGTGGCACAGCAAAAGTTATCCGCGAAGCAGACATACCGGTGAAGGATGTCAGTGATGTTACAAATTTTCCCGAATGCCTGGACGGGCGGGTAAAAACCCTGCATCCCAATATTCATGCCGGTATTCTGGCGAGAACCAGCCATCAACCCGACCGGAGCGAACTGGATACACTCGGGGTAGAGCCGATAGAGCTGGTTGTGGTAAATCTTTATCCGTTTAAGGAAACGGTTTCTTCACCCGATGTAACCCCGGCAACAGCCACCGAAAATATCGATATTGGCGGACCCACCATGATCCGCGCGGCGGCAAAAAACTTTGCCCATGTTGCTGTATTAACCCATCCGAATCAGTATTCTGCTTTTTTGGAAGAGCTTGAAGATACCGGGAAAATTTCTTTCAGCTCCCGAAGAAACTTGGCCCGTAAAGCTTTTGAGCATACAGCAGATTATGATGTGGCAATCAGCAACTACTTCAATACCATTGATGAAATCGAATTACCGGAGCAGCTTTCAATTTCTTTTCCAAAATCGGCCGACTTGAGATATGGAGAAAATCCCCATCAGAAAGCTTCGGTTTACGGGCGGCAATCGGATTATATTCATTGCTTCCACGGCAAAGAGCTCAGCTACAACAATTATCTGGATATTGATAGTGCACTACACCTGATGGCAGATTTTCAAAACGATGACCCAACGGCTGCTATTTTTAAACACACCGTTCCCTGCGGCATTGCCTCCTCCAATCATCTGACTGATGCATACAAACGGGCTTTTGCAACCGATACGGTTTCTCCGTTTGGCGGAATCGTCATCGTAAACCGCCCCCTCGATCTTGAAACGGCAACCTCGATCGATTCCATTTTTACAGAAATTATTTTGGCGCCGGACTTTGAGGAGGGCGTCACCGAGTTTTTAACCAAAAAGAAAAACAGACGCCTTGTTAAGATTCTGAATTACCCGGCCGATACTGATTCCTACAAACTGAAATCCATATTCGGGGGAGCTTTGTACCAACAGGCAGACCTCGCCGCNGTTACCGAAAATGACCTTAAAATTGTTACCCAACGNAAACCAACCTATGCGGAACTATCTGACATGTTATTTGGATGGCGNGTTGTTAAACATGTAAAATCCAATGGTATCGTTTATGCAAAAGGCCGGGCTACCTGTGGAATCGGAACCGGACAAACAAGCCGTGTGGAAAGTTCTGTGATAGCCGTTCGGAAAGCAATGAATGAAGATCTTTCCCTGAAAGGGAGCATTATTGCATCGGATGCGTTTTTCCCATTTGCCGATGGAGTTATTGCCGCCGCACAATCCGGTGCCACAGCCGTAATACAGCCCGGAGGCAGCATCCGTGATAAAGAAGTGATAGAAGCTGCCGACGAATATAATATGGCCATGGCATTTACGGGAATACGCCACTTTAAACATTAATTTATTACATCCATTTAAAACAAATTGTTCGCAAATAGGCAGTTAAAAATGTATTTTTTATAGTCTGTCTGAATGTCTAATTAGTTAAAGCAAATCACCAAATGTCGGATACTTACACGAAAACAAAAAAGAAATCAAAAAACAGCCAGAAAAAAAACGGCCTCTTCGATTTTCTCTATACAGATATAGCAATTGATCTTGGCACAGCAAATACACTGGTGTATGCCCGTGGGCAGGGAGTTGTTCTGAACGAACCATCTATTGTTGCTCTGAATAACAGAAACGAACCTGTTGCCGCCGGTCATGAAGCCCGTTTGATGCATGAAAAAACACACGGTAATATCCGAACGGTTCGCCCTCTCAGAGATGGTGTTATCGCAGATTTTGAAGTTGCTGAACTCATGATCCGCGACATGATCAAAAAAGTAAAAATGAAATGGTATTCAACAACACGCCAAATGGTGGTTTGTGTGCCCAGCGGAATTACCGAGGTTGAGCGCCGGGCCGTTCGCGACAGTGCCGAACATGCCGGAGCAAAAGAAGTATATCTTGTGGATGAACCCATGGCCGCTGCAATTGGTATAGGCCTGGATGTACATGAGCCTGTGGGAAATATGATTGTGGATATTGGCGGCGGAACAACCGAAATTGCCGTCATTGCTTTGTCCGGAATTGTTCATGCGCAATCAGTTCGGTTGGGCGGTGACGAACTGAACGAAGATATTGTCAACTATTTCAGGCGAAACCATAACCTGCTGATAGGCGAACGAACATCAGAAAAAATAAAATGTGAAATTGGATCAGCCGCTCCACTGGATGAAGAACTTGAAATGATCACAAAAGGAAGAGATTTGGTGAACGGGGTGCCCAGAACAAGGCAGGTTACATCAAAAGATGTAAGAGAAGCAATTTCAGAATCAGTAAATTCTATTGTTGAAGCGATTACAAAATCTCTTGAACAGACTCCACCCGAACTTTCTGCCGATATTCTCGATCGAGGTATAATGTTAACCGGTGGCGGTGCGTTGCTAAAAAACCTGGACAAGCTGATTATGGAAACTACAGACCTTCCTGTACACATCGCAGAAGACCCTTTAACGGCTGTTGTTCGGGGAACTGGTAAAATTCTCGAGGATCTGGAGTACTACAAAACAGTAATTACCTGAAAATTCTGCAATACGGTGAATGCGACGAATAGCGGATATTAAAGACTATATTATCACGGCACTTATTCTGCTGCTTGCTGTTGGTCTGATGATAAACCGTCATGAAGGCGGACTTCAAAATATGAGGAAAGCCTCCATCACTGTTCTAAGCTACCTCGAACAGCCACTCTCCAATATCCGGACATACCGGCAGGCTATTTCTACCAATACGTATCTGCACCGGCAGAATATACTGCTTCAGGACGAACTGAGCCGCCTTCGTTCTGTGGAACAGCAAAATCGCGTTCTCAGAAGTCTGCTAAATTTGCGTGAAGAGAGTTCTCATCCCTTGATTCCGGTAAAAATTGTGGCCAAAGATCTTACAAGCCTTAACAGTTTTTTAACGGCCAGTGCCGGTTCTGATGATGGCGTTCAGCCCGGAATGCCCATGATCAACTCCGACGGGCTAATCGGGCAGGTGATTCTGGTTTCAAATCAATATTCACAGATTTTACCATACAACAACTCCATGTTCAGAGTCAGCGCTCAGGTAGAAGGCACCCGCGCTTACGGAATTGTAACCCGCAGCAGCAGAACCGGCCGTGAACTTATTCTCCAGTTTGTGCCTGAAACCATCCCTGTTGAGCCTGGCCAAATTGTGCAGACATCCGGTTTTGGTAACCAATATCCTCCCGGACTCCCCATTGGTGTTGTAACCCATACAGAGCCGGGCCGCGGTGTTGAAACTCAAACCATTTACCTGGAAGCCTTTACCGATCTTAACACACTGGCCGAAGCATTTATCATGGAGTTTGAACCCGACACCACAATTAATAACCTTATTAATGAACAAACAGAACTCTTTTGATCCGGTCTGAAAACATACGATTATTTTTTATCGGTTTAGGGATCGTTACCATACAAATAGTGCTGCTCAGGCATTTTGAGATCATAGGTGCACAGTCTGATCTTGTTCTGATTTTTTTGCTTTGGCTGGCCACAAAAAAATCAAAAACGGAAGTTCTTCTTTATGCTGCATTCCTTGGTTTTTTGCAGGATGCACTAACGGATCTGTGGGGATTGAATATGTTCGCGAAAACGGTGCTGATTTTTATACTTTTCGGCTATTTGAACCGTATTTCTCAAAACAGACTACTTTTCTGGCAAGTATTTTTAATTATTCTGATGGCAGCTTTTATCCATAATGTAATATTTTACGGCCTGAGTCTGTTTACAGAACTCTACTCTCCCGGATTTTTTATCTGGAGTCTTTTAATCATCAGTTCTATGTTTACAGCACTATTAGGCAGTTTTCTACATCTCGTCAGAGAAGATAAATAAGGAGTTGAGTATGGCAGGCAGCAGAAATAACAACAAGATTCAAACATCCATCAAAGTACTGCAGGGAATTGTTGTCATTGGATTTTTTATCTTGATTACCAGAATATTTCATCTGCAGATTCTGGATTACGAAACCTACTCTCCTATCAGCATGCAGAACTCTCTCCGGATGGAAGTTGTAAACCCGGCAAGAGGTTTAATACTGGATCGAAAAGGTACCATTATTGCAGATAATCAGCCCATTTTCTCTATCACCATCACGCCTGCCAAATTCAAAATGGAAAACTTGTCTAAACTGGCAGCTTTTTTACAAATGGACGAAGAGGCAGTGCTTGATCGAATCCAGCAGGCACAAAATTACTCATGGCATCGTACATCCCGGCTTTTTACAGAAGTGCCATTTGATGTTTTCTCCGACATTCAGGAAAACTTATGGCAATTGCCCGGCATTGGCCATCAAATAGAAAGTAAACGCAATTACCCTGCCGGGGTTAACGCCTCACATATTTTAGGATATTTAAGGGAAGCATCCAGAGAAGATTTATTACGCAGCGACCACCTCCGGATGGGCGACAGAATTGGCAAAAGTGGCCTGGAAAGTGTGTATGAAGATTATCTTCGCGGAGAAATTGGCACTCAATATGTTCGGGTGAATGCTTTCGGGCAGGCCCTGGACAGTTACGGAACCGGTGATTTGAATATTGAACCGACCAAAGGTGCCGATCTGATAACTACCATAGATGCAGATTTGCAGGCACTGGCAGAAATATTGATGGAAAACAAGCGGGGAGGCCTTGTTGCAATCGATCCGCAAACCGGTGGAATTTTGAGCATGGTAAGCGCCCCGCAATATGATCTGAGCAAACTTGCAGGGCGTATGGATATTAATTACTGGCAGACCCTTAATTCCGATCGGGACACGCCCCTATACAATCGGGCAATTTCATCCCGGCAACCTCCAGGATCTACATTCAAGCCATTTATGGGACTTGTTGGTCTGCACATTGGCCTGATTACCCCCGAACTTGAGATTTACAATCCGGGTGCCTATTACCGGGGACGTGCTTACAGAGATTTGGCCGATCCCGGGAATTATAACCTTGAACGAGCCATAGCAAAATCCAGCAATACCTACTTTTTCTGGATGATGGATCGGATTGCAAGCCGTGGCCAACTCAATATCTGGTCAGATTTGATTCAGGATTTTGGCATGGGACCGCTCAATCATATTGACCTCCCTTTTGAACGCACCGGAATTATTCCCGACAGTACCTACATGAACCGAACATTTGGAGAACGACGATGGAGTATCGGGGACTTGATGAGCCTGGGTGTGGGCCAGGGCATGGTTTCAGTATCACCGCTTCAAATGGCAGTTGCTGTTTCTACTCTTGCAAATGGCGGCTACAGGATACAGCCACACCTGGTTAGTGCAATCCGGGAACCAAACGGAGACATTCAATATACCAGCCCCGTCCTTCAGAAGATAGACTGGGTGGGGGATGATTATCTGGAAACCATAAAATCGGGCATGAAACAAGCACTGCTTGAGGGCGGTTCCAGGTATTATGGTTTTATTTCAGACGTGGAAATTGCCGGTAAAACCGGAACCGCTCAAAACCCTCATGGCGAAAACCACGGTTGGTTCATCGCCTATGCACCGGCTGATGATCCGCAAATAGCTGTAGCGGTACTGGCCGAAAATTCCGGTTATGGTTCTGTATCAGCCACCCCGATCGCTTCTCTTCTCATCGAACAATATCTGACCGGAGAAATTAACAGGCCACACATCTATGATCATGTGATTAATTTCAGGCCCGAAATTACAACTGATGAGGAAGAAGATTAATGCAGGATAGACGGGAATTTAACTGGTTTGTAATATTGATTTGGCTCGGGCTGATAGCATTTGGCCTGACTGCAATTTACAGTGCCACACAAGGCCCGGTCTCTCAGTTTTTGCCCTCCTACATACAGGATAATTTCTACCGGCAGTCTATGTGGATAGCACTTTCAGCAGCTGTACTTATCGGGATTCAGTTTGTGTCGCCCCGAACGTTTTATGAAGGTGCCTATTTCTTTTACGCAATTAGCATCTTTCTAATGATAATAACTCTCTTCTTTGGTACAGAGGTGAGTGGATCGAAAAGTTGGCTGAGGATTGGCCCCCTGAACGTTCAAACAGGAGAAGTCACAAAAATTGCCACTATACTTGCTGCAGCAAGTTATTTAACGAGCCGAAGAGATATATCTTCAGAAAATTTAAAAACAGCACTGACAACTGTTGCCATTTTTTTGCTGCCTGCATTTCTTCTGGTTCTGCAAAATGAGGCAGGGGTTGCTATTGTTTATCTCGGTATTTTACCTGTAGTGCTCTTTTGGTCGGGGCTGCCATACGGTATTTCTGCCTTAATGATTTCTCCGGCAATTATTGGGTATTTTACTGTGTTAAACTGGAAATGGGGAATTATTGCTGCCCTTTTAGTCACAGTCATCATATTTCTGTTGCAGAGACGAACCTGGCTTACCGTGACTTCTCTGGTTTTTGGCCTTCTGGTTATTGTTGGTACTGAAGTAGCTCTGCATCAGGTGCTTCAGCCGCATCAGCGGGCAAGGGTAGAAGCTTTTGCAAATCCCACTCTCGATCCCCTCGGCTCCGGATGGAATGTGTTGCAGGCTAAAACAGCTATAGGGTCGGGTGGCCTTCACGGAAAAGGATTTATGGAAGGCACCCAAACCCAGTTACGATTTTTACCCGAACAGTGGACCGATTTTATTTTTTGTGTGGTAGGTGAAGAATTTGGATTTATCGGTGCCGGAATTCTATTGATTCTATTTGCCCTGCTTTTTTTAAAATTATTGCACATGGCCGCCCATCACAAACATCCGTTTGCGCAGTTAACCATTGTCAGTGTAACGTTTCTCTATTTTGTACACTTCATCATTAATGTTGGCAGTGCTACAGGACTTATTCCCATTATCGGCCTTCCGTTGCCATTTATCAGCTATGGCGGATCTGCATTTTTGACAAATACCGTGCTGCTTGCCATTTGTCTCAATCTGGATTTTAATAAACGGTCAATGAGTATTTACAGATAAGCATCAGCCGTTCTTGACCGCTTCTTTTTCATCAAATATTTTTTCAGTTCGTAGTTTAAAAGAAGTTCGGTGATGTCGAGTATAACCAAATGTTTCCAACGCTTTTAAATGCTTTTTTGTTGGATAGCCTACATTCCTGTCCCAGCCAAAAACCGGGTATTGGTGGTGTAACTCCCGCATATAATTGTCTCTGTGAACCTTGGCCAGAATCGAAGCCGCAGCAATGGATACAGAGCGATTGTCTCCTTTTACAATACAACTGTGAGGAATCAGCGTGTCGGTGAAGCGATTCCCATCCACAAGCAAATAGTCCGGATCAGCGCCATTGCTGTCGGTACAGCGAACCATTGCAGTAATAGAAGCCTTCAAAATATTAAGATTGTCAATCTCTTCGGGAGAACACTCTTTCACTGCCCAATAAAGTGCCTTATTTTTGATCTCATCAGCCAGCAATAGTCTGGTTGCTTCATCGACCGTTTTACTGTCGGCCACGGATTCATTCAGCGTTGTATTCGGTTTTAGAATGACACCGGCTGCTACCACCGGACCGCACAAGCAGCCCCTGCCAACTTCATCGAGCCCCATCACTCGTTGATAACCCTGTTCCCACAATTTTTTTTCATACTTATATCGATCCATAAGGCAGTTTTTGATAATCTTTATGCAATGATTTTCCGGCGGTTGAAGTTATAGGATAAACAAAATACAAAACCGAAATCTTCTTATGCATTTTATCTATACAAAATGGGATGAACGTTTCAGCCACAACCGGGGAAAAACTCCTTTTGATACACTTTTGAAACTATTTCAGGAGCTGTTAACGATTTCCGGCGGGGATGTATCACAAGCTCTGCGGTGGCTCAATCAGCTTGATGAAGACCATCAAATAACCAGCCAGTTTGATGACGGTTACGGTATCGGTGATTTCATTGAAGATTTGGAGGAGCGAGGCTACATTCAGTTCGATGATGATCAATCCATCATGGTTCCAACTGCCAAAACCGACCGCAGTATCCGCCAAAAAGCACTCGAAGAGATCTTCAGTCAGCTTAACAAAGGCGGTAAAGGTAATCATAAAACCAATTATACAGGCAAAGGAATTGAGCGGCAGCCCGAAACCCGCAACTGGAAACCGGGTGACGACATCACACATATTGACAGTACCGGCACCATGATGAACATGCTTAAACACAGCTCCATCGATCAGTTTCAGCTTCGGGAAAATGATCTTCGGGTTTACGACACAGATTACTACACATCTGTATCTACAGTGCTGCTCATTGACCTGAGCCACTCCATGATTTTATACGGAGAAGACCGCATCACACCTGCTAAAAAGGTGGCTATGGCGCTTTCTGAGTTGATCATGAATAATTACGCAAAAGATTCTCTGGACATTGTGGCATTCGGCAATGAGGCCTGGAAAATTGAAATTAAAGATTTACCATATCTCAAAGTCGGGCCCTATCACACAAACACACAGCAGGGCCTGCAGGTAGCACGTCATCTTCTGCAGCGAAAAAAATTCTCGAACAAACAGATTTTTATGATAACTGACGGTAAGCCATCCTGCATTTTTGAAAATGGTAAACTATATAAAAACAGTTTTGGCCTTGACCGAAAAATTGTAAATAAAGTGTTAGATGAGGCGGTTATTTGCCGGAGAGAGGGTATCGACATAACAACATTTATGATTGCAAACGATCCTTATCTCCAAAATTTTGTGCGAGATCTGACGGAAGCCAATCAGGGAAAAGCCTATTTTGCGTCACTCAACAATCTTGGCGGTTATATTTTTGAGGATTACATCAAAAACAGGAGAAAGCGGGTACGATAATTTTTTTACTGTCTGATAAATTCAATAATTTATATAGATAATATCCTTTTTTCACACCCCCCGTTACCGATACTGATTTCCACGTACCATCAATGAGAAGTTTCTTACCAGCCTTATTCTTTTTCTTCTTTTTTTTGTTCAATGGTCAAATTCTGGCTCAAACCTTCCTTCCGCCGGAACAAGACTCCGACTCCCTGCGTATAGGTCTGGCTCTCTCCGGAGGGGGTGCCAAAGGAATTGCCCACATAGGGGTTATCGAAGCTCTTGAAGAGGCCGGGGTTCGGATTGATTACATCACCGGAACCAGTATGGGTGCACTTGTTGGAGCCTTTTACGCGATCGGCTACAGCACCGATCAACTCAGAGAAATCGCCCTTTCAAGTGATTTTCGCGATCTTTTTTCGGAGCGAACGGATCGGACATATGCATCCAATTACGAAAAAATTTTTGATGAACGCACCATTGTCAGTTTTCCGGTTCAGCGAAGAAGAAGTATCGGTTTGCCGCCGGGGGTCATCAGCGGACAGGACATTTTTACGTACCTGTCGCGAATTACCTGGAATGTAAATCACATTCAAAATTTTGATGATTTTCCTATTCCGTTTGCGGCTATTGGTACAGATCTCGAAACAGGCAAAGCCAAAGTATTCCGGTCGGGTTATCTGCCTGATGCATTACGGGCCAGCATGTCGATTCCCTCCTTTTTTGCCCCTCACGAAATTGGTGACAAACTGTATGTAGATGGTGGACTGATTAGAAATCTACCTGTACAGGATGCCTTCGATTTGGGCGCAAATTATGTGATTGCTGTTGATGTCGGCTCAAAACTGCAGGAGAAAGAAGAGTTAACCTCTCTCACCTCCATTATGAACCAATCGATTCGCTTCCGAATTATCGACAATGTAAATATCCAGAAGGAGCTTGCAGATTATTATTTCGAAATCCAAGATATCGACCATTTTACTTCATCCGATTTTGATAAAACCGTGGAGATTCTGAAACTCGGGGAAAAAGCCGGGGATCAGCATTTTGATGAATTCAAAAAAATAGCAGAATTACAAAACGTAAAATTTAATCCGCAATCTGATTCGCCTGACCCCAGACCGTTACCAATAAAGGAAATCATTATTGAGGGAAATTCAATTTATGATGATCAGTTTATTCTGAATCTGCTCGACTTCACTCCCGGTACTGCTTTGGGGCCCGATATCATCGAAACAAATGTTTCACGCCTTTACAGTTCCCGCTACATCGATAATGTTCTTTATCGGGTTATTGCTGATGAAGGCGAATACACACTTCATCTCAAAATCCGGGAAAATATTGAAGACCGGCTGGGTGTGGGAATCCGCTATGATGGCACATCCAAAGCTTCCCTTTTGTTCAATCTCTCGTTTCAAAATCCTTTCCAGAGGGATGCGCTGGCCCGATTGGAAGCTCGGCTCGGTGAAAGGATGAAATTTCGCGCTGAACATGTTTACTACTCACTGTTTGAATCCCGGTCGGCTTTTCTAACTTCATTGGAATATTCATCAGAAAATGTTGAATGGTACAGTGATGGTGAACGAGTGGCCCTGCATGAGAATGAAATGATCCGGGGTGAACTTGCCTGGGCAAATTTTTTCAGTACTAACAACCTGTTTTCGGTTGGCTTGCGAAAAGATTTCACCTTTCATCGCAATAAAATTAATCCGGACATTATTGGAGCAAGTTCCTCAGATCATCATGCGCTCTTTTTGCGCTATATGCGCGACAATCTGACCCGTAAATCTTTTCCTGCAAAAGGCAGAAAACTTGTAGTGGAAACAACCGCGAGTAATTCGTTGATATTCAGTCCCATCACTTTCACATCAACAAGATTCTATTATTACGGGAATTATCAGATAGCGGATTTTCTCACTCTTCGAAATGCTTTTTGGCTGGGATACACCACAGGCAGCGAACTTCCCTGGGGATATTGGTTAACCCCCAACCGCTACGAGCCCTATTTTGATGTGATCCCGTTTGGCGGAGCTTCGCGCCATGCTTTAAATGCACGGAATGTGCAGATGGCTTCGGCAGGCATTCAGGCCGAATTTTCGAGAAGCTGGTTTTTAGGATTGGATGTGTACACAGGCAGGTTTATGCGAAAATGGAATATTGACGTTGACAGAGACTCTCCCGAAAAAGCAATTTCCTTCAGTATCGGTAATCTGACGCTGCTCGGTCCTGTTGAACTAAAATTTTCGCACAGTACACTCAACCGCTTTCATATGGAATTGCAAATTGGGTACAAGTTTTAGTTTCAACCATTTCCCAATCGAGTAGGAAGATAGGGATTAATTCCCTATCTGTCCTCTCGCACCACCGTACGTACCGATCTGGTATACGGCGGTTTATTACCTAAGCATCAATTC
>SL_3KL_010_SEDDRAFT_10003012_pt1 | contig 15342 bp, 15 predicted proteins | sample SodLakKL_010_SED_2_FD_10381 | JGI IMG/M metagenome (IMG submission 10381)
TGCCATTTAAAATCGCCATATCCGTTGTTGTTACACCATTTCTTTACTGACTCTTTATCTGTAAGGACGTACCGGTGGTACGTCCTTACGGATGGATTTAAATTCGCTTATCATTAAGTGGATTGTTCTCATCCTTGTCCCAATTATTTGGGTTATCGATAATGTACTTTCGTGTATTTTTTAGTTCCTGATTTGATCTGATTATTCTATCATGGTACCTTGGTTGCCANTTAAAATCGCCATATCCGTTGTTGTTACACCATTTCTTTACTGACTCTTTGTATGTAAGGACGTACCACTGGTACGTCCTTACGGACGGATTTAAGTTCGCTTATCATTAAGTGGATTGTTCTCATCCTTGTCCCAATTATTTGGGTTATCGATAATGTACTTTCGTGTATTTTTTAATTCCTGATTTGATCTGATTATTCTATCATGGTACCTTGGTTGCCACTTAAAATCGCCATATCCGTTGTTGTTACACCATTTCTTTACTGAATCTTTGTATGAACGTATTACGACTGACAACGATCCTCTTTTGGGTGCTATTGTTCTATAATACTTTTCTTTGTTCACAGGTTTTGCGTAAGGACGTACCACTGGTACGTCCTTACGGACAGCGTTAACATCCTGCTCGATAAACACGATCAAGTGCACGTGGTTCGGCATAACTACATACACATCAAGAGAAACGTGTGGAAAATGTTCCGGTATCGCATTAAGGTTATTGAATGCAATTTTTCCCACTTCCGATAATATCACCTTATTATTATCTATCTCGCCCAAAGAACACACACGCCCTTTCACATTAATCGTCAAGAAATACGCTCCGGGCCGTGAATAATCCCATCCGGAGAGGCGGGGTGATTTTCTGTGGCTTTTAAATTGGTTATAGGACATTGTTTTCTTTAATTAAGATATAGGGGATTGATCTGCACATTTATAACTCTCCCTTCCACAACAACCCGTTCATAGGATCGATCATGATTATTCTATCATTATCTGTGATAACAAAACTGCCGGTGCCGGAGAGTTCGAAATCAGCCGCTTCAATTGCTTTACATTGTATTTTTTCGATAACGGTGCCTGAGTCGTCGATGAGATACAAGTAGTTGTTCCAGCGAAGCCCGAGCAGAAGATGGGTATCATGCAGCAGATCGAATCCCGTAATGTAGGGTGTTACGATAACCAAATTTGGGTCTAAACCGCCCTGCTCTCTTCGGATTCGGTTAATAACTTCATTCCTCCGTTGATCAAGACTGTCGATTTCATTGCCCTTTAATTGACGATAGTAATCAAGCTCTCCGGTGTGAGTATATTTTTGAATATATGGCCGTGCACTGAATGCAACGAAAAGATCTCCATGCCTGTTAAAACGTATTCTTCCCTGGTTCATATTCGAGGTGACGTGCTGTGTGGGAGTGGGGTGCCATTCCGTACTTACAGGTGTCGTTTCACCGATCGAGCGAATGATTTCACCATCACGATTTACAAGATTGATCAGCGGTCCGTCGAGAACAGGTTGGAGGAGGGCGATCTCGCCATCTGCATTGACGGCAATGGAATTAACATGTGAATAGTATTCGTAGTTACTTGCCTGAACGAATTCACCGTCGGAGTCAAAGATGGAAATGCGGCGCAATCCGAAATCGAGTACATAGATATTATCATCTTGATCTATAGTAAAAGCCATCGGCTGCTGAAATTCGCCGGGGCCTTCACCGGGTTGTCCGATATAGGAAATGAATTTACCTTCAGGTGAGAATTTCAAAATGTGCCGGTCTCCCGTGTCGAGTACATACAGATTACCGCGGGAATCTTGTGCGATGCCACCGGGTCTGTTCATAAAAAACTGATCATCTTCAGCAAGGTCGAGTGTGAGAATATCGAAATAAACGGTACGTTCCGGTACGGTAGCTTCATCGGCTGAATCTCCACACTGTACCATTAGTAGTGAGAGCGGCACAAAAAGGATAACAATAATTAACGAGTTATGCATAGAAACCCCCGCTAAAGATGACCGGTATTATGGCTTCCACATCAGGCGGGAACTCTGCACAGGAAGATTTATTCCCGCAGTTTGTATCCTGTAATCCGTTCCCAGCAAAATATGTAAATATTTTGGATTACGCAACCGAATCGCTTTTACCATTTGAAACTTTCCGAAAATTCCACTACTTTTTATCTATACTTGTTGAACCAACCTGCGGAAAATATTTATGAATATTCATCAGTTCGATCTTGATTTTTACGTACCGAATGTTATTGCAGCATATATAATAGAGACCGCCGACGGTCCTGTTCTTATCGAAACGGGTCCCGACACTGTATATAAAAACCTCGAAAAATCAATACACGACGCCGGATTTTCGATTGACGATATAAAACACGTCTTCGTGACGCACATTCATCTCGATCATTCAGGCGCCGCGTGGCATTTTGCCGAACGCGGAGCGACGATCTACGTCCATCCCCGCGGCGCTAAACATCTTGTCGATCCTTCGAAGCTGGTTGCATCGGCGGAACGTATTTACGGCGATAAGATGCAGGAGTTGTGGGGGACGATCAATCCCGTGCCCGAAGACCGCATACGCTCTACCGAAGACGGACAACGATTATCGATCGGTGATGTCGGTATTCGCGTGCTCGATTCTCCCGGGCATGCGTCGCATCATAACGTATATATAATAGAAGGAATTGCTTTCACCGGCGATGCCGCGGGCATAAGAATNGCCGGCGGTCCGGTATTGCCCCCGACGCCACCGCCCGATATCAATATCGAGCAGTGGCAGGCGACATTGAGGAAGATCCGTGACGTCAAACCGGACATTCTCTATCCCACACATTTTGGGAGATCGGTTGATGTACTTCCACACCTCGATGAGCTGGAATCGCGGCTGCTCGAATGGTCGAACTGGATCGGCGAGCAATTACAAAAAGGAAAGAGCGATGAGGAGATAACGAAAGAGTATGAAGTCATCTCAAAAGATCTCCTCAGTCGTCATAACATTGTGGATGATTTCCTGAAAGCATACGAATTCGCCGATCCGTTCTGGATGAATGTGATGGGGTTGGTGAGGTATTGGCGGAAGTATAAACTTGGGGAATAAATGTTAACTGCACGGGATGGAAGAACTATCTTTAATTACGAATTACGAGTTACGAATTACGAATGGATAAAGATTTCTTAAAACGAACACTTTTGCAATTCACAATTAGGGTTGTAACAATTCGTAATTCGTAAATCGTAACTCGTAATTAATTACCCGAACTAAACATATTTTCATTAACGAATCTAATGAACTCAAAATCAATCTGGAAACAACGGCCGACTCTCGACGAACTCAACGATCTCTCGAAAGACACCCTGGTTGAACATCTGGAGATCGTCTACACCGAAATCGGCGACGATTATCTGAAAGCGACGATGCCGGTGGATAAACGGACGGTGCAGCCGATGGGATTGCTGCATGGAGGGGCGTCAGCGGTGCTGGCCGAGACGCTCGGCAGCGTTGCATCACATTGCATAATCAACCGCGAAAAATATTATGCCGTTGGTATAAACATCGAAGTACACCACGTCCGCTCGGTGACGAAGGGAAAGGTAACGGGAGTTGCGAAACCTGTTCACCTCGGTAAGACAATACACCTATGGGAAATTAAAGTATATGACGATCGCGGTAAACTGGTAAGTGTGAGTATGTTGAAGATGATTGTACGTCTTATGGGATAAATTACGAATTTAGAATTACGAATTACGAATGATTCAAAGTTAGTGAGGTAACGAAAAAATCGCTCTAAATTCGTAATTCGTAACTCGTAATTCGTAACTCGCAATTCATAACTCGTAATTCATGTAACGTCACTCGTAACTCGTAGTTCTCATCATTACATCATCCGCACGTGTGCTCTCTGCTCATCATACTGTACGCTTCTCTCCTTCAGTTCGGTGATGTGTTTCTGAAGCTGTTCGATACCGCTTTCATAAGCTTTGATTGCTTCATCGACTTTCCCTTTCCGCTCGGCCCAAATCGCGGTACGAAGCGATCGCATGTACTCATACCTGGTGAACGGCCACTCCCTGAATGCCAGCGATGCAAGTACGACAAGATTAATGAACGGTATGTACATCAATAATCCGTTTGTCGGACGATAACCTGCTTTGTGGAAAATATTCCACCAGATCAATCCATATAAATAAACCGTTGCGACGATCAGAAAAGCCAGCAGAAGATCGTCGATTGTATTACCGAATGCCTTCATCGCGATGAACATATAAATATCCTCTCAGTTATTGTTTTGAAATTGTAATTATTTGGTTTATTTATTGTCTTACCCGGACCCTTGCATCGTGTGCCAGTGTATAGTGTCCTCCCACGGCAACGGTATCTGCCTCCGAAATTCCATCGAGGATCTGTATGTACTCGGGGTTGCGTCTGCCGGTCGTAACATAATGCCATTTTGCGACATTATTTTCGATCCTGAATACAAGCTCGCGCTGATCGCGGATCAGCACGGCGTCTTTCGGTACAACGAGCGCATCACGTATATCTTCTGTAACAATATCAATGGTAGAAAACATTCCCGCCTTTATGAGACCGTCCGGATTCGGTATTGCAACCGTTACGCGGGCGGTGCGGGTATCCCGGTCGATGAACGGTGAAATGGTGTAGACGCTTCCTTCGAATCTTTTATTGCCGAGTGCGGGAAAGAGTGCGTAAGCCCGCGATCCTTCACGGATAAGCGGGAGTTCGGATTCGATAACGCCGACTTCAATATGGACCGTGAGAAGATCGACTACCTTTAGATATTCCCTCCCGGTTTGGACCATCATCCCTTCCTGTATATCGAGCTGTGCGATATATCCTTCGAATGGCGCGCGTACGGTCGTATATGATAGATTAAGTTTAGCCCGTTCGTATGCCCGTTCCGCCTGTGACAATCCGCTCTTATTGGCGATCACTTCTTCACGCCGCGAAGTAAAGTACGTGCGGGTTGCCTCGTATTCCCTTCGAATATGCGTGAATTCACGTTCATGTAAATCGCCTCTCGCATATGCTTCCTCCGCTTCGCGAAACCGCATCTCGAGTTCGTCGAGAAGCGCGAGCGTTGTTGCATCGACGACCGCGTCGGGAGTCGGACCCGCTTTCATGATATTATATTCGATCTGACGTTCAAGCAGTCTGTCTTCCGTCTCCTGTAAAGCGATGCGATATTCACGATCGTCTATTTGAAAAAGTGTTTGACCTTGCCGTATACGCATACCGTCGCGGACAGGAACTGCGGTAACGATGCCTCCGATCTGCGGAACGATCGCCGCCTCTCTTCGTGCATGTGCCCTGCCGGTTGCGGTAACCCGCGATTCAAATTGGATCCGTTTTACGATATCGGTATCTACATTGAATACCGGACGTTCCGGTACGTTGTATTCGTTTTGAATCTGCGATTCAGCCGTATCGGATGTTGAAGAGAACATTGAAAACAGAAAGAATGCTAACAACATTAGTATCACACCCAACACGACACCCGTTATGAACGACGATGACTTCATACGCTCCCCGGATTATTAAAAACCAATTATATTTGATTATACATTTTTTTGAGATAAGTCGCAATTATTTCTTGATTTTGATGCAGGTTTTTAGTAATGAATATAATAGCTGAGATCAAAATTTCAGAAATATACACATTGATAACGGAAAAATTATGCTCAGGAAATCAGCCATCATTTTACTTCTTTTCCCCTTGTTTTTTGCATATTCCGACGATCGCTACGATCAGCAGCGCGAGCGAATGGTCCGGCAGCAGATCGTAAACCGCGGAATATCCCACGACCTTACCGTCCGGGCAATGAGAAATGTGCAGCGCCATCTCTTCGTACCCGATGCCCAGAGGCGGAACGCGTACAGCGACGGTCCGCTCCCGATCGGCTACGGTCAGACTATCTCACAACCGTATATAGTCGCGTATATGACCGAGATCGTTCGACCCGAACCTCATCATCGTGTCCTTGAAATCGGTGCCGGTTCGGGATATCAGGCGGCGGTTCTGGCCGAGATCGTGGATGAGGTTTATACAATAGAGATAATACCCGAACTCGGAGAAACTGCCGCGGTGAGATTGCGGGATCTGGGATACGATAATGTCGGGGTAAAGATCGCCGACGGCTATTACGGCTGGGAAGAACACGCGCCGTTTGATGCGATCGTGGTCACGGCTGCAGCAGAGCACATCCCGCCGCCGCTGGTCGAACAATTGAAAGACGGAGGGAGGATGGTCATCCCGGTCGGTTCGCCGTTCTTCGTGCAGCAGTTGATGCTGGTTGAAAAAAGGGGCGATGAAATTACAACGCGCAATCTGATGCCGGTGAGGTTCGTGCCCTTCCGCCGGGCGGAAGATTGAATTACGAATTACGAGTTACGAATTACGAATTTGGGTTTTCCTGGAATAATTTTCAAATTAACAACACGGGAGGGTCTTACGATTAGAGAGCAATTTAATAAGAAAGCTTTACAGGACCGGTTTAAGCGGTTTACAATTGATGTCTTTAAAATGCTGGAAAAGCTACCAAAGACCCAGGCTTGTAATGTTGTTACATATCAATTGTTAAAAGCATCCTCCTCCGGAGCGGCGAATTATCGCGCGGCGTGCCGTGCAAAATCAAAGAAAGATTTTATTAATAAACTGAAAACCGTAGAGGAAGAAACCGATGAATCATTATTCTGGCTTGAAATAATCGACGAAATGAAGTTCGCCGATGAAAATGAATTAGCATATCTTTTGAAAGAAAGCAATGAGTTGGTTTCTATAATCACTGCATCGTTAAAGACATTACGAAATCAAATATAACAATTTAAAAAAAAAATTACGATTTACGAATGAGGGGGATGAGTTGGGAGTTATTTGAAAATGTTTTAGCCCTTTTAAAGGTTTCCAACTTTATATTTATGATCCCCTAAGACAGGGTCAGGAAGTACCATAAAATCAAAACAGCCGGTCCCCCATTCGTAATTCGTAACTCGTAATTCGTAATTCAGGTAACGTAACTCGTAATTCGTAATTCAGATAGCGTCATTTGATTAAACACAAGTTTCCATAAAGAATAATTCTGTCAAATGCAGAAACGTCTACTAACCTCCATAGGTTTACTCTCCCTCGCCATCATCGCGTTCCAACTGGTTCTGATGCAGATACTCTCCATCACCCAGTGGTATCACTTTGCGTACATGGTGATATCCGTTGCGATGCTCGGGTTCGGGTTCAGCGGGACGGTGCTCGCAATTGCCCGGCAGTGGTTTCTTAAACGGGCGGAGACGGCGATCCCGCTCCTTATGATCCTGAGTGGATTAACGATGGCGATTGTCATCCCTGTAACGCAATCGCTGTTGGGCGGATTCGATATGTACTTGCTCTTTGTCGATACGTCGCAGATATGGTTTTTAGTGGTAACGTATTTTATGTATCTCATCCCGTTCTTCCTTGCAGCCCTTGCCATCGGGTTGATATTTGTTAAGTATGTTGAGAACATCGGTACGATATATTTTGCCAATCTTATCGGGTCGGGACTCGGGGGGATCGTTGCTATCGCGGTTTTATGGACGTTCTTTCCGAACCAGCTTCCCGGGATTATTGCATTGTTCCCGATTACTGCGGGATTGTTACTGATAACCCCAATATACCGGCAAAGTTTTATAGTACTGTCATCTCTCTCTGTAATGGTGTCTCTGTTTTTTATTATCCGGCCCGTCGATTTGACTGTCTCGGAATATAAGAGTGTTAGTTATGCGATGGATTTGCCGCGCGCTGTCGTCGAAAGAGAGCGTGTAAGTCCCCACGGTCTGGTGCAGGTTATCTCGTCTGATGCGCTTCGCCATGCGCCCGGATTGAGTCTTGCCTTTACGGGAGAGATACCCGTCCGCAAGGCGGTTTTCAATAACGGCGAGTGGTTCGGTCCGCTTGTTTCATGGACGCGCGATGATACGACGCACCTCATGGATTATTCAACGACGGTGCTCCCGTTTAATATACGAGATCGCGATAATGTGATGGTACTTAATGCCGGGACTGGCACCGATGTCTCCCTGGCTCTGACACAAAATGCGCAGCATGTCACCGCCGTCGAGCCGAACATACCCGTTATGTCGATACTGTTGCATGAATACGCGGCCGATATCGATTCGCTTTTTCAGCATCCGGCAGTCAGCGTGCAAACAATGGAACCGCGCACCTATTTGAAAATAACCCGGGAGCGATATGATCTCATCACGCTCCCGACGATCGATGCGTTCGGCGGCACGGCCGGCTTGTATGCATTACAGGAACAGTACCTCTTAACCCGGGAGGCATTTAGCGAGATGTGGCACCGGCTTTCGCCGGGCGGAATGATAAGCGTTACTTCGTGGATGGATTATCCCGTACGCAATCCGTTAAAAATCCTCGCGACGCTTGTGGAGGTGCTTGAGAGGGAGGGAGTCGAAACTATCGGGGATCATCTGATTGCCATACGCTCCTGGGGAACGGTATCTTTCTTTGTGAAGCGCTCGCCGCTTGATCGGGATGAAATCGATGCGATTCGCGCTTTCTGCCGCGAGATGTTTTTCGATCCGGTGATAGTACCGGATTTGGAGGAGGGAGAACGGACCCGCTATAACGATATCGAAGATCGAAGTTTTTTCGAATATGTGGATGAGATACTCACATCGGAACGTGAGCAGCTTTTCAGGGATTACGACTTTCATCTTCGTCCGGCGAGCGATAATCGTCCGTATTTTTCGCAATTCTTAAGATGGGAGAGCTTACCGCATTTGCGTCGATTGTTCGGCGACCGGGTCGTACCGTTTCTTGAGGTGGGGTATCTTATCGTCGCGGTTACGTTCATTCAGATATTCGCTGCGGCGGTTGTTCTGATCCTGTTGCCGTTGTTCAGGATCGGATTCAGGGGAACCGGCAAGATGTGGACGGTGCTGTACTTCAGCGGACTCGGTCTGGGATTTATGTTCATCGAGATCGTTCTGATACAGCGGTTTATATTGTATCTCGGACATCCGATTTATTCCGCCGCGGCGGTCATAACCGCGTTGCTTATTTGTTCCGGAGCCGGCAGCTATGTGTCATCACGATTTAACGCAAATAAGCGGATTCTCCGCCGGGCAGCGGGTATCGTTGCCGGATTTACTCTATTATACATAGTTATTCTGCCGTTCCTTCTTGAATGGACTATCGGTTTGCCGCTTATCGTGAAAGGATTACTTTCGTTTATCATCATTGCACCGCCCGCATTTTTTATGGGGATGCCGTTTCCGCTCGGGTTACGATACGTGTCATCCCTTAATGAAAGTCACGTTCCCTGGGCGTGGGGGATCAACGGGTGTATGTCGGTTGTGAGCACTGCGCTTGCGACGATCATAGCCGTCGAGTTCGGGTTTGTGGCGGTGATGTTGTGTGCGGCGGCGGCGTATGGGGTAGCGATGTTTGTGAATTACGAATTACGAATTTAGATTTACGAATTATTGCTATACTTTAGTTCGATCCAAAAGGTTATCTTGGGGTCAATTCGTAACTCGTAATTCGAAATTATTGTAGGACTTTCTTTTTCCCCTGTATTCCCCCCCTCACCCTTGACTTTTTTTTCGAAAATCCATACACTACACTATCCGCAAATAATTAGGACTAGCTAATATTAACGGTTAAGTTAAGTATGTATTATGTATCAGCCTGCTGAGTATCATTTCTTTACTGAGTTTATCCGAGATGGCTGATTTATCGCACGTCGCATCTGATTATGTTTTATCTGTTTATAGCATTATTAATATACTATCTGTATCGATAGTCTGTATTTTATAGTTTGAACAAAGTTTTAGTGATCAATATAATTGATTCGGGGTGATATGTATCGGGAATAGTCTCTATGGTCGAACGTTCGCTCTCTCCGACAAGAGTAAACTTACAATAACTCATAGATATATGCACTGTAGAGACAGTGTGTCGGCAAAGGGTACGGTTTTAAGTATCTCTCTTTAAAACTGGCTAACCTTCCGCTCGCACACATAATCTTTCAAAAGGGAATACCATAATGTCGGAACGAATAGATCCCGGTAATAATCACGATCATCGCTTTATTGTGTCCGGCAGGGCGACGGAAGCGATCTATGAAACAATGAAAAAGTATGCGCTGTATGCCGATACAATTTTGCTCATAGGTGAGACCGGTGTAGGAAAAGATTTGATAGCGCGTGAACTACACCGGTTGGGCAAAAGGAGCGACAAGCCGTATATCCCGGTACCGTTAACGGCGTTGAGCGAAACGTTATTGGAATCCGAGTTATTCGGTCATGAGAAGGGGTCATTTACCGGGGCGGACAGGGATAAAACCGGCATCTTTGAAGCGGCAGACGGCGGGGTCTTGTATTTCCCCGAGATATCCGAACTGCCCGAACAGGTGCAGATAAAATTGTTGCATTTTATACAGTATCGGACATTCAGACGTGTCGGGCACCATCCCAAAAAGCCGGAGATTCGGGTAGATGTCTGTCTGATTTTCGCAACCAACGAAGATCCCGAAGAGTGTGTACGCAGGAAGAAGATCCGGAGTGATTTTTATTACAGGATTAACAAGCATCAGATTGTTATTCCGGCGTTGAAAGAACGTCTTGATGAAATAGGCCATTTAGCCGATTATTTTTCGCGGCAATGTGGAAAACGGATGTTTGAGAAAGAAATTGGTATATCAAAAGAAGCGATAAAATATTTACAAAAATATCACTGGCTGGGAAATGTACGGGAGCTTGAAGGAGTAATAGAACGGACAATTCTTAATAATATGGATTCGTATTCGGATGATGTAAATAAGGCGTGGGTTCTTCCGGAGCATATAATAGATTATCTACCGAATAATAAATCTGGGAACAAATATTCTGCTGATAACGGCTTTAATAATGGAGGTGAGTTCCCGGACTATGAAAGTGCGATCAGTGAAAGTGAAAAAGCGTATATACATGAATTACTGAATCGGGCAGATGGTAGCCTTCCTGAGGCAGTACGGATTGCAGGATTTTCTTTGAAGACATTAAGAAGAAAAATGAAGAAACATGGAGTTATGGCTGGTAAATGAGATTATCTGTAAGATTCAGACAGAATGAGAAACCCAAGTGTGTCTTTGGAGAGACAAGATTGACATCTTTTATTTTTTGTGATTTTCTCGAGATACAGAAATAAATATATTGTTAGGACAAACTTGTCCCTCATTTATCCGATATGAAGAAGTAAAATTAATCGATATTGGCTTCCTTAAAGGTTTTTTCGATTGGCACGGTTGTTGTTTACATTCAATGTGTACAATTAATTGGTGTTTATTCTATTAATTTCAGGAGGAAGTTATGGGACAATATAAGATTTTCTATTTTAGTTTTGCAGTAATATTTCTATTCATCAGTCTCATAGGGTTAAACCTTGTGTTCAATCAAACGGTTGAGGCATGCGATGGGATTGAAATTGACGTTACCTTAATCAAAGGTGAGGCGGTTTTTGATTGGCCCCCTTGTGGGGGGCAGGGTGACTGTGTTCGTGTGAAAGCGTGTATACCCAACCCTTTTAGGAAATAACGACGTAAAGGCCAGGCATATTATTCCTGAATAAGAAATAAATGCCTGGCTGGTTTACTATATAATACTTAACCTAATAAGAGGTAGATAAAAATGCAATATTCGTTTGTGTTAATCTTAATCTTCGTATGGGTTGGTTGCTCAAATGATGACCATACAAATATGTTTCGAAATATTGATGATTTTGTTAAATATTTCGATACCACGATTAGTGAAAGTTCAGACGAAGACATTAAGAACTATTGGCATCATCCTTCAAAGCTATTTACCCTATACTATTTTACAAGCCCTCTTGACTGCTCCTCTTGTGTAGACGAATTGAAGATGTTTAAAGATAAGAGCCGGATTAGCTATATAAACATTCCCTATCTTCGTATCATACACATAAAAGGTTCGTATTATGCCACAGAAAACACAGTATCTCTAAGGGATGGATTCTCAATGATAGAAGTACCGGTTGTAGTATCCAATGCAATGTATGAATATTTGCGTGTTGGACGAGGACCGGTAAAATTATTAACCGGTCCGGCAGACAGAATTATATTTCTTGATGATGCAAGTTATCACCCTATTTTTCAGAAAAAGAGTTTTGATATTATTGATAATATACTGAATCTTTATCCAAAATTACCTCGTCAATTGAGTGAAGGCAATGAATAATAATAAACAAATTACAATTCTGGTAACCATTGTGTTACTATTGGTATCTTCTAAACTTATATCGCAAGAGAGAAAAATAGCGCAGTTTACGGTTACCGAGATCCTTGAATTATCGGAATACACCTCTGACTACGCATTTTGGTATCATCCCTTTTTTGTGCGTCTGGGAAAGGATGGAGAGATCTTTGTCGCTGATGGCGAAGCCAAGCATATTCGTTGTTTTTCACTTGATGGGGACTATAAATTTACTCTTGGCAGGGAAGGGAGCGGACCGGGTGAGTTTCGATTTATTAATGATATGGATGTAACGAATGATAATAGTGTGTGGATATTTGATCCCAATAGGAAAAAATTAATTGGTTATAATGGAAATACAGGCAAGCACTTCAAAGAAATTGGACCTACCCCTCATACGACTGGAAGGCTAACAGTCTCTGAAGATGACAAAATATGGATAAGCCATTTCGGCACACATCCTCCAGAAATGTTTACGATATACGATATAAATGGAGACCGATCTCGTCCTGTTGCAAAGATGCGGCTTCATGATTATCAAGACGATATATTAAAAGCTGTGGCATTACAAAATAGAATTTCCTACGATGGTTATGGTGGGGTAGTTATTGGATTCCACTGGTGGGGAAAGTTTTTCAGATTTGATAAAAATGGAAATAAATTATACAAAGCCTCAACGTTGTTCGAAACACCTATGGCAGAAGTTGTTACCTTGGATTTTTACGGGGCAACCGGGATGAGTGTCGCTCGAGATTCAAAGATTACAATAAGAGACTTAAAAGTAGATAATAATATAATATATATATTGTCATGCGAGGGTGTCGAATACACGGATGATGAAGATAAACGTTATAGCAGATATATAGATATGTATGACTTAAGCACTGGAGAATACACGGAAAGTATAAAATTGCCGAATAAAATACAAAAATTTGATGTAAAGGGAAATCATATCATTGGAATAAGTTCTGATGGGCCGATTCCAATTATATATGTATGGGAACTTAGAGGTTTTAATTGAGGTATAGTATTGTCATATTAGCAGTGTTAGTGGTATCTGCAAGTGAAAGTCACACTAATTCTCAAGATGAATTAATACTGGTCAATTCATTCGGGCATAATACGTTAGTATCTCCTCAGAGAGGATTTGTGTATAATAATGGTACAATATATGTTTACGATTCACAGGGGGAATTTCCCCTCTATAGAATTGATGTCCAAACCGGTTCGATTTCAGGGTTTGGCACATTTGGAAATGATGAGGGGCAAGTATCAAAAGAAGGTAACAAAACACTTAGTTTGTCAGATAATTACTTATTTTTATACGACAATCAAACACGTAAAATTCATCGCTATTCATTTAATGGAGACACAAAGGAGGTAATCGATATAACATTACCCATATCGGGTAATCTGTATATGGTAACAGACTCTACGTTTATATTCTATCCCCTTGTTGTCCCAGATAATGATAATTATGGGGGACTTATTGTAGGAGGCAGTATAACGCATGATAGAGATATTATTCTCGATCTACCTCATTTTCCTTATTATATGGATAATGACATAGCTAAGCTGGAAAAAAACATTTTATTAAAATATTTTAGTAACCTTTGTATGAGTACATCAAGATCAAACTTTTATGTGGGATTTTTATTTACCTCATTAATTCTCGGTGGGAATATTGAAGGTGATCTATTGTTTAGTACCTATGAACCTGACGGTATATTCATCCCGGAAATAGAAGTAACATATAATCAGGATGGAGGCATTAAAGTAGATTTTTCAGATCACATATTAGATAATCCTCCTCGAACCATAGCTCTTTCTGCAGACAGTGACTATCTTTATGTACTTTACTCGGGCGAAAAGATTAGTCGATGGCAACTTATACGTGCCGTGTTGGGAGGGAGGATTCGACTAGCTGAAGGGAGAACATTGTATATTTATCACAAAGAAACGGGAAGATTTCTTCATTCTCTGGAATTACCTGTCTGGGCGGAGGATATACTCGTATATGAAAATTTCGTTTTTCTTTTAACTGATTCAAAAATTGTTCAGTACAAGAAATCCGAGTTTATAAACAAATAATAGATGTATATCAATATATTATTATTATAACTCAGGAGAGCTGGTTCAAAGTCCATACTAACGACGCTATCAAATTTAATATAATAAACGTAAAAATACTCTATGAACACTCAATCATCTTTTTATCGACTGGCTATCCCTATTTATGCTTTTATAATCGCATTTATTAAATTTGGATCTTTAATAGGAAGTATACGATTTGCATTTCGACAATCCTATCTGTTTGTTGCGCCTTTTTCGGATATTGTAGTCGCTGCTGTTCTAATAACTGCGGCAATTGGCGTGATCAGAAAAACCCGGTGGGCCGGAAGTCTCTATATATTTTCGATGGGTATGATTTTGCCGGAACTCATCAAGGCTTTTTCTGGTATGATCGGAATGTTTTATAATATTTACTCAGGTATAACATTGGTGTTAATTGTACTGGCTATATTATTTGCTGTTAAAGTAAGATCCGTGGTAGGGAAATAAAGCGAACCACCTCACACACAAGGGAACCATATGACAATAATTTACATAGTTTTGGCTTATTGCATCATAACGGCAATTATCGCAGCATTTATTGCGCTAAAAAAGAATGTCGGGTTTATTCCGGCATACATAAGTACATTGGGAGGCCCCATTACAATCATACTGTATCTTCTCCGGTTGCAAACAAGGAAACAGGAAAGAGCATATTACAACCGGAAATATTTTAAATAAACATACCAAAGGTCGGGTTCTCGTTATACACGCGAAATCATAGCTCATGCGGATTTTGATGCATGCGCGCTCGATCTCTGTTGGTACTGACGCTTGGAAGTCGGAAGATAAAATTAAACAATCTACTTCCGAAATGTATTCCTCCTGCCCCATTTTTTAAATCTTGAATTTCTCCCCGGAAATCTATAAACTTATATACCGATTGGTGCAGTAACTATATTGATGGCGAGTCGTGGAGACGTGACCATGAAAATGTACCTGGTTCATTATTTCA
>SL_3KL_010_SEDDRAFT_10003013_pt1 | contig 15342 bp, 10 predicted proteins | sample SodLakKL_010_SED_2_FD_10381 | JGI IMG/M metagenome (IMG submission 10381)
GCCTTCGGAGGTTCGAATCCTTCCCCCCCCACTAAGCAAGCGGAAATAGCTCATCTGGTAGAGCGACAGCCTTCCAAGCTGTAGGTGGCGGGTTCGAGTCCCGTTTTCCGCTCAAGCGGCAAATGCCGATGTAGCTCAGGGGTAGAGCGTTTCCTTGGTAAGGAAGAGGCCACGGGTTCAATTCCCGTCATCGGCTCAAGCGACAGAAGAAAACTAATTGTTGAATATACATTAATTAAACCTTAACACCAGAAGATATGGCAAAAGAAAAATTTCAACGTACGAAACCGCATGTGAACGTAGGTACCATCGGACACGTTGACCATGGCAAAACCACGCTCACCGCTGCGATCACTCAAGTATTGGCAGAAAAAGGCTGGTCTGAGATCAGATCATTTGATTCGATCGACAATGCCCCGGAAGAAAAAGAAAGAGGTATTACCATCAATACAGCGCACGTAGAATATCAGACAGAAACCAGGCACTACGCACACGTCGACTGCCCCGGTCACGCTGACTACGTAAAAAACATGGTTACCGGTGCCGCCCAGATGGACGGTGCGATCCTTGTAGTTGCTGCCACCGATGGCCCGATGCCCCAAACCCGTGAGCATATTCTTTTGGCCCGTCAGGTTGGTGTTCCTCAGCTCGTAGTTTTCATGAACAAAGTTGACCTTGTTGATGATGAAGAGCTGCTCGAACTGGTAGAAATGGAGATCCGCGAACTGCTGTCATTCTATGAGTTTGACGGAGACAACATTCCCGTAATCCAGGGCTCAGCACTCGCCGGCCTTAACAATGAGCCTGCAGGTGTTGAAGCAATCGTAAAGCTGATGGATGCTGTTGATACCTTTATTCCACTTCCAGAACGCGATGTTGACAAAGACTTCCTGATGCCGGTAGAGGACGTGTTCTCAATTACCGGACGCGGTACCGTTGCAACCGGACGTATTGAAACAGGTGTCATCAACAGTGGTGACCCCGTTGACATCATTGGTATGGGTGCAGAAAAACTGAAGTCAGTTGTTACAGGTGTGGAAATGTTCCGCAAGATCCTCGACAGGGGTGAAGCTGGTGACAACACAGGTTTGCTGCTGCGTGGTATCGACAAGGATGCCATCTCACGTGGTATGGTGATCTGTAAGCCCGGGTCTGTGAAACCTCACAGAAAGTTTAAGGCAGAGGTATACGTACTGAAGAAAGAGGAAGGTGGCCGCCATACACCATTCGGAAACAAGTATCGTCCGCAGTTCTTCTTCCGCACAACTGACGTAACCGGTGAGATTTACCTGCCGGAAGGCCGCGAAATGGTCATGCCTGGCGANAACCTCACCATTACTGTTGAGCTGATCGCTGACGTAGCCATGAATAAAGGTCTCCGCTTTGCGATCCGCGAAGGTGGCCGCACCGTTGGCGCAGGTCAGGTAACCGAGATCATTGAATAAATTATACTTCATATGTTATTGATGGCTGGCAATGCCTGCCATCAATAACTGTGTAAACGGGTGTAGCTCAATTGGTAGAGTAGCGGTCTCCAAAACCGTTGGTTGAGGGTTCGATTCCTTCCACCCGTGCAAAAACATTAGAATGTTCCTGTTATGAAGAAAATCAGAGCCTATATCCTGGAATCTTATGATGAGTTGATCAACAAGGTTTCATGGCCCTCTTGGAGCGATCTGCAGAATAGCGCAGTGGTTGTATCTATTGCTTCCCTAATAATCGCATTGGTCGTTTATTTGATGGATATTTCCTTTAGCTCCATTCTTGAACAGTTTTACTCTCTCTTTTTGTAATCATTCCGGTTTCTGTCGGCCAGCGGTGAAGTTGGTTAATGAAGATTGAAAGGCAGGCAGAAATGTTAATTCGGAGTAAAGACTTCGTACGTTAGTATGAGCGAACAGGTGAAAAAATGGTATGTAGTCCGTGCAATCAGCGGCGGTGAGAAAAAGGTGAAACAATACATCGAAAACGAAATCGCCCGGCTTGGACTTGAAGACTATGTATCACAAGTACTTATTCCTACCGAAAAGGTGTATCAGGTGCGCAAAGGGAAAAAGATCAGCGCTGAGCGTAATTATTTCCCCGGCTATGTACTGATTGAAGCTGCTTTGGCAGGAGAGGTTCCCCATATTATCAGGAATGTACCAGGTGTACTCGGCTTTCTCGGCTCTGGTGGAGACCCTGTACCCCTGCGTCCGGCTGAAGTGAATCGCATCCTCGGAAAAGTGGATGAGTTGTCGGGCAAGGAGGAGGAGTTAAATGTCCCCTATATCGTTGGGGAGACCGTAAAAGTTACGGACGGTCCGTTCAACAGTTTCTCAGGTGTTATCGAAGAGATTAATGAAGAGAAGAAGAAATTGAAAGTGATGGTGAAGATCTTCGGACGAAAGACACCTCTGGAATTAAGTTTCATGCAAGTGGAAAAGGAGTAGAAGCTTTGACGTTAAAGCAAGGATTCATCCAACCCATTTGATGAAGATTATTGATCCCCTTATTTGAAAAACTAGTTTAAAACATGGCAAAAGAAGTTAGTGGAATCATTAAGCTGCAAATTAAAGGAGGTGCTGCGAACCCTTCTCCACCCGTTGGACCCGCGTTGGGTGCCAAAGGGGTTAACATCATGGAGTTTTGTAAGCAGTTTAACGCCCGTACGCAGGACAAGGCAGGGAAGGTTATTCCTGTTATTATTACTGTGTTCAAGGACAAATCCTTTAATTTCATAATCAAAACCCCGCCTGTTGCAGTGCAACTGCTTGAAGCAGCCAAACTGAAATCGGGCTCAGCCGAACCCAACAGAGCCAAAGTTGCGACCATTACATGGGACAAGGTTAAGGTTATTGCTGAGGAAAAGATGCCAGACCTGAACTGCTTTACCGTTGAGTCAGCCATGAACATGGTTGCCGGAACGGCACGCAGCATGGGAATACGTATCAGAGGGGAACGCCCGGTCAGTGCTTAATACACTGCAAAAGGCAATCTATTAATACATAGCTTAACGGAATCAAAAAATGGCGAAATTATCGAAAAATAAAAAAGAAGCTTTAGCGAAGTTTGACCGGAATACCTTTTATTCTTTGCCTGAAGCGGCTGAAGTCGTCAAAAAGATCACCTATACCAAGTTTGATTCATCGGTAGATCTCGATGTACGTCTGGGTGTAGATCCCCGAAAAGCCAATCAAATGGTCAGGGGCGTTGTGACACTTCCGCACGGAACAGGTAAAACCGTTAGGGTACTGGTGCTCTGTGGTCCTGAAAAGGAAGATGAGGCCAAGGAAGCCGGAGCTGATTACGTTGGCCTGGATGAGTATGTTGACAAGATCAAAGGTGGCTGGACCGATGTGGATGTGGTAATTACCACACCAAATGTGATGCCCAAAGTTGGTGCCCTGGGACGTATCCTGGGACCCCGCGGACTCATGCCCAACCCCAAAGCCGGAACGGTAACCATGGATATTGGTAAGGCCGTAAAAGACATTAAGGCCGGTAAGATCGATTTTAAAGTTGATAAGTTCGGAATCATTCATGCCTCGATCGGGAAAGTGTCTTTCGACCAGAAACAGATCGTGGAGAATGCCAAAGAGCTCATTCAAACCATCGTACGTTTAAAGCCTGCCGCGGCAAAAGGTACTTATGTAAGAAGTATTTACATGTCAAGTACCATGAGCCCGGGCATACAGGTGGATACCAAATCAGCAACTTTATAAACAAAGCTATAAAGCTTTAAAGTGTTACGTCTTATGAGAAAAGAAGAAAAATATCAGATCATTGAATCGCTTGGCGAAAAGCTGAAAAACAGCGATGTCATTTATCTGGCCGATACTTCTGGTTTGAATGTGGAAACCATAAATAACCTGAGAAGGTTGTGCTTCAGGAGAAATGTTTCCATGCAGGTGGTGAAAAATACACTGCTGAAAAAAGCAATGGAAAAAAGCGAAAAAGATCTTGAAGGACTTTACGACTCACTTGTTGGTGCCACCTCCGTAATGCTTTCCGATACCGGAAACGTCCCCGCTAAACTGATCAAGGAGTTTCGCAAGAAACAGGAAAGGCCGAAATTAAAGGCAGCCTATATCGGTGAAGCGATTTACATCGGCGACGACCAGCTGGAAACATTAACAAAAATCAAATCCAAAGAAGAACTTATCGGAGACCTTATCGGATTGTTACAATCACCTGCACACAATGTAATCTCCGCTCTGAAATCAGGCGGTAATACCATTGCCGGTGTGGTGAAAACGCTTTCTGAGAAAGCAGAAGGCTAATAATTATCATTAAAAAAACAAAGAAGTAAAACCCAATTAAAAATAAGAAAAATGGCAGATTTGAAAGCTTTTGCAGAACAATTGGTTAATCTTACGGTAAAAGAGGTTAATGAATTGGCAACAATTTTGAAAGATGAGTATGGTATTGAACCTGCAGCTGCAGCTCCCGTTGCAGTAGCAGCAGCCGGTGGAGAAGCCGGTGGGGAAGCCGCTGAAGAGCAAACCCAGTTTGATGTCATCCTGAAAGCAGCCGGCCCGTCCAAACTGGCCGTCGTAAAACTCGTTAAAGAACTTACAAGCCTCGGCCTGAAAGAATCAAAAGAACTGGTTGACGGTGCACCTAAGGCAATTAAGGAAGCAGTTACAAAAGACGAGGCCGAGTCATTGAAAAAACAACTCGAAGAAGCAGGCGCAGAGGTAGAGGTAAAGTAAGCCTGTTTTTAAAACGCTAAAGACTAGACTTTTACCGAATGATGCATTCGATGTGAAAGTCTGGTCTTTATTGCCGGTTATTTGTTTTTTCATTATTTCGCTTTTAGTAACTTCAAACCTTCGAACCTTGGTAACAAAACAAAACACCGCAGAAAGGATAAACTTCGGAACCGTAAAGAAACATTTCGATTATCCTGATTTTCTCGAAATACAATTGAAGTCCTTTCAGGACTTTTTCCAGCTTGAGACCACACCAGAAAACAGGAAAAACGAAGGCTTGTTTAAGGTATTCAGTGAAAACTTTCCAATCTCTGATGCCAGAAACAATTTCGTACTTGAGTTCCTTGACTATTTTATTGATCCCCCGAAATACTCCATCAGGGAATGCATTGAGAGGGGATTGACTTATAGTGTGCCGCTTAAGGCGAAACTTAAGTTGTATTGTACCGATCCTGAACATGAAGACTTCGAAACCATCATCCAGGATGTGTACCTTGGGATGATCCCATATATGACACCCAGAGGAACCTTCCTCATCAATGGTGCTGAGCGTGTGGTCGTTTCACAGCTTCACAGGTCACCCGGGGTATTCTTCGGAACCAGTGTTCACGCTAACGGAACGCAACTCTACAGTGCAAGGATTATCCCTTTCAAAGGGTCGTGGATCGAATTCGCCACTGATATCAACAGTGTGATGTATGCCTACATCGACCGGAAGAAAAAACTTCCCGTAACTACCTTGCTGCGCGCTATCGGCTTTGAAACCGACAAAGATATCCTTGAGATCTTCGGACTCGCTGATGAAGTAAAGGTGACCAAAACCGGACTGAAAAAGTATGTAGGGAGAAAATTAGCCGCCAGGGTTCTTAGATCCTGGGTAGAGGATTTTGTTGATGAAGACACCGGTGAAGTTGTATCAATTGAACGTACCGAAGTAATTATCGATCGTGAAACGGTTCTTGAAAATGAACATGTGGAACAAATCCTGGATGCCGGTGTGAAAAACATCATCCTTCACAAAGAAGGTGTGAATGTGAACGACTTTGTGCTCGTGTACAACACATTGCAAAAAGATACCACCAATTCTGAGAAAGAAGCCGTAGAGTTTATTTACCGTCTGCTCCGCAATGCCGATCCACCGGATGATGAAACAGCACGGAGTATGATAGAGAAGCTTTTCTTCTCTGACAAACGTTATGATCTTGGCGACGTGGGACGCTATCGCATTAACCGCAAGCTAAATCTTGACACACCTATGGATGTCAGGGTGCTTACCCGTGAAGATATTATTCGTATCGTGAAGCATCTGATAGAACTGGTGAATGCCAAGGCGGATGTTGATGATATTGACCACTTGAGCAACAGACGTGTCCGTACTGTAGGTGAACAGCTTTATTCGCAGTTCGGCGTCGGGCTTGCGCGTATGGCCCGGACTATCCGGGAGCGGATGAACGTTCGTGACAACGAAGTTTTTGCCCCTACTGACCTCATCAATGCCAAGACCCTTTCGTCGGTGATAAATTCCTTCTTCGGCACCAACCAGCTGTCTCAGTTTATGGACCAGACCAACCCCCTTGCGGAACTTACTCACAAACGCAGGATGTCGGCCCTGGGGCCGGGAGGTCTTAGTCGTGAACGTGCCGGTTTTGAGGTTCGTGACGTACACTTTACACACTATGGAAGACTGTGTACAATTGAAACACCCGAAGGTCCAAACATCGGTTTGATTTCATCACTTTGCGTTTACGCAAAAGTAAATGATCTGGGCTTCATTGAAACACCCTATTTCAAAGTTGAAAAAGGGAAAGTCCGTTTTGATCATTCACCCGTTTACCTGTCTGCCGAGGAAGAAGAAACGGAGATCATCAGTCAGGCCAATATCGCCCTTAATAATGACGGTGTTTTTAAGGATGAACGTTTGAAGGTCAGATTTCAGGCCGATTACCCAATCGTTGAACCGGAACAGATCCAGCTGATGGATGTTGCTCCGAACCAGATCGCTTCCATTGCAGCGTCATTGATCCCATTCCTCGAGCACGATGATGCCAACAGAGCATTGATGGGTAGTAATATGATGCGCCAGGCAGTCCCGCTGATTAATCCGGAAGCGCCTGTAGTCGGAACAGGACTGGAAAAAAGAGTAGCCAATGATTCACGCGTGTTATTGCACGCTGAAGGCAATGGTGTGGTTGAATATGTGGATGCCAATGAGATTGTGATCCGTTATTCAAGAAGTGAAGAAGAGAAACTGGTTAGTTTTGAAGATGACGTACGTACCTATAAACTGATAAAATTCAGTAAAACAAACCAGAACACCTGTCTGAACCTTAAGCCTATCGTCAGGAAAGGTCAGAAAGTGAAAAAAGATGAGCTCCTTTGTGAAGGTTATGCTACAAAAAATGGGGAACTGGCTCTCGGCAGAAATCTAAAAGTTGCATTTATGCCCTGGAAGGGATACAACTTTGAGGATGCTATTGTGGTTTCTGAAAAAATCGTTCGTGATGATATCTTTACTTCTATTCATATTGAAGAGTTTTCACTGGATGTGCGCGACACCAAACGAGGTGCTGAAGAACTGACAAGTGATATTCCAAACGTCAGTGCCGAAGCGATCAAAGACCTTGATGAGTATGGGTTGATCAGGATTGGCGCAGAGGTGAATGAAGGGGATATCCTGATCGGAAAGATTACACCTAAAGGGGAAACGGATCCCACACCGGAAGAAAAGCTTCTTCGTGCCATCTTCGGTGATAAGGCCGGTGACGTTAAAGATGCTTCATTGAAAGCACCACCTGCCACCAAAGGTGTGATCATCGATAAAAAACTCTTCTCCCGTATCATTAAAGACCGTAAGGCCAAAACGAAAGAAAAGGCTTTCATCGAGAAACTGGATACGGAATTTAAGAAAAAAGCTGAAGAACTTAGATCTAAGCTCGTAGATAAACTGATTGTACTGGTATCCGGTAAAACTTCACAGGGTGTTAATAACAGCCTGAAGGAAGTCGTTGTTCCCAAAGGCACAAAATTCACCCAAAAGGCGCTGAATAGCCTGAATTATTTAACCATTAATCCGAATAACTGGACAACGGACAAGAGTAAAAATCAGCTGGTCAAAGACCTGTTGCATAATTATTCGATTCAGTATAAAGACCTTCTTGGCACACACAACAGGAAAAAGTTTACCGCAACAGTTGGTGATGAATTACCAGCAGGTATTGTACAGTTGGCAAAGGTTTATCTGGCCAAGAAACGCAAGTTGAAAGTAGGGGATAAGATGGCGGGGCGCCACGGAAACAAAGGTATTGTTGCCCGTATAGTTCGTCAGGAAGATATGCCTTTCCTTGAAGACGGCACACCGGTTGACATTGTTTTGAATCCGCTTGGTGTTCCTTCTCGTATGAACCTCGGACAGATATATGAGACCGTTCTTGGATGGGCCGGACAGAAACTTGGAAAAACCTTTGCCAGTCCGATCTTTGACGGCGCTCACGTTGATGAAATCAATGGATACCTGAATGAAGCGGGTTTGCCGGAAAATGGTAAAGTGTACCTGTATGACGGTGGGACCGGTGAGCGTTTTGACCAGCCTGCAACAGTTGGTGTGATCTATATGCTGAAACTTGGCCATATGGTCGATGACAAAATGCACGCCCGTTCTATCGGACCTTACTCACTCATTACACAACAGCCACTGGGAGGTAAAGCACAGTTTGGTGGCCAGCGTTTCGGAGAGATGGAGGTTTGGGCTCTTGAAGCATTTGGCGCTGCCAATGTCCTTCAGGAGATCCTTACAGTTAAGTCTGATGACGTAATTGGACGTGCCAAAACTTATGAAGCATTGGTAAAAGGTGATAATATGCCGATACCCGGTGTTCCAGAATCTTTCAACGTGTTGGTGCATGAGCTGCGCGGACTTGGATTGAACATTAAGTTTGACTAAGCAGTGCATCACAAGCAGTGCTTCAATAATTTGATCAACAGTATATATTTTGTTCATAACAATAATCATATATGGCTTTTAGAAAAGAATTAAACGTCAAAAGCAATTTCTCCAGCATCACCATTGGCCTTGCATCACCCGAGTCGGTTTTGGAACGGTCGCACGGGGAAGTGTTGAAGCCAGAAACTATAAACTATCGCACTTATAAGCCCGAGCGAGATGGGTTGTTTTGCGAGCGGATCTTTGGCCCGGTCAAGGATTGGGAGTGCCATTGCGGCAAATACAAGCGAATTCGTTATAAAGGGATCGTTTGTGACCGTTGTGGTGTAGAGGTGACTGAGAAGAAAGTTCGAAGGGAGCGAATGGGGCATATCAAGCTGGTGGTTCCTGTAGCACACATCTGGTTTTTCCGGACCCTTCCCAATAAAATCGGCTATTTGCTTGGTTTGCCATCAAAGAAGCTTGATCAGGTCATCTATTATGAACGCTATGTGGTTATCAACCCGGGTGTTAAGTCGGATGAACTAAATTTTATGGATTTTCTGACGGAAGAGGAGTATTTTGCTGCTCTTGAGTCAATTCCAATTGAAAATCAGATGCTTGAGGATGATGATCCCAATAAGTTCATTGCCAGGATGGGTGCGGAGGCGCTTAAAGAATTGCTTGTTAAGCTTGATCTTGATCAGCTCTCCTACGATCTGAGGCATAAGGCCAATACGGAGACATCCCAGCAGCGTAAAGCAGATGCATTGAAGCGTCTGCAGGTTGTTGAAGCTTTTCGGGAAGCACAAAGTACGATTGAAAACAGACCTGACTGGATGATTGTTGATGTCGTTCCAGTTATTCCCCCGGAACTCAGACCACTGGTGCCGCTGGATGGCGGACGCTTTGCAACGAGTGACCTGAATGATCTTTACCGCAGAGTCATTATCAGGAACAACCGTCTGAAACGTCTGATCGAAATCAAAGCACCTGATGTAATCTTACGCAATGAGAAACGTATGTTGCAGGAAGCTGTTGATTCACTGTTCGATAACTCCAGGAAAACAAATGCAGTAAAAACGGAATCCAACAGACCGCTGAAATCTCTTTCTGACAGCCTGAAAGGAAAACAGGGTCGTTTCCGTCAGAACTTGCTTGGTAAGCGTGTCGACTACTCCGCACGTTCTGTGATCGTTGTAGGTCCTGAATTGCAGCTGCACGAGTGCGGTATCCCTAAGGAGATGGCCTCCGAGTTGTTTAAGCCCTTTATTATCAGGAAAATGCTTGAACGGGGTATCGTTAAAACCGTAAAGTCCGCAAAGAAAATTGTGGATCGTAAGGATCCTGTTGTATGGGATATTCTTGAGAATGTTCTGAAAGGACACCCTGTTTTGCTGAACCGTGCACCAACACTGCACCGTCTTGGTATCCAGTCATTCCAACCTAAGCTTATTGAAGGGAAAGCCATTCAGCTTCATCCATTGGTCTGTACGGCATTTAACGCCGACTTCGACGGTGACCAGATGGCGGTACACCTGCCACTTGGAAATGCAGCTATTCTTGAAGCACAGCTTTTAATGCTGGCCTCACACAATATACTCAATCCGGCTAATGGTGCACCTATTGCCGTACCTTCACAGGATATGGTGCTGGGTCTCTACTACATGACCAAAGCGAGAAAAAGCACCGAAGTGCATCCGGTTAAAGGAGAAGGCCTTAAGTTTTACGGTCCCGAAGAGGTAATCATAGCACACAATGAAGGTGCCGCAGATATGCACGCTATCATTCAGGTAAGGGTACCTGTTAAAGAAAAGGGCAAACTGGTACACCAGATGGTTGAAACCACTGTTGGCCGCGTGTTGTTTAATCGGGTTATTCCTGAGGATTATGGCTTTGTTAACCTGCTGCTGACTAAAAAAGCTTTGCGCGATGTCATTGGTGGTATAATGAAAGAAACGGGGATCTCACGTACTTCCAAGTTTTTGGATGATATCAAAGACCTTGGTTTTAATATGGCTTTCAGAGGTGGACTTTCGTTCAATCTTGGTGATATTATCGTGCCGGAGGAAAAGCAAATTCTGATCGGTGATGCCGATGAGCAGGTTGAAGAAGTAAGGGGCAACTATAGTATGGGGTTCATTACAAACAATGAACGTTACAACCAGATTATTGACATCTGGACCCATACCAATGCCAAACTTACAAAAGTTCTTATTGATAAAACCACTGCTGACAACCAGGGATTCAATCCGGTATATATGATGCTTGACTCTGGTGCAAGGGGCTCTAAGGAGCAGATTCGTCAGCTTTCCGGTATGCGGGGGCTGATGGCCAAGCCGCAGAAATCAGGGGCCAAAGGGGGTGAGATTATTGAAAACCCAATTCTCTCAAACTTTAAAGAAGGACTTTCCGTACTTGAGTACTTTATTTCTACACACGGTGCGCGTAAAGGTCTTGCNGATACAGCACTCAAAACTGCCGATGCAGGTTATCTGACCCGACGGTTGGTTGATGTTGCTCAGGATGTGATTATAACAGAACCTGATTGCGGCACATTGCGTGGTTTGACGGCAACTGCACTAAAGAACAATGAAGAAACCGTTGAAACGCTTTACGACCGGATTCTTGGACGAAACACATTGCATGATATCTATCATCCAACCACCGGTGACCTGATCGTTAAGGCAGGTGAAGAGCTGAATGAGGAAATTGCCCAGGTTATTGAAGATTCACCCATCGAAGCGGTTGAGATACGGTCCGTTTTGACCTGTGAATCCAAGGTTGGTGTTTGTGCCAAATGTTACGGACGCAACCTGGCAACAGGACGCATGGTTCAAAAAGGTGAAGCAGTTGGTGTTGTTGCAGCACAATCGATTGGTGAACCCGGAACACAGCTTACACTGCGTACATTCCACGTAGGGGGTACTGCCTCAAATATTGCAACAGCATCCAAGGTAAATGCCAAGTATTCAGGTGTTCTTGAGATTGATGAATTGCGTTCAGTGCCATTTGTCAGTGACGACGGAAGAGAATATCAGGTTGTAATCGGGCGTTCTGCAGAGATGCGTATCATTGACAAGAATACGCAGATGGTGCTTACAAGCCAAAATATCCCATACGGGGCGTATCTCTATTCCAGGAACGGTGATGAAGTATCCGGTGGTGACCTGATCTGCGAGTGGGATCCTTATAACGCTGTTATTATCTCTGATAAAGAGGGTAAGGTTGTTTACAACAATATGATAGAGGGAACAACCTTTCGTACTGACTCCGATGAGCAAACCGGTTACTATGAGAAGGTGATCATTGACTCAAAAGACAAGACACGTAACCCGTCTATTTCCATTGTGAATAAAGACGGTGAAGTGTTGCGTGTTTATGATATGCCCGTAGGTGCCCATGTTGTGATCAGTGACTCTAAGGAATTGATACCGGGAACAATCATAGCCAAGATACCGAGAGCGGTCGGTAAATCCGGTGATATCACGGGTGGTCTGCCACGTATTACAGAGCTTTTTGAAGCACGTAACCCCTCAGATCCGGCTGTTGTTTCTGAAATCGACGGTGTTGTTTCATTTGGCAAGAAAATCAAACGAGGAAACAGGGAAGTGATCATCACATCAAAAACAGGTGATGAAAAGCGCTATCTTGTACCTCTTACAAAACAAATCCTTGCTCAGGAAAATGACTTTGTCAAAGCGGGCACACCTTTGTCTGACGGCCCGACCACACCGGCGGATATTCTTGCCATCAAAGGGCCTACCGCTGTTCAGGAATACATCGTGAATGAAGTTCAGGAGGTATACCGGATGCAGGGTGTTAAGATCAATGACAAGCACTTTGAGATCATTGTACGCCAGATGATGCGTAAGGTGACCATCGAAGATCCTGGTGATACTCGCTTCCTTGAAAATGAGATCGTTAATAAGATTGAATTTATGGAAGAGAATGACAACCTCTTTGGTAAAAAAGTGGTTGAAGATCCGGGAGACTCATCTCTTAAGCCCGGACAGATCATTAATGCAAGAAAACTGCGTGATGAGAACTCTTTGCTGAAGCGCAAGGATAAGAAACTTGTTGGTGCGCGCGATGCCAATGGAGCCACCGCCAGACAGCAGCTTCAGGGAATTACAAAAGCTTCTCTTCAGACAAAGAGCTTTATCTCTGCTGCATCCTTCCAGGAAACCACAAAGGTGCTGACGGATGCCGCCATAAATGCGAAAACAGATACCCTGAAGGGTCTGAAAGAGAATGTGATCGTCGGACATTTGATTCCTGCGGGAACCGGCCTTCGTGAATATGATAACATCATTGTCGGATCTATGGAGGAGTACGAGTTGCTTATGGCATCCAAACAAAAAGATGTGGTTCCCGAACCAAAAGAAGAAGCATAGTCTGAATGAACAGTATTTTATAAACTGATAAAAAAGAAAGACAATGGCTGACCAACAGAAACCAGAAAAAAAGATCAATATTGAACTGGGCGAAGATGTCGCATCAGGAACCTATTCCAATCTGGCGATTATTACCCATTCAAACACAGAGTTTGTTTTGGATTTTGTACGCCTGATGCCAGGTGTGCCCAAAGCAAAGGTGAAGGCGCGTGTGATTTTAACGCCTCAGCATGCCAAAAGGCTTATGAAGGCGCTCAAAGACAACATCGCGAAATTTGAGTCTATTCATGGTCCGATCAAGGAGATTGAAGGACCCGGCCTGCCGATGAACCTCGGAGGTCCGGCAGCACAGGCTTAAAGATTTAAACCTCTCTGAGGGATAGCAATAAGGGGAAATAAATAGTCCCCATAAAAAAAGGGAAGGCTGTTTATGCCTTCCCTTTTTTAGTCTCTAACTTTTCAGACGGTATTACCTGGAAACATTCACCCTGTGCGTGATGATTCCTTCATTGGTAAGAATCTGGACAATGTAAAAACCGTTGTTCAAACCTGACACATTTACTTCATGCATCATGTCATTGACCATGGAGCTATAAACCACTTGTCCTAGCAAATCAACCAACTGAACAGATTGAATTTCTATATCGGCTTCGATGTGCAGATTGCCGCGGACGGGGTTCGGATAAATATTAAGTGAAATGTCTTCGGTTTCGGGTACATTGGGTGTAATATCCAACATGACCTCAATAACTTTGTCACCGGTAACCTCTGCTTCGCCATCAACCGGTTCATAGCCATCAGCTGTAACCAGGTAGACATAAGTGCCGGGTGTGATGCCGGTAAACACATAATCTCCCGGTTCATTGGTCATGCCATTAAAGGTTACCACAGCGATATCAATTGGATCATCCCAGTTATCCATAACATCAAATGTGACTGTAAACGTGGGCATATCACCTACCTCAAATACGTCTTCCACAACCATGTCGTCTGTTACCTCTACAGCCCTGTTTGGGTCTCCTGCCCATTCGCCGCCGTCCCATCCTGCACCAATAAGGTCAGAGAAATATTTGTATTCGTATGTGCCCGCTTCCAGGTAGAAAGTTGCGACATAAATCATCGGATCGTCGGCGTGGGGTTCCATAATCTGTTCGGGATCTGTTCCCGGCTCTGCCCAACCGACCATGTCTCCCGTGATCAGGATATGGTGCTCGTCAGGGTCAAATCCATATAACTGTCCGTTCATCACCGCATCGGTAATGTCAACGTGGAATATGACTTCAAACACGTCAGGGTCTCCTTCTACTTCAAAGTCAATGCTGACGATTTCTGAATTACCTGTTGTGTAGGCAGTTTGTACGCCGGCTGTATGCTCACCGCCTGGCAGGTTGGTGAAAAGGTATTCTGTTTCTGCGATTTCCTCTGCTACAAGGTTGTCGTTAAGATAAACATTGAAGCCCAGGAAAGCCCTTGTATCGAAAGAACCTGCAGGAGATCCGGCATCATATGGCTCATCAACAGGGATGAAAACGGGGGCCGGGCCTTTAGCCTCAGCAACAGCATTAAAATCGTACCTTACTTCGCCCAGATCCAGTCCGAAAGCACGTAACAGGTAATTCACCTGGAATCCCCAAACGGAAATATCGGTAAAATCAGAAGTGGGGTCAGTTATGTTAAATACGCCGAATTGTGTTCCGGGGACGAAGTCCCAGGGTTCTCCCACACCATCATCGGTGGCTAATCCGAGAAATCCGTTATAGCTCAATCCGATGAAGAAACCTTCTGGCATCTCAATGGGGTTAGCAAACTCATAGGTGTTCCACTGGTCGTCAACATTCGGAACATCTTCTGCTGTGTAAACAATGTTGTTTCTGTCGGGCAAACCATTTGCATCAAGGCCGAGCACCCATACCTTCACGGTGTTGTGTGGTCCTCCTTCGCTGGTTATATGCCATGTCATTTCATTCAGGATGGCATTGTGGTGATGTACTGCACCCATCACGCTGTTCCATGTGCCCTGGAAACCAAGCTGGCCGTCAACGACGCCGTCGTCGTAACGGAATTCGGTGACATCGGCCGGGTCACTCCAGGTAAGCAGTGCTTCCCCTGCGGCCATTTCGTCTGTGTGGACTTCCACATTTGCGGGGGGCATGATCACATCTGTCATGAATACCTCAATTGTGATGTCGCTGTCGGTCACATCAAATGCAACTTCTTCGGCCACGTAACCTGTTTTGCTGATATGAGCAATATGGCTACCTGCCGGTAAGGCTATGGTGGCGGCTCCGTTTGCATCTGTTTCGATATTTTCAAAGCCTTCAATGCTGATTAC
>SL_3KL_010_SEDDRAFT_10003014_pt1 | contig 15342 bp, 9 predicted proteins | sample SodLakKL_010_SED_2_FD_10381 | JGI IMG/M metagenome (IMG submission 10381)
ACCATCTCTCACAAATACAGGGAAGTGGATAGCGAGGGTAAAATTGCTGGTGGTCCGATGTATTATATGAAAAAACGCCTTAACATCACCTTGCCCAATAAAAAGGTTATCAATACCGGCAAATGGTTGGGTGCGTTTTTTGCCGCTGCCACGATTCTTTCTTCTTTTGGTACCGGAAACATGCCACAAATTAACAGCATTGCCGGTGCTATGCACTCTACATTTGGTATTTCCGCCCTTTTGGTAGGTGCAGTTTTGGCCGTATTATTGGCTTTTGTTATTTTGGGGGGTATCAAAAGGATTGCCCAGGTTACTTCACGCCTTGTTCCTACAATGGCTCTGATTTATGTACTGGGAGCTTTTGCTGTACTGTTTTACAATTATGACAATATCATTCCTTCAATAGTCTCCATCTTTTCAGATGTTTTTACCGGTACAGCTGCTACCGGTGGATTCTTGGGGGCTTCTATCATTTATGCATTTAACAGGGGGGTAAACAGGGGACTCTTTTCCAATGAAGCCGGACAGGGCTCTGCGCCCATCGCTCACTCCGCTGCGCGTGCGCATGAGCCTGTATCTGAAGGGATTGTTGCGCTCCTGGAGCCTTTTATTGATACCATTTTAATTTGCACTTTGACCGGGCTGGTTTTACTGTCATCGGGTGTGTGGCAAGATAAAGTGGAGAATGATTTTCAGCGGGCTGACCAGTACATTTTAGCACAATATTATGATGCGGATGAACCCGAAGATGTGGAAGATTTATTCCGCTTTTTCAATAACCAGGGAACCGTACCCCTGCTCACAGGAACGCTGGATGTTGTCAATGGTAGAATAACCGAAAAAGTAAACAATGAAATTACCATCCTTCACGCGCGGTCGGTGGCAGAAGACGTAGTTGTAAATTACCAGGGAGAGCCATACTCCGGTGAACTGGCAGTCAGAAACGGAAGGGTAGATGAGTCGGAAATTTCGGTGAGTTTTTCTGGAAAATCTTTGATACATAGTGCCCCAATGACAGCAGAGGCCTATACCCGCAGCTTTTTGGGTAATTTTGGGCAATACATCGTTTCCATCGGTTTATTGCTGTTTGCTTTTTCTACTGCCATCTCCTGGTCCTATTATGGCGACAGGTCGGTGACCTATTTGTTTGGAACCAAATACGTGCTGCATTACCGCATTTTATATGTGCTGGCCTTTTTCTTTGCCGCTTTTACCGATACTACGATTGTTTGGGCTTTATCTTACATAACCATTGCTTTAATGACCGTGCCCAACCTTATAGGTATTTTACTCCTGCGAAAAGAAATAAAAGCCTCTGTCCAGGAATACTGGAGAGATTTCAAAAATGAGCAGGAGCAGAAAAATAAATCCTGATATCTATGATTTTATAAAATCCCATTTGGATTAATACTTAAAAACTCCAAAAATAAATCCCGGCAGCGCAGTCCTGAACTGCGACCTGCCGGGATTTTGTTGAGGGATAAGCCCAGACATATAAGAATAAATCACTTTTTGATGCTTTATGAGTTCGAAAATGTTCCTTGTATAGCAGGACCAAATTGAATTTTGGTTTTATTGGCAACAACCCCTGCGTCTTAAGTGTTCATCCAATATTTTTGCAAATTATTCCAATGTTTGCCTCAATTTTTATCAGATAACGAAAAGGTTAGTAGTAAGTTTTTTTTCGCTTGGTAAAACAAATGTAAATTTGCAGTAGTTTTGCGAAAATTGTGTAAAACAGTGTTGTTAAATTACTGCTTGGCAATAACACAAAGCAAAAAGTGTTATAAGAAAAGGTAAAGTGTTTTATAGAATGTATTAATGAGAAAAGAACTGGTATTTTTTTGGGTTATACTCTTTGGCTGGTTATTCCAATATGGATTGACTGCCCAGGAAACGGGCGAAACCACCCGGGTAGATTTGATACGTGCTGATGAAATTCGCTTTGACCGTAAAATAGCACCCGATGCAAGAAGGTTGATTGGTGATGTGAAGTTTCAGCAGGAAGAGGCCATTATGCTTTGTGATAGTGCCTGGCATTTTACCGATCAAAACAGGTTTAATGCTTATGGTAATGTATTTATTCTGGTGAATGATAGTGTTGAAATTTATGGTGATAAGCTTTACTATAGTGGTAATGACAGATTGGCCGAACTGCATGGTAATGTGAAAATGGTCGATAATCAAATGACCCTTACTACTGATCATTTGTTTTATAACCTTGAAACCAATACCGCCAACTATACCGATGGTGGCAAAATTGTCGATGCCGAAAATACCCTTACAAGTGTCTGGGGGTTTTATTATGCTGATGATAAGAACTTCTTTTTTAAAGATTCGGTTGTATTGCTCAACCCCGATTATGTGATGGATTCTGATACTCTCAGGTACAACACTTTATCAGAGGTTGCCTATTTCTTCGGGCCCACCACCATTGTCAGTGATGAAAACACCATTTTCTGTAAAAATGGCTGGTACGACACACAAAACGACATTGCACGCTTTAGCATTGATGCCTACTTTACCAACGACGAGCAGTATCTTTCAGGCGATAGCTTGTTTTATGACCGCAACAAGGCCTATGGTAAGGCTACACGAAATGTACTGCTTAAAGATTCTGTGCAGCAGACCTTTGTAACCGGTCACTTTGCTGAGTATTTCGAAAAAGAACATCTTTCAGAAGTTACACAAGAAGCTGTCCTCACATCCATTGCCCAGGAAGATTCTTTGTTTCTGCACGCCGATACGCTGCGATCCATTAACGATGAAGAAAATGATAAAAGGCTTTTGTTTGCCTGGTACAAAGCCAAATTCTTTAAATCTGACCTGCAGGGAATGGCTGATTCTATTGTGTATAATTTTTCCGATTCAACCATATACCTTTACAATGAGCCGATTATTTGGTCAGAAAACCATCAGCTAACGGCTAACCGTATTGAAGTGAAAACCACCGAAGAAAACAGGGTGGAATCCATCCATCTTTTTGATGCAGCTTTTATTGTTTCCAAAGGAGATAGTGTGTCTTTTGATCAGATTAAAGGGCGAAAAATCGTTGGCTATTTTAATGAAAACCAATTGCATAAAATAGACGTTTTTGGTAATGGGGAGGCTTTGTATTATGTTAAAGATGAGGATGAGGAGCTCATAGGAATCAATAAATCCCTCTCTTCTGACATGACCATTTATTTTGAGGAAAACCAGGTGAGCAGCATCGTTCTGTACACAAACTCCGATGCCAATCTTTTTCCCCCTGCGGAAATACCCGATGATCAAAGGTTTTTACAACACTTTAGGTGGGTTACCGATCGACGACCCGCTAAAAAGGAGGATATTTTTGTATGGTAGTGGCTCCGTATTATTATACTATCCCATCAGTTTTGCAACAATGTTGCATACCCCTGATGAACTGTTTTTTAGATTTTCAGAATTCAAAACCCAGGAATTTTTCCGCACATGGTAAACTACAAAAAACATATACTTAACAATGGCCTTAGGCTGATAATGCACAAGGATACATCCACTCCAATGGTGGCTGTAAATGTTTTGTATGATGTGGGCTCCAGGGATGAAGATCCCCAGCATACAGGCCTTGCTCATTTGTTTGAACACCTTATGTTTGAAGGCTCGCTAAACATACCCAATTACGACAATGCTTTGCAAATGGCCGGTGGTGAGAACAATGCTTTTACAACCAACGACCTGACCAATTATTACCTTTCCCTTCCAGGACCTAACCTGGAAACGGCTTTGTGGCTGGAGTCTGACCGTATGTTGGAATTGGCGTTTTCAAAAGAAAAACTTCGCATCCAAAAAGATGTGGTTACCGAAGAGTTCCGTCAAACCACTCTTAACCAACCCTATGGCGATGTATGGGCATTACTGAGATCATTGATTTACAAAAAGCACCCCTATCAATGGCCTACCATCGGGAAAAATATTGAGCAAATACAGCAAACAACCATCGAAGATGTCAGGGCGTTTTTTTACAGGTTTTACAGGCCCAACAATGCTATTTTATCCATCACAGGAGATATTGATTACTCCAATGTGATTGCTTTGGTTGAAAAATGGTTCGGTGGTATTGCACCGGGAGAACCCAATGTGCGAAACTTACCGGCCGAACCTGCACAAACATCCATGAGGCGTCTTTGGGTTGAGCGGGATGTACCCTTCGATGAGATTTATATGGCTTTCCCCACAGGAAAAAGACTGGAACAAAGCTACTATACCACCGATTTGATTACAGATGTATTGGCCAGTGGTACTTCTGCCAGGTTAAGGGAAAACCTGGTGAAGAATACCCAAATATTCAGTGAGGCCAATGCATGGATTACAGGGAGCAGAGATAACGGGTTCCTGGTGGCAATGGGTAAGCTACATAAAGGGCAGTCTGTTGAGGCTGCCGAAGAAGCCCTTTGGAAACAATTAAATTTGCTAAAAGATAATAAGGTGGGAGAAAAAGAACTGCAAAAGGTCAAAAATAAGACGGAAGCATCTCACACTTTTTCAGAGGTAGGGATATTGTCCCGGGCTGTAAATCTTGCTTATTACGAGCTTCTGGGCGATGCTTCCATGCTTAACAATCAGGTTGAAAAGTATTTTTCCATTGAAAAAAATGACTTGATGAGCGAAGCCGAAAATGTTTTTCAGCCTCACAATGCATCAGTCTTACATTACCTGGCAAAGCCTTTGGCACAATAGCGGAATAGAGAATTATATGCTTTTTGTAAAATGTTTTATTGGTAACTTTTTGATATGATTATACCTCAACGAAACCATCCCCCGGAGATAAAGCTCTCAGACAAAGTGCGTTTTTTGAAACCTGAAAAAAGAACCCTGGATAACGGTTTGCCTGCTTATTTTATCAAAGGTGGCACACAGAACATCGTGAAGGTGGAAATGGTTTTTACAGTAGGTAGCTATCATCAGCAAAAACCTCTGCAAACCTTTTTGACTGCCAACCTGATGAAAAATGGCTCACAAAGCAAGAGCTCTTTGCAAATGAGTGAACTGTTGGACTTTTATGGTATTTCCTTACAGGTGGAAGCCCAAAAAGATATTATCTCCGTGGCGTTATTTTGTCTTACAAAATACCTGGAACCTGCCTTGAGCCTTTTAATGGAAATTTTGGCACAACCCTCCTTCCCGGAGGATGAATTTCAAATAATGCTTAAAGATCACAAGCAAAAACATATTGTAAATCTTCAGAAGGTGCAACACTTGGCCAGGGCTCATTTTGCCGGGTTGATTTTTGGGGATGAACATCCTTATGGAAAGAGGTTAAAGGTCAGCCATTTTGATGAAATATCTTTGGCTGATATCAAAAACTACTATAGTCAGCACCTGCATCCCGGAAATTGTATTTGCATTGTAGCCGGGCAGTATCCGGAGAATATGACAGAGTTGATTAATAAAAATGTGGAGCGTCTTGGATGGCAGGCCCAAAAACCGGTTGATGTAAAACAAATGACCCCTTTGGTAGCTGCACAGCGCCAGCACTTTATAAAGAGGGAAGATGCATTGCAGTCATCCATCAGGTTGGGTAAGTTGATAGTTAACAGGGAGCACCCTGATTTTCATAAAATATCCATAACAAACACCATGCTGGGAGGATATTTTGGCTCACGGTTGATGGCAAACATACGACAGGATAAAGGCTATACCTATGGTATTCATTCGGCAGTGGTTTCTTTGCTCCGGTCTTCTTATTTTTTCATTGCCTCACAAGTTGGGAAAACGGTTTGCCACAAAGCCCTTGAAGAAATCTACAGAGAGTTGGGTGAAATGAGAAATAAACCCGCTGGCAACGACGAACTTACCATGCTTAAAAATTATTTGTCTGCAGGATTCTTGAGATCTTTCGATGGGCCATTTATGCAGGCTGAGAGATTTAAGGAAATATTATTATTCGGTCTGGATTACTCCCACTACGAAAATTATATAGATACATTGAAAGATATTACTGCCCGTGATATTCAACATACAGCCGGAAAATACTTTCACGAAAAAGATATGATAGAATTAATCGCAGGATAAAATATAGCTGAGCATTTACTGTTTTATTTTATGATGATAATTGTAAACAAGATTTTTCAAAATTTAATAAAATACCATGCTTTGTTCTCAGGGAAAGTAGTCTGGAGCATACTATGGCTTATGGTCTTTGTTGTTTTGCAAGTTCATGCAGGGGGAGATAACAACAGCGTTCCTTATTCTTCTTCCATTACGATTGATTCAGTAAGTGTCAATGAGGATAATCATCCTGTTATTGGATGGACGCTCATTACAGAGCAAGAACAAGGCTATATCCAAATACACAGACAGCTCGATGATGATTCTTACGGGGTGGTTGCCCAGGTGCCACTCGATCAGGATCAGTTTACAGATACCGGGGCAAATGCACAGATTAAGCCATACTCGTATTATGTGGTGGCCCGGGACCCTGATGACGATAATATCGCAGTGGGTGAACAAGCACACCAGGTGGTGTTTCAGCATAATCCACAGGCTGATGTTTGCGAGAAAACGCTTGCTGTGTCATGGTTGCCTTATCAGGTCACTACGGCAGTGGGGGAGATTCAACCTTTGCCTTCTCCCTTTGACCTCACGCATGTTATGCTTTCCTTTGATCAGCAAGATTATGAAGAGGTGATTACATTACCCGCCGATACAGAAGAGTTTTTGATTACTGCCGATAAAGCCGGAGAGTATTGTATAAGAGTCCAGACCATCGATACAGGTACCGGTGTTACCTCTACTTCCAACACGAGATGTCTTTCTGTTAACTTTGCCCCTGAACCTGAGTTTTTGCATTTAAGAAAGGTTTCTCTTAATGAAGAATCCACACATGTGCAAATCGTTATTCATGCCGATAATTCGGTGCCTCAACCATCTTATGTTTTTCAACGGTATGACCCGGATTCACTGGAATTTGTGTCATTAGACACCTTACAATCAAATGAACAAGACCTTTACTATGAAGATTTTGAAACCAGGGCAAATCAACATGTTGAAGCTTACAGGGTGTTGGCGCTGGATAGTTGCATGGACCAGGCGATGGCAACCGACTCTGTAGCCACCATTTTTGCTGAAGTATTTACTTTGTCTCCCAATGAGAACCAGGTGTCGTGGAACAAATATAGTGGGTGGGAAAACACAGTAGACTCCTACATTTTGGAAAGGAAGATTTTTCATGAGGAAGATTTTATTGAGATAGCAAACCTGCCCGGAAGTCAATTTGAATTTACGGACGAGCTAACAAATTACCCACAATCAGATCTTCAGGGAGAGATACTCTACAGAGTTTTAGCTATACAGGATGAATCTGGACCCTTTGGGTTTCAGGATACTGTTTTGTCTAATATTGCTTCAGTGGAAAGAGAGCTGGAGGTTTTTATCCCCAATGCTTTTCGCCCGGGAAGTAGTATTGTCGAAAACAGACAGTTTAGACCCCGATTTACATACTTTGTACCCTTAGATTATCGCATGCAGATTTTTAATCGCTGGGGGCAAAGGGTGTTTTCTACTGATGATGAAAGCCAGGGTTGGGACGGTATGTATGAGGGAGGGGTAGCACCTGCGGGTGTTTATTCCTATGTAATATCATTTAAAGATAATCAGGGTAAAAGTCACCAAAGAAAAGGTACAGTGGTTTTGGCAAAGTAACCGGCTTGCCGGGCAATTTCTTACGCTGATTTGAAGTTTTATGGTTGTTAGAGTTCTGATTAACAGTGTGACGAGTGGATGTTGGTATGGGTGTTTTTATAGAGCAACTAGTAAATGCTTGTTTTTGTTTTGTTGTTAAGCAATGTGTTATGGGCGAAAAGTTTATCAGTATCGTTAACTCTAATCTTTAGGATCATATGGATGGGCCATTTCATAAAAATACTCCAAATTTACCTCTGAAAAGCAGTTCGCTAAAATTGTTATATCTATGATATTGAGAGGCTTTTAAGTAATGTTTGTAAGCCGTTGATTTTTATATTTTTTAGACGAATGCTCAACAAATTTTAATACTTTTGCACTTTAAATAAATTTCAGATAACCAATGGAAAACCAAACTCCAAAAATTATCGGTGAAGGTCTTACCTATGATGATGTTCTTCTTGTTCCGGCCTATTCCGAAGTTCTCCCCCGCGATGTAAAAATCAACTCATTCTTTTCTAAAAATATCTCCATAAGAATTCCGGTTATTTCTGCTGCCATGGACACTGTAACAGAGTCCCGTATGGCAATAGCCATGGCCCAGGAAGGTGGTTTGGGTGTTCTTCACAAAAATATGAGTATCGAAGAGCAGGCCATCAAGGTGAGAAAAGTAAAGCGTTCTGAAAACGGGATGATAATCGATCCTGTTACCTTGCACGAGGATGCAGTAGTAGGAGATGCCCTTAAAATCATGAATGAAAACAAAATTGGGGGCATTCCAGTGGTAACCCACCAAAATAAGCTGGCAGGTATTGTAACCAACAGGGATCTTAGGTTTGAGAAAAACCTTGATAAGCCCGTTAGTGAGGCTATGACAAAGGAAAATCTCGTTACGACCTCTGAGGCTATCGATTTTTCTGTTGCAGAGGATATTCTTCAAAAGTATAAAATTGAAAAACTGCCTGTGGTTGATAAAGACTACAACCTTATCGGACTGATTACCTACCGGGATATTTTAAAGATAAAAGAACGCCCCAATGCATGTAAAGATGAACGTGGCAGATTGAGAGTTGCCGCAGCGGTAGGGGTTACTGGTGAAACAGTGGAGAGAGTGCAAGCATTGGTGAAAGCTGGTGTGGATTGTGTGGTTATTGACACCGCTCATGGCCATTCTAAAGGAGTGATTGAGATGGCCAGTATCATAAAAAAACAATTTTCTAACCTGGATGTGGTTGTAGGAAATATTGGCACTGCAGCTGCTGCCCGGGAGCTTGTGAAGGCTGGTGTTGATGGTATAAAAGTGGGTATTGGCCCGGGATCAATCTGTACAACACGTATAGTTGCCGGTGTGGGTGTTCCCCAACTTACGGCTGTGTATGATGTTGCCAAAGAGCTTGAAGGAACCGGTATACCTGTAATAGCAGACGGAGGGATCAGACACACCGGAGATATTGTAAAAGCCATTGCAGCGGGTGCTTCCTGCATAATGGCTGGTTCACAATTTGCCGGAGTTGAAGAATCACCAGGTGAAACCATCATATATGAAGGCAGAAAATTTAAAACTTACCGCGGTATGGGTTCGGTAGAAGCTATGCAGCAGGGATCTAAGGATCGTTACTTCCAGGATGTGGAAGACGATGTGAAAAAACTCGTGCCCGAAGGTATCGTGGGAAGGGTTCCTTACAAAGGGACACTGTCAGAGGTAATCCATCAGATGGTTGGTGGGCTAAAGGCAGGAATGGGCTATTGCGGAGCCAAAGATGTGAGTCAGCTCCAAAATGCACAATTTATTAAAATTACCAATGCCGGAATTATGGAAAGTCACGTCCATGACGTTACCATAACAAGGGAAGCCCCCAATTATTCAAGACAATAAATCTCCCTGACCAGCCAATGCTATTTTCTGGATTCCGGGCCTGTATAAACAAACGGATTTGTGTTGATCTAAAACAATCGTAAAATAACATGAACAAGGTAATCTTTATTGGAGCTTTAATCATAGCTAACTTTTTAATGACCACAGCGTTTGCTTACTCTAACAGTAATGATCCTGTGCTAATTAAGATAAACGAAAGAGAGGTAACCGTTTCGGAATTTGAATACGTTTACACAAAAAACAATCTCAATCCTCAGGTGATGGATCCCAAGTCTATGGAGGAGTATCTTGAATTGTTTGTGAACTTTAACCTCAAAGTATATGAAGCCATTGAGCTGGGGCTGGACACCCAACCTTCTTTTATGGATGAGCTTGCAGGTTATCGTGAACAACTCGCAAGACCCTATCTTACCGATCAGGATGTAACACAACAACTGCTGGACGAAGCCTTTGAAAGAATGCAATATGATGTTAGAGCCTCTCATATACTTATTTCCCTGGATGAGCATGCATCTTCAGAAGATACGCTTGCCGCATGGAATAAGGCCAAAGAGTTGAGAAATCGAGTTTTGCAGGGAGAGGATTTTGCAGAGTTGGCCGTTGAATATTCAGATGATTCATCAGCTGAAGGGATGCCGGCTACCGCCAACCGTCCTGCCATGAGAGGAAATAAGGGCGACCTGGGTTATTTTAGTGTGTTGGATATGGTATATCCTTTCGAAACAGCCACCTATAACCTGGATATTGGTGAAGTTTCTATGCCAGTTAGAACTCGTTATGGTTATCACCTGATTAAACTGACCGATAGGTTACCTGCTATGGGTAATGCTCGTGTAGCACATATCATGGTTAACATTCCCCAGGATGCATCTGATGAAGAGAAACAGCAGGCCCGGGAAAAGATCAACGAGATTGCAGAAAGAGTTGAACAGGGTGAAAGTTTTGATGAACTTGCAAAAAGGTTTTCAGATGATAACGCATCCGGACAAAGAGGCGGAGAACTGCCCCCTTTTACCTCAAACAGGATGGTTCCTGAGTTTATTGAAGCAATTCATAACCTGTCTAAAGAAGATGTTTCCCAACCGGTAAAGAGTCAGTATGGTTGGCATTTGATAAAATTATTTGAGAAGGAAATGCCGGAACGGGAAGAGGCAGTGGCAGATCTTCAAAACCGAATATCGCGTGATTCAAGAGCGCAGTTAAGCCAGAAAGTGGTGATCGAAAGGATAAAAGAAGAGAATAATTTTATAGAGCACCCTGAAAATCTTGATGTATTTTTCGATAATGTGGATAACACCATTTTTGAAGGAAACTGGGAGCCTTCTGTAGTTGAAGGGAACCAGGAAGTGCTTTTCACCATTGCTGACAAAACTTTTACACAACAGGATTTTGCGGCTTACCTGGATAAATCGCAAACCATGCGCACTCCCGAAGCTATCACAAACTATGTAAAAACAATGTACCACAGTTTTAGGGATAATGCTTTGATAGAACATGAGAAAAAACGCCTGCCGGAAAAATATCCCGAGTTCAGGCAAATTATGAGAGAATACCATGATGGAATTCTCCTTTTCGAATTAACCGATCAGAAAGTTTGGAGCAGGGCTATGGAGGATAGCACTGGGCTTAAAGAATTTTTTGAAAGCAATATCGAAGATTACATGTGGGGTGACAGGTTTGATGCAGCAATCTATACTTTTGACTCGCAAAGGGCTGCAAGATCCGGTAGGAGAGACATCAGGAGAGCTGAAAGGAGAGGTACACCCCATGAGGAGTTGATGAGCAATTTTAACCAGGACTCCCAATTGGAGGTTTCTGCAGAGAAAGGGGTATTTGAAGTTGATCAGAAACCTGTTTTGCAAAAAATATCCAAAGAGGATGGGATAACATCCATTATCGAACACGACAACAATTTTGTGGTTATTTATGTCAATGAGTTTCTGCCTGCCAGCCCGAAAAAACTTAACCAAATACGGGGGTTGGTAATTGCAGATTATCAGAATTACCTTGAGGAGAAATGGGTTGAGGAACTGAGAGAGAAGTATGAATTCTACGTAAATAAACAAGCTCTCGAAAAATTGAAAAAATAATTGTTTTGTTGTCGGTAAGGCGGTAAGTGTCTTGTATATTGAACCTCCCGAACTCCCTTCAGCAAATTAACAGTTACTTAAGTATTATGTACAGGTTTTTTTTAGCAGGAATTATTTTCCTATTTGGTTTTTATGCATGTAACCTTTTTGACGGGAGCAAGTCCGATCCCAGGTTGGCCAGGGTGAATAACGAGTATCTTTATGCATCCGATCTTGAGGGAATTATAAAACCAGGAACTTCACCTTCTGATAGTGCACTAATAGCAGAAAGGCATATTGATAATTGGGTTAGACAACAGGTTTTTTTACAAGAAGCCAAGGCTTCCCTGTCTGATGAACAAATGGATTTTCAAAGAAAAATCAAAGATTACAAAAATTCTTTGATCATTTTTACCCACGAAAGTCAGCTTATCAAGCAACAACTTGACACCGTAATCTCAGATGACTTACTTCTGGACTATTATGAGAAACATAAGGAGGAATTTACGCTCAGGGATAATATCGTTAAAGTGAACTTTATGAAGCTGCCCCTTGATGCCCCTGAGATGGGCCTTGTACGAAGACTGATCCGATCGGATGATCCAGAGGATATTGAGCGGCTTGAAGAACATGCAGTAAATCATGCAGCAAGCTATTTCCTTGATCAGGATGCCTGGTTTATTTTTACTGATATATTAAGAGATATTCCAATAAATCCATCAAACCACGAGGCCTACCTGAGAAATAATACCTTTGTTGAACGCAATGACCAGTACTATCGGTACTTTATGTATATCCACGATTACAGGCTGGAAGGTAGTACATCACCTTTGGCTTTTCAGGCAGATAATATTGAGTCAATTCTTTTAAATCAACGCAAACAAGAACTCATTAATCAGTTCAGAAAAGATTTTTTCAGAAAAGCAGATGAAAGAGGTGCTATTGAGGTTTACTAATTATTTTTATATGTATTGGGACGCGAAGCACTGCAAAATTTGACAACGAATTTAAAATGTATCCGGGAACATAAATTAAGGAATGTAACGTTATTATAACGTCTAAATTAAAATTGAAAAATTGAAAAATATGAAGTATATCCAGAATTTACTGGCCGCCTTAGTCTTTACTGCATTAACTCCCCAAATTGGGGTGACTCAGGAACCAGTTGTAATAGATCAGGTGGTAGCGGTGGTTGGAAATAGTGCTATTTTGAAATCAGATCTTTACAATCAGCAAAGGCAAATGGAATCGCAAGGTATGACCTTTGGCTCCGACCCTCTTTGCGAACTTCTAGATGAGATGCTCTACCAGAAACTTTTGTATAATGAAGCCATTAATGATAGTGTTGAGGTTTCAGACCAACAGGTAGAACAAGTCCTGGACCGTCGCCTCAGGTTTTTTATTCAGCAGATAGGTTCACGGGAGCAGCTTGAGGCCTATTATGGTAAAAGCATAGAAGAACTAAAAGATGAGTTTCGTCCATTAGTGAGAGAGCAGGAGATGAGCCAAATGATGGAAAGTAAAATTACCCGGAATGTCAGGGTTACTCCTTCTGAGGTGAGAGCTTTTTACAACGATATTCCGGAAGATGAAATACCAACTGTGGAAAGTGAAATAGAAATGGCCCAGATTGTTATCAAACCACCTGTTGACCCTGAAGAAATTGCTGATACTAAAAGACGGTTGAACGAAATAAGGGACAGAATTCTGGGGGGTGAAAGCTTCAATACCATGGCTATTCTATATTCTGATGACCCTGGCTCAGCCAGAAGGGGTGGTGAATTAGGGTTTCACAGCAGAGGAGAGCTTTTCCCTGAATTCGAGGCCACAGCTTTCAGTCTGCGCCCCGGAGAAGTTTCTGAAATCATCGAAACACAGGCGGGCTTTCATATTATTCAATTGATCGAAAGGCGTGGAGAGCAAATCAATGTAAGACACATTCTTATGCAGCCTAAAATATCCCCTGATCAGCTTTCCAGAGCCAGAAATAAACTGGACAGTATCAGGCAGCTTATTCAGAGTGAAGAAATGACCTTTGAAGATGCCGCCAAAGAATTTTCAGATGATCCAGGTAAGATGAGTGGAGGGGTGATGATTAATCCTTATACCAATACTACAAGATTTAAAAACGACGAAGTAGAACCCAACTTGTTTTTTGAAGTGGATAAATTGGATGTTGGTGAAATTACCAGGCCCATTCCTATGATGACAGAAGATGGAAAACAAGCCTTCAGGATTGTGAAATTGTTACATAGAATTGAAGCCCATTCTGCAACTTTGGAAGGAGACTATGATTTTGTGCAGCAGCTCGCCCTGAATGAGAAAAAGAGAAAAAAAATAATGAATTGGGTGGAATCGAGGATTGAGAAAACCTATCTCCTGATTAATGAACAATACAGAGATTGTGAGTTTTCAGTGCAGTGGACACCCAAGGTTGAAGTATCAAAAGAGACAGAGCTAGAACTTCAACCAACTGANCCAAGAGAGTTCTAATCATCAAAACAGTTTTTCGTTTATGGAATTTAAGTCGGATGTAGAAGCATTGGATGCTTTTTCAGAAAAATATAAAAAGCTTCGGGAAGAAATTTCCAAAATCATTGTTGGGCAGGATGAAGTAATAAAGAAGGTGCTTATTTCAATATTTAGCAGGGGGCATTGCTTGTTGGTGGGGGTGCCCGGATTGGCTAAAACCCTGCTGGTGAATACCATCGCACATACATTGGGGCTGAAATACAACCGCATACAGTTTACCCCTGACCTGATGCCTTCCGATATTATTGGTACAGAAATTTTGGATGAGTCAAGAAACTTTCGGTTTATTGAAGGACCTGTTTTTGCAAATATTATCCTTGCTGATGAGATAAACAGAACTCCTCCCAAAACTCAATCAGCCCTTTTGGAGGCTATGCAGGAGAAGTCTGTTACTGCAGCTGGGGTTACATACAAACTTGAGGATCCTTTTTTTGTGCTGGCAACACAAAACCCCATTGAACAAGAAGGAACCTATCCTTTACCAGAAGCTCAGCTTGATAGGTTTATGTTCAATGTATGGCTTGATTATCCCAGTTTTGATGAGGAGGTGCTTGTGGTGAAAAATACAACAGCTGATATTTCTGAAGATCTTAATGTTGTTTTAAGCGCAAAGGATATTATCTACTTCCAAAAATTGATAAGAAAAATCCCGGTTGCCGATAATGTGGTTGAATATGCTGTGAAACTTGCATCTCAAACCAGACCTACCAGTAAATATGCGCATGATTTTGCCAAGGAGTATATCCACTGGGGTGCAGGACCAAGGGCCTCCCAGTATCTTATCATTGGTGCAAAATGTCATGCAGCCGTTAATGGAAAATATTCTCCGGATATTGAAGATGTTAATGCCATTGCTGAAGCTATTTTAAGACATCGTGTAGTACGTAACTACAAAGCAGAGGCCGAAGGTATAACCATTGAAAATATTGTTCAAAAACTTACCGACTAAGACCAGGTTTAGGGTGGTTGTTAAAATTACGTCAAATTTCAAGCTGCAAATCGTCTTTTTTTGTAACTTTAATTCCCTTTTTCTGAAATATTCAAAATCACAATCCTTTTGCGTGTCAAACACAATGAGTTATTAAATAATTTTAGGGAAATAGAGAAAACTGTTTGCCATAATCAAAAAACTCCTTACCTTTGCACTCCGCAAAAACGCCAGAGGGTGTAAAGTAAAGAATGCGGGAAACGATATTTGAAAGCAAGAGAGAATAAGCCCTG
>SL_3KL_010_SEDDRAFT_10003015_pt1 | contig 15339 bp, 14 predicted proteins | sample SodLakKL_010_SED_2_FD_10381 | JGI IMG/M metagenome (IMG submission 10381)
GCCAGGCGAGCGGTGGCCTGCTCGGTCCCCGGTGCGATGTCGCGTCCGCGTACTTCGATTCGATCGGTTACGGCCGCTTCGCTGGCCAGAACAAGCATCAACAATCCTTCGAGCATGATTCAGAGTTCTCCCTGTTCTCGTCGCCGCAGTCGTGCCAGGACCACAAAGGTAACGGCACCACCGAGTGTGAGCGTGAAAGGAAACACCAGTACCCAGCGCCCCAGTCCAGTCGACAGCCCTTCCAGGTACTGGTACAGGGCGACCCCGGCCAGCGGCGCGATCAGACCGCGGATGCCGGTCAGGGTGACGTGGATGCCCATGTAAAGGGTGGACTGATCGTCGCTGGCAAAGTCGTTGTGACCCAGGTTCCAGCCCAGTTTGCCGCCGGCCGAGGCCATGCCCAGCGCCACCGCACCGGGCCAGAACAACAGCTTCCAGTCGGCGGCGGAGGCCAGGGTGAACAGAAACAGCGCGATGACGAACATCCAGCCCTGGCGCGCCCGGTAGTCGAGTATGTGCACGGCATCGAGCCGGCGTGCCCAGATCGGTGTGAAAAAGGCCAGCGTGATCAGGGGAATGGTGGTGGTGATCAGCACCTGCTCGAAACGGGCAAACCCGAACTGCTCGTTGAGCAGGATGACCAGCAGCGCGATCACCATCAGGTTACCGCTGCCGAAGGCAAACATGGTCAGCATGTAGCGCCGGTACCAGCGGTCGTCTTTCAGGATTTCCAGCCCCGCACGCAGCTGCCCACCGACCCGTTCGCGACGCTGGTCCAACTCTTCGTGCTGAAGGCGACGACCGCGGCGTACGCGGGTGGCCTGGTAACGCCAGGCGGCCCACAGCCCGAACGCCCCCGCGACGGGAAACAGGACACGCCAGATGTCCGGCCACCAAGACATCGCCAGGCCGATGCCGGCCGCGACAGTGGCGATGACCAGCGAATAGATGACAGTAATGCGCCCGGTGATCTGCGCGCGCACATGGCGCGGGAAATTGGCCCGCCAGATGGCTGCCCGCAGGGTGATGACTCCCGCCCAGGCCAGCCGGCTCAGGATCATGGCGACCGTCACCATCACCAGGCCGAAAGCGTTGTGCGGGGCCAGCGCCATCAGGATCAGAAATACCGCAGTCAGCGCCATCAAGGCCGAGACCCAGGCCGGCTTGTAGCGACCTTCGGCCAGGCTGGAGATCGACAGGCTGGCCATGTTGGCAAAGGCCGGCGCGCCGGCCACCAGTCCGACGGCGAGATTGACCCAGCCCGGATCGGCCGCACCCTCGAACTGGGTCTTGACCACCACCCCGACCAGGCCGCCTTCCAGCGCCCCCAGGGCAATGGCCATGCCGGCATTGGCACGAATCTCGCGCGGCATCAGATGACGCGCGACAAAGGGTAGCTGGGTTCGAGGCTGGGCGGGCATGGGGAGATTCTAGTTCAGGTTTTCGTTGGTTCGTTGGTTGATTGGTTGGTTGTCGTTTTGTCTTGAGCCTTGAGCCTTGATCCCTGAGCCTTACTCATTCACCCATTCACCCGTTAATCCGTTCACCCACATTCCCCCCTCCCCTACAATAGCCGCATGAACCAAACATTGGACGATGAACTTAGCTGGCTGCAGGGCACCCTGACCCGTGACATCCCGCTGGGCGGTGCAATGGACTTGACCGTCGCCCGGCTTGACGAGAAAGGCATCGTGCTCGAGCTGCCGCTGGCGGCCAATGTCAACGACAAGGGCACGGCCTTCGGTGGCGCGCTGGCCAGTGCAATGATCCTGGCCGGATGGTCGCTGCCTCGTCTGTTGATGCGGCGGGCGGGACTGAGTGCCGAGCTGGTCATTGGCCGCTGCGAAATCCGTTTTACCCGACCCGTGGCCGGGGGCTTCCAGGCGTTCTGTCCCTGGCCTGATGCGGCCGATTGCGAACGTTTCGTCCACCGACTGGACACAGCCGGGCGCGCCAGCCTGATGCTGGCACCGGAGGTCCGGGCCAACGGAGAGGTGGCAGCCAGGCTGTCGGCGAAGTATGCTGCACTCGGAACATCCGGGAGTCCGTCATGAAAGCCGCCGCACTTGTCATCCTTTCGGGCGCACTGTTGCTCACCGGTTGCGGCGTGAGCCAGCAGCACCAGGACCGACAGGACGCCATGGACCGCTGGGAAGCGCTGGTGCGCTGGAGCGAGTTCGATGCACTGGTCGACTTGATCCATCCCGAGTGGCTGTCCGAGAATCCGATCCACCCGGTCGATATCGACCGCCTGCACCAGTTCCGGGTCACGGAGTACCGCGTGCGCCAGGTCCTGGCCGACCCCGACGGAATGGGCTTCCAGCGCGTGGTGAGCATTCGCATGTACCACGTACACAGTGCCCGCGAGCGTATTGTCGACCACCGCGAGATCTGGCGCTACGACGAGGACCTCGAACGCTGGCTGCTACACTCCGGGTTGCCGGACCCGCGGCGATCATGAGAGATTGAAGAAGGGGGACCCCGAACAAGTGGAGGGTCAACGAGATGCGAACCATCGCGATCATCAACGCCAAAGGCGGATGCGGCAAGACCACCATTGCCACTTCACTCGCGGCAGCGCTGGCCTGGGAAGGCTACTCGGTTGCCCTGGGCGACATGGATCCACAGCAATCGTCCAGCGACTGGCTGGCACAACGCCCCGAGGAATACCCCGCCATTGTCGGCCTCAATGCCCAGGACGGCCCACTGCGGGCACCCCCGGATACCGATGTTCTGGTCATCGATACCCAGGCCGGCATTCACGGCCACGACCTTGGCAATGTCGTGCGCCGCTCGCAGACCCTGCTGGTGCCCGTCCTCCCCTCCCCGGTTGACATGCGCGCGGCCTGGCGCTTTCTCAACCACCTGCTCGAACTCAAGCCCATCGAGACCCGGCAGGCCAAGGTCGGATTGATCGCCAACCGGGTTCGCCCCCACACCATCATCTACCGCGAACTGACCGGTTTCCTTGACGATTTCCGGGTGCCGGTGGTCGGCCAGTTGCGTGACTCGATGAACTACGTGCGCGCTTTCGAACGCGGCCTGACCGTTTCCGACCTGCCGCCGTACCTGGCCTGGCAGGACTGGGAACAATGGGAAGTCATCCTCGACTGGATCCGGAGCCGACGTTCGATGGGAAAGGGCTGACGGACCTGCTCAGCAGTTTCTGGCGTTCGCTGGCAGGTCCGGCCGACAGCAATTGATCATCAATCAACCGGCACGTTGTCGATCAGGCGGGCCTTGCCCAGCCAGGCGGCCGCGAAAAGCCGGGAGGGCCGGCCCGGCTGCACTTCGCCAAGGGTCTCGGCCGAACGCCATTCGAGATAATCGGGACGAAACCCAGCCGCCTCGAGTTTGGCCAGTGATGCAGCGCGCAGGGCCTTGAAGTCGGCGCCGTTGCCCAGCGACCCGGCCATCTCGGTGAGCACACGGCACAGCACCGGCGCACGTGAACGCTCATCCTCGTCCAGATAGGCGTTGCGAGAACTCATCGCCAGGCCATCGGCCTCGCGCACGGTGGGCAAGCCGGCAATGCGTATGCCAAGCGAGAGATCCTCGACCATCTGCCGGATGATCACCAGCTGCTGGTAGTCCTTTTCGCCGAAGACTGCACCATCCGGTCGGACCTGGTTGAACAGGCGCAACACCACGCTGGCCACCCCGTCGAAGTGTCCGGGCCTGGAGGTGCCGCACAAGCAGTTGGACAGACTGTCAGGCACCTTCACCATGAACGGCTGCTCCAGCGGATACATCCGCGCCGACTTCCGGAAGCCAGACCAGATCGCAGCCGGCCGATTCCAGCGCGGCCAGGTCCGCCTCACGCGTGCGCGGGTAGGATTCGTAGTCCTCGCCCGGCCCGAACTGGGTGGGATTGACAAAGATACTGGTCACCGCGCGAGCGGCGCGGCGCTTCGCCTCGGCCAGCAGGGCGAGGTGGCCATCATGCAGGTTGCCCATGGTGGGCACGAAGGCGACAGTTTCCCCGGCCTTGCGCCAGCCATCAATGGCAGCGCGCAATCGATCCGCCGAATCGGTGCTGATCATGGTCAGGAATAGCTGTAGTGGTCATCGGGGAATCGGCGTTCGCGTACCGCCTCGACGAAGGCGGCCAGGGCTTCCGGAATGCTGCCGGCCTCGTCCATGAAGTTGCGCACGAAGCGCGGGCGGCGACCCGGGCTGATGCCCAGCACATCGTAGATCACCAGCACCTGGCCGTCGACATCGACACCGGCGCCGATCCCGATAACCGGAATGCGCAGATTCTCGGCAATGGCACTGGCCAGCCCGGACGGCACACACTCCATCACCAGCATGCCGGCACCGGCCGCTTCCAGCCCTCTTGCGTCTTCCTGCAACGCACGCGCCAGGGCCTCGTCACGGCCCTGTACGCGGTAACCACCAAGGCGGTGGACATGTTGCGGGGTCAGGCCCAGGTGCCCGCACACCGGGATGCCCTGCGCGACCAGATCGGCGACCAGTGGCACCACGCCGGAACCGCCCTCGAGCTTGACCATGCGGGCACCGGCACGCATGACGGCAGCGGCAGCCTGCATGGCGCTGGCGCGGTCGTGGTAGCTCATGAACGGCAAGTCGGCGATCAGCAGCGGGTGGGTCAACCCTCGCGACACCGACTCGACGTGGTAGACCATGTGCTCGATGGTCACCGGCAGGGTCGAATCACGCCCCTGGATCACATTGCCCAGCGAATCGCCGACGAGCACGCAATCGACGTCGGCCTCGTCGACCAGGCGAGCGAAACTGGCGTCGTAGGCGGTCAGCATCGTGATGGGCTGACCGGCCGCCTTCATGGCCGCCATTGCGGGAACGGTGCGGGTGGCGCGATCCTGGCTCATGCTGACTCCACGGCTATCGTTTGGATTGGTTGCATTGGAAATCGAGCGGTGCGGCCGCGCTGAGAGCGCGAACTTCCCTATCGTCCAGCGCGGCGAGCAGTTCGTCAACCCGACCCATGCCCGGCACCATCAGGTCCGGTGCCACCGCGGTCAGCGGCACGAGCACAAAGGCCCGCCCGGCCAGGTGCGGGTGCGGCAAAACCAGATCATCCTCGTCAACGACAGTCTCACCGTGGACAAGCAGGTCGAGGTCGATGACCCGCGGTCCCCAGCGGCGGCCATCGCGGCGGCGACCCAGTCGGCGTTCAACCTCCAGCAACAAGGCCAGCAGTTCGTGCGCATCCAGTGCGGTATCGAGACCGGCCACGGCATTGAGAAAGTCGGGCTGATCGGTCACGCCCCAGGCCGGGGTCAACCAGGCGGGGGAGACACAGCTGACCCTGACACCCCTGGTCCGGTCCAGTTGGTCAAGCGCGGCGGCCAAAGTGGCCGGCGGGTCCCCCTGATTGGCACCAAGCCCGATCCAGCTTTGGGTCAAGAGACTGCCTTTCGTTTGCGCGGGCGGCGACTCCTGCGCTTGCCGGCCGGCGAGACCATCTTGTGACGCTCGTCGGTGTCGACTTCCTGGATCGTCGTCCACCAGTCGGCCAGTTCCTGCAGTTCGGGATTCTCCATGGCCCGAAGCAGCAGGAAGTCATAGGCGGCACGAAACCGACGCTCGGACATCAGCTTCAGGGCCCGCTTGCCCCGCCGCTTCCTGAAGCGCGGCTGCATGCACCAGATTTCCTTGGCGATGGTGGAGAAGCGCCGATGGATGGCCACCCGGCGGGCCTGGGCGACAATCGCCTCTTCCCCGGCAGCGGCCAGGGCTTCGACGGGAGCCATTCCCTCGGCAACAAGCTGCTCGGCACGTGATTCCACATTGGCCCACAGGAAAGCGGCGAACAGGAACCCGGGCGTGACCGGCTTGCCCTGGGCGATCCGGTCGTCGGTGTTCTTCATGGCCTGTTCGACCAGTACCGGCGGCGCGGCCGGGTCGGGGAACAGCCCGGGGAACAGCGGCTCCCAGAGATTGTTGCGAACCAGCACCTGGTAGGTCGGCCAGGCCCGGCCGCCAAGAAAAAGCTTGAGGATTTCGTCGAACAGCCGTGCCGGCGGGATATCGTGCAGCAAGGGCGCCATCGTCACGACCGGTCCGGCCGTCTCCGGCTCGAGCTTCAGATCGAGCTTGACCATGAAGCGAACGGCCCGCAGCAACCGCACCGGATCCTCCCGGTAACGGGTGACCGGGTCGCCAATCAAACGCAGGTGGCGGTCCATCAGGTCCTGGTAACCGCCGATATGGTCGCGAATGGTGGCCGTTTCCGGATCGTACATCAACGCATTGATGGTGAAATCGCGTCGACGTGCGTCCTCTTCCTCCGAGCCCCAGACGTTGTCGCGAACCAGACGTCCGGCTTCGAGTTCACGATGTTCGTCTTCGCCACCCTCTCCCGCACCGCGAAACGTTGCCACTTCGATCACCTCACGGCCGAAGCGTACATGTGCCAGGCGGAAACGCCGGCCGATCAGGCGGGCATTGCGAAAGACCTCGGCGACTTCCTCGGGCGTGGCGCTGGTGGCCACGTCGAAATCCTTGGGATCATGCCCAAGCACCAGGTCGCGGATGCTGCCGCCAACGATATAGGCCAGGTGACCGGCCTGTTGCAGCCGTTCGATGACCTTGCAGGCATTGGCACTGATTTTCTCGGACCGAATACCGTGCTCGTCCAGCTCAATGATGCGGGTTTGGTTACTCAATGGTCGTTATTCTTGGGTGTCAGGAGGAACGCGAACGGGTGCCAGCTTTGCGGGGCGTGCTGTTATCATGATCGCATAGTTTAGCACCATGCCTGGAATACGGCCCGTTTCCCCTGCGGTGCCGATCAAAACCGCCAACTCAGGACCCGGATGACGCCAACATGACCTTTGTAGTGACGGAAAACTGTATCAAGTGCAAGTACACCGACTGCGTGGAAGTCTGCCCGGTTGACTGCTTCCACGAAGGGCCCAACTTCCTGGTGATCGATCCCGAAGAATGCATCGACTGCACGTTGTGCGAACCCGAGTGCCCGATCGAGGCGATCTATCCCGAAGATGATCTGCCGGCCGGTCAGGAACAGTTCCTCGAACTCAACGCCGAACTGTCGCGGGAGTGGCCGGTCATTACCGAAATGAAGCCGGCCCCTGACGATGCCAAGGAATGGGAGGACGTTCCCGGCAAACTTCAGCACCTGGAACGCTGATAGCGATTCGCGGCAACCGGCACAATGCCGGTCGCTGAATCATCCCAGGCGGTCGCGCAAGCGGGCCAGCACGAATTCGGCCCGCTCCATGTCCAGGATCTCGCCGTCGGCATCGAGCAGGAGCACTTCGGCGGTGCCATTTTCACCGTCACGCACCTCGATCCGGTAACTCCCGCTGTAATCGTTGACGTCACCACTACGCCAGAATGCCAGGCGTGAAAAGCCCCTGCGTTCGACCTCGATGGGGTCGTGACTGAACCGGAAACGGTAGCGCAGTTGCGAATCGTCGATTTCCTGGACACTCATGCCGTTACGGTTGAGTGTGAAACCCAGACGACGCCAGACACTGTCGGGCTCGTCCTGCACCTCCAGGAACAACCCGGTGGCGCCGAAGCGGATATGCGAGCGCGACCGCTCGGCCTCGGCGCTGGGCTGGACCCGGGGCGGCCGTTCGGTACCCCGCGCGGCTGCCAACTCGGGCAGGAAGTAACCTGGCACCTCGAAAGTCGTGCGCTGCTGCGGCTGGCTCAACCCCGGCGGCGCCTCGATCGGGTCGAGTTCCTCACTTTCGGTGTAAACAGGCTGACGGTCTCGACCGGCACAGCCTGTGAGCATGGCAAACAGGGCGGCGAGCAATACGCTCGTTGAAATCAGCTTTGAAATTCGAATCATACCCCTTGGGTCCGATGACTGGTGAATTCAGGTTTGCACCCGGGTAACGGGATCCAACGCAAAAGTTGGACCACACGAAAGCGGCACAGTTTAGGCAACATCTCTTACTCCGTCCAGCCGGAGGCTTTGAACCACGAACAAGGGCCGGGCGAGCGCTGGAGACCCCGTGATTTAGATGTTGCCATGACTTGCGACCCGCCGGATGCACAAGTATTCTGGACAGTGTAACCCGAATCACAGCCCGGTTCAGCAAAATTATAATCCAACCTATTGATTAAACGAATATTTTACATTTCATGAGCCAATCAGCCATTCAGCTTTCATCACCTGCCCTTCCAGCAACGATACACGGTGAAGTGTCGCTGGAAGATTTTGCCGGCAACCCCCTGGTGCTCTACTTCTACCCGCGTGACAACACGCCCGGGTGCACAAAACAGGGTCAGGGTTTTCGCGACCTCTACGATCAGTTTCAGGACTGCGGTTGCGAGATCGTGGGCGTGTCGCGTGACAAGCTGGCCACGCACGAAAAATTCGCGGCCAAGCACGATTTTCCTTTCCCGCTGATTGCCGATCCCGACGAATCCCTTTGCCGCCAGTTCGATGTGATCAAGGAAAAGAACATGTACGGCAAGAAGGTCATGGGAATCGAGCGCAGCACATTTCTGTTCGATGCCGACGGCAAACTGATGCGCGAATGGCGCAAGGTGCGCGTCCCCGGCCATGTCGAGGAAGTCCTCGAGGCCGTGCGCGAGCTGTCCTGACCCCCCCGGGCCACGTGGCCTTACCCGAGGAGTGACCGATATCATGGCCGAAAGAGCACGGCTGTACCTGCTCGACACCAATGTGCTGATGCACGACCCGACGGCGCTGTTCCGCTTCGCCGAGCACGACGTCTACCTGCCGATGATCGTGCTCGAGGAACTCGACCGATCCAAGAAGGGCGTGTCGGAAGTCGCACGCAACGTCCGCCAGGTCAGTCGCTTCATCGGCCAGATGATGGCGCCAGGCGACAAGCTGGAGGACGGCCTGACCCTGTCCGAGCCCGAGGGACTCAACCTCAATGTCGGCACCGGCCGGCTGTACTTCCAGACCGAGCACTTCGACAACGGCTCGGAGCTGGTCGGTGACCGGACACTGGCCGACAACGAGATCCTGCTGGCCGCGCTCAGCCTGACACGCAAGCACCCCGACACCCAGATCATACTGGTGTCGAAGGACATCAACCTGCGCATCAAGGCCGCCATCCACGGCATTACCGCGGAGGACTATTACAACGACCGCGCGCTTGACGACCTCAGCCTGCTCTACTCCGGCGTGACCGAGCTCGATACCGGTTTCTGGGAAAACAACGAGACACTGGACTCCTGGACCGAGGAGGGGCGCACCTTCTACCGGATGCGCCGACAGGCAGAAGATGAGTGGCACCCCAACCAGTGCCTGCGGCTGGCCGGCGAAAACGGTCTTGAAGCCATGGTGCGTGACGTGGGCGGCGACGAGATCGTGATCGAGGTAGCGCGTGATTTCCGGCGCGAACAGCACGGCGTATGGGGCATCCAGGCTCGCAATACCGAACAGAATTTCGCCCTCAACCTGCTCATGGACCCGGAAGTCGATTTCGTCACCCTGCTGGGCACCGCCGGTACCGGCAAGACGCTGCTGGCGCTGGCCGCCGGCCTCGCCCAAACGCTCGACGACAAGGTCTACCGCGAGATCATCATGACCCGCGCCACCGTTTCGGTGGGCGACGAGATCGGCTACCTGCCCGGCACCGAGGAAGAAAAGATGACACCGTGGATGGGGGCGCTGACCGACAACCTCGAGGTGCTGACCGAACCGCAAGATGCCGGCCACGGCGGTGAATGGGGCCGCGCGGTCACCAACGAACTGATGGCCTCGCGGATCAAGATCCGCTCGCTCAATTTCATGCGCGGTCGCACCTTCCTCAACCGCTACCTGATCATCGACGAGGCGCAGAACATCACGCCCAAGCAGATGAAAACGCTGATCACCCGCGCCGGCCCGGGCACCAAGATCATCTGCCTGGGCAATGTCGAGCAGATCGACACCCCCTACCTCACCGAAACCACCTCGGGCCTGACGTTTGCCGTCGACCGCTTCAAGGACTGGCAGCACGCCGGCCATGTCACCCTCAGGCGGGGTGAGCGCTCGCGGCTGGCGGACTTTGCCTCCGAAGCGCTGTAGGCAGGGTGCCCGGGTCAGGATCGGCGATGGTCGACCCCCGTTCGCCACTCACCTGGCGCCTTTCCGTAACGATTGCGAAACTGCCGGGTAAAGTACTGCGGTGAGGAGAAACCGCAGGACAGGGCAATCTCGGTGATGGTCCGGTCAGTGGATCGAAGCTGAGCCGCCGCCTGATCCAGGCGGTAACTACGCAGACATTCGGCGGGCGTCATCCCGAGTAGCGCCCTGGTCTTTCGTTGCAGGGTGCGCGCTTCCACGTTGAGCGTGCGGCACAGGCCCTCGATGCTGGCCGAGGCGTCGCCGTGTCGGGCCTCCAGCCAACCGTCCAGTTGCTCGAGCAGTTCCCGGTCTCGTCGCGACAGGGCCGGCGATTCGACTGGCTCCGCACCGTCACCACCCGGCGCCTCCCTACCCGTGTTCCCGGAATCCGAGAGGTCACTCAGCAGTCGTTCTCTGAGCCGACGCCGGTTGTCGAAGATCCGCTTGATCCGCAGTCGCAGCTCGGCCCCGTCGAAAGGCTTGGCGAGGAAGTCGTCGGCGCTCAGGGCCAGCCCCTTGAGGCGAGTCTCGGTGTCCTGGCGGGCGGTCAGCAAAAGCACGGGCATATGGCTGGTCCGGATATCGGCACGCAACGACTCGAGCATCTCCAGACCGTCCAGGTCGGGCATCATGATGTCGCTGACGATCACGTCGGGGGCACGCGCCCGGGCCACTTCAAGCCCATCGCGCCCGTTCCCGGCCGCGATCGTGTGCCAGCGATCGGCCAGCATATCGACCAGGTGCCGGCGCAAGTCGGCATTGTCCTCCACCACCAGCACGGTCCCCTTCGGTTGAGCAGGCGGGCGTTCGGGTGGATCCTGAATGACGCGATCGGGTTGCGCCAGAGAGGCGGTTTCCAGCTGCAAACGCTCCCGGTCGACCACTTCGCCTTCGGAACCGGCTTCACGGTTGCGTCGGGCAGGCAGGTGAATGCGGAATCGACTGCCCTCGCCCTCGACGCTTTCCAGCTCCAGTCGCCCGTTCATTGCCCGGGTCGCCTCACGCACCAGCGCAAGCCCGATGCCGGCACCTCGACTCGAATCATTCTCACTGGCCGGCAGTCGATGGAAACGCTCGAAAATCAGCTCCTGTTCGTCGGTTGGTATGCCCGGACCGTCGTCGGCCACCTCAAGTGTCACTTCACCCCCCTGACCGCCCAACGTCACCACAACCTCTCCTCGCCTTCCGGTGTACTTGATGGCGTTGTTGAGCAGGTTGAGCAATATCTTCTCGACAAACTCCTGGCGACAATCCGTTGTCCAGCCATTCTCGAGCCTCGACTTGAGCCCGATTTCGCGCTGCTCCGCCAGGGTCCGAAAGGCCTCGACCGTGTGGTTGACAACGGGCGTCATGTGCCAGGTTTCGCCAAAAGCGCTCCCCATTCTTACCCTCATGCGCGACAGATCAAGCAATTGCTCGACCAGGCGCTGCAGGCGACGCAGATAACGCCGTCCCTGGCCAATGGCCGGATCATCGTTACTGACCTGACGTTCCAGCCGATCCAGGCTGGCCTCGACAAGCGTCAACGGCGTGCGGAATTCATGCGACACGTTGGCAAACAGCGTGGTACGTGCTTCCAGCGCCTCCTCGAGCTGCCTGGATTGGTGGCTGATGGTCCGGTTGCGCTCGGCCAGCTCGCGGGTACGATGCGCGATCAGCGCTTCGAGGGCGCGGCGTCGACGCAGGACCAGCGTGGCGAGCAGTGCAGTTGCCAGTGCCACGATGAACGCATACACCACCCAGGCCAGGGGAGTTCGCCAGAGCGGTGGCCGGATCGTGACCGTCGCCAGTTGCCGCGGTTCGGACCAGACACCGTCGGCATTGGCAGCCCGCACCTGGAAACGGTACTCACCCGGCGGCAATGCTGGATAGCGCGCCTGTCTCTGGCCACCGGCATCCACCCACTCGCTCTCCAGCCCTGCCAACCGATACGCATAGCGAATTCTTTCAGGTGCTGTGAAGTGCAGGCCGACAAAATCGAAGACCAGATAGTTGTCGTCATGATCCAGGGCCAGGCCATGCATCGGGTTCGACACCATGGCGGATTCCGCCATCTCGTTGTGCACACTGACTGATTGAAGGTGAATCTGCGGCGGCCTGGGATGATCAACGATGGCTTCTGGCCGAAAGACATTGAACCCGTCAACACCGCCGAAATAGAACTGGCCGCTGGGCCCGATGTCAGCCACCCGCCCGTTGAACTCGTATTGCTGCAACCCGTCTCGTCTTCCGTAGTGACGCATCTGGCCGCTTTCGGGATCGAAACGAGTCAGGCCGCGGTTGCTGCTCAACCAGAGCCGGCCGGACTGATCGGGAAGCATGGCGTAGACGGTGTCGTCGACAAGGCCCGATTCGCGAGTCCACCAATCGAACACCGGATCACCATCGTCGAGGGCGGCCAGGTCGACTCGCGCCAAACCGCCGCCGCGCGTGCCGATCCACAGCGTGCCCTGCGGGTGCTCGAGCAGGCTGAACACGAAATTGGCCGGGGCCAGCGGATCATCTCCTCCAGGCAGGAAGTGGCGCGAGCGTCCGGTCTCCGGATCGATCAGCTGCAAGCCGCCACGCCCACCGGCCAGCAGCTGTCCGTCCCGGATGACCTCCAGCGCATAGGTGCTTTCCTCATCATTGACCTCAAACGGCAAGAGTTGAAACTGTTGCGGGGATTCGGCATCAATGGCATCGATAAACCAGATACGGCTGGCCTCCGCCACGTAGAGCCGATCCCCGGAGGGTGAGAACGCCATTGAACTCAGGTTGGAACCCGGCCCGGACTGCTCGAACCCGATCTCGCGAATCTGCGGCCCCCTGGCGTCCAGGCGCGCCACCCAGCGCTGACCGAGCGCCCATACCCGGCCGTCACCCGGGTTGCGGGCCAGCGCGGCGACGCGATCGTCCGGGGTCATGGGCAAATCGACGTTGTCGGCACCAAGGCGTGCATTCAGCCCGCAGGAACCATCAGCACCGCGGCGCCAGAGTCGCAGACCGGATTGCGCACTGCCCGTCCACACCCAGGTCTGGTCGTCGACGCGTTGTTCGGCCACACCACGGACGATATTGTCAGCGCCCGGCTCGAGATCACGCACATGTTCGAATCGATGCCCTTGCGGCACATAGCGGGCCAGCCCGGCCAGGTTCGCCCCGATCCACACCACGCCGAAATCGTCGGCATGCAAGACGTAACCTTCCTGACCGAAAGTTATCGGCAGAGACTCGGGATTGCCCGGCTCATTCCTCAGCACTTGAAGACGATCACCCGACTCGGTTTGGACACCAACCCCGAAATGCCCGGCCACCCATGTCAGCCCGTCGCCACTCCTGGCCACTTGCAACCGCTGCAATCCCCTGTGCCCGAGTGAAAGCGCATCGAACTCCGCCATGACCCGCCATCCTGGCCGCTCGGACTGCCTGATCCGGATGATATGCCTGGGCAGGGCCAGCCACAGGTCACCGTGGCTATCGACTGCCACCGCGTCGACCGGGTCGCCATTCATGCCATGACGGCTTGGACGCTCGACCGACAGCATCTCGGCACTGTCTGGATCAAAACTTCGCAGGCCATCGCTGCTGGCCCACAACACGGTTCCGTCGGCAGCAAGCGCCAGGGCATTCGGTCCGGCCATGGGCCGGGCCGTGGCTTCGGGCAGACGATCGGCAACCCGGAATGTCTCGTCACTGCAGGGGCTGAACCACAGATGACCACCATCGGCCACCCAGATACCGCCGTTTCGGTCAGCCAGGATCGCCCCCCGAAACCGGCCATCCGGCCGGTGTTCCAGTTCTCTCGGCTCTGGATGTCCGTGCCCGTCGGGGATGGCCCTCAAGCCGTCCCGGGCCAGGAACAGGATATTGCCCTGGCAATCCTCGACAATACCCTGCTCGAGCACCTGCAACCGCAACGCCCCGGCATTACGCTCCGGCATGAACTTCTGCATGCGTCCACTGGCCGGATCGAAACGATTGATGCCGTTATTGGTGCCGATCCACAGGGCTCCGTTGCGATCATTGAAGAACGCCCTGACCGTGTTGTCGGTGATGGAATCCGGCTTGCCGGGCTGGTGACGGAAGGCGACGAACTCGTAGCCGTCGTAGCGATCCGCGGCTCGTTCGGTCGCCACCCAGAGAAATCCCTGGCTGTCCTCGGCCAGGGCAAACACGCTGGACTGCGACAACCCGNCCTCGACCGAAATCCGNTCGAGGCGAATTTCGGCCTGAGCCTGACTCAGGAGTAGCAGCAACAGGCAACCCCGGGCGCCGGCACCCAGGCGATTCAGAACCCCCCAATTGATCATTTCTGCGCTTTGTCCCGTTCGAAAATCCCATCCGGATCCGGGACTCGAGCTGTCGCCTGAACAGCCATGTCGCCGCTCCGAACATCGACAAATCAGCTTGCAAGCATACCGTACGCCACCGTACCTGGCCAATGGACACGGTTCAATCGATCGTCGAGCAGCTGAACCGGTAGTGCAATTGTCCCACCGGGTTGCCATCCCGGTCATGGCTGCGCTCGGCCACCTGGGTGCTTTCGCCCAGGGCGACTACTGTGGTGCAGCGTGTTCCATAGGTGTCACCGACAATGAATGGCGAGGAGAGGAACCGCTCCAGCTCGATACCGACTCCGGTATCAGGCAGATCGGCATCCTCGGCGGGCTGGCGGTCGTGCATAAGATCGAGCAGGCGTTCACAGTCGGTCGGGGCGGACCTGCCCGTGAGCCCGCCCAGTGCGGTGGCAATGCGTCGACTCTTGGGCCAGGGCTCATCGAGCAGGCCGTTCGACAGGGCATGCACCCCTGGCTTCACAGGCCATGGATCGGCATGGGTAGAGCAATACCACAGATTGTCACGGTCACCCGCGAGCAAGTTGAACGCACCATATTCGTGACGATTCCGATGCACACCGGTCACGTATTCGGCCGGAGACCGGTCGCCCCGGATGAATTGAACAGGAAGATCTCCACGCGAGCGGATGCCCTGACCGGCACCCGGATCTCGGAAATTGGTCACCGCCGCCCAGCGTCCGTCTCGCGCCACGGCCAGCCAGGTACCGCCGGCCTTCTCATCAAGTCCGGCCAGTGGCCCATGCGGCCAATCCCACCAGGCCATGGGTCGTGCCGGTCGGGCGTGAAACTCGTCACGGTTGGCCGCCAGCAGCAAGTGGCGGCAGTTGCCGGGGGTGAACGAGAAGGCGATCAGGCACATGGTGGGATGGTAAGAGGAAAGAGGGGTAAGGGGAAGTCGGTGGTCGGTGGTCGGTGGTCGGGGGTCGGTGGTCGGTGGTCGGNGGTCGG
>SL_3KL_010_SEDDRAFT_10003016_pt1 | contig 15339 bp, 8 predicted proteins | sample SodLakKL_010_SED_2_FD_10381 | JGI IMG/M metagenome (IMG submission 10381)
AGAGCGGATGTAATATCCTTATTCGGGAATGGATAGAACTGTTCAAGCCGGGCAATTGCAATACCCTCTTTCTTGCTTTCTTCCCGTGCTTTCAGCAATTCGTAGTAAACTTTACCTGAACAAATTACTAATCGCTTAATACTGGATTTGTCTTCTACGCTCGGATCAGCAATAAACGGCTGGAATTTACCTTCAGCTAATTCTTGAACATTGCAAACTGCCATAGGATGCCGTAATAAACTTTTTGGCGACATAATGATTAGTGGCTTACGCTTATCCTGCAATACTTGCTTTCTGAGTGCATGATAGTATTGGGTTGGAGTGGTAAAGTTAGCAACCTGCATATTATCTTCAGCACAGAGCTGCAGAAAACGTTCTAAACGTGCAGAAGAGTGTTCAGGTCCCTGTCCTTCATAACCGTGTGGCAGAGTCATTACAAGAGCTGATTTTTGACCCCACTTTGCTTCAGAAGCAGAGATATACTGATCAATAATAATTTGGGCGCCATTTACGAAATCGCCAAACTGTGCTTCCCAGATTACAAGAGCGTCAAGATTAGCGGCGCTATATCCGAACTCAAAGCCAAGTGCTGCAAACTCACTTAGCAAACTGTTATAAGGATAAAAATTAGCCTGACCCTCCTCAAGATTGTTTAATGGAACAAAACGCTGCTGAGTTTTGGTACCATGTAAAACTGCATGACGATGACTGAATGTACCACGCTCAACATCCTGGCCGGTAAGACGAATGGGTGTACCACTTGTTAATAATGATCCGAATGCTAATGCTTCTGCAAATCCCCAGTCAATTTTTCGTTCATTATTTTCGGCAGCTTCAGCGCGTTTTGCGAGTTGTCGTAAAAGCTTTGGATTAGCATCAAAATCTGAAGGAACCGTATTCAACTTTACAGCAATCTCTTTCAATTTTTCAATCGGAAAGGTTGTGTCGGGATATTCGTCCCACTCTTTTTGAACCATTTCGGTTCGGTCAATCATTTTATCTGTAACCTCCAGAGCGGGTGAACTTTTAGCGTCTTCAAAAGCCTGCTGCAGCAGTTCTTCAAAGTCAGTAATAATAGACTGAGTTTCTTCTTCAGTAAACTCTCCTTTGCGCAACAATTCACTAATGTAAATGTCTCTGACCGAATCATGGTTCTCAATCTCTTCGTACAAACCGGGCTGAGTAAATGCGGGTTCGTCTCCCTCATTGTGTCCATGCTGTCGGTAGCAAATAAGATCTATAACTACATCTTTGCCAAACTTCTGCCTGTATTCTAATGCCAGTTGCATTGCATGAACAGCAGCTTCCGGATCATCACCATTTACATGAAGTATGGGTGCGAGGATCATTTTTGCAATGTCGGAGGCATATTCAGTTGACCGTGCGTCCATTGGAAGAGTGGTAAAACCGATCTGGTTGTTTATAATTACATGAATGGTTCCACCAGTTTCGTAGCCGCGTAGCTGCGACATATTCAGAGTTTCGGCTACAACTCCCTGCCCGGCAAATGCAGCATCACCATGCATCAAAATCGGTATAATCTTTTTGGCGGGTTCATCAATTTCGTTCATATCCTGAAGAGCTCTTGTTGCTCCTTCAACCACCGGATTTACCGATTCGAGATGACTTGGATTAGGCATTAATTCAAGTTCAATCGATTTACCGCTTTCAGTTTCATAGTGGCCGATTGTTCCAAGGTGGTATTTAACATCACCTGATCCCTGTATCGAATCTGGATCAATATTACCTTCAAAATCGGCAAAAACTTTTCGGTAGGGCTTATTCATAATATTCACAAGAATATTAAGTCGTCCACGATGTGCCATACCAAGGAAAAACTTCTCAATATCATGCTCACCGGCTTTTTCCATCAAAAAGTGCATCATGGGTATTAAGCTGTCTGCACCTTCGAGTGAAAACCTTTTATGGCCAATATATTTTTTATGCAAAAACTGCTCAAAGGCCATAGCCTGATTCAGTTTGTGCAGAATAGAATGCTTTTGATCTTTACTAAGATTGGGCTTATTGGTGGTAGACTCCATCTGTTCACGCAGCCATTTGCGCTCTTCAAGATCGAGTAAATGCATATATTCAGCACCAACTGTTCCGCAATATGTTTCTCGAAGCAATTTCAGGATGTCACGAAGTTTGGCCGTAGTAAAACCGCCCAATCCTTCACAGAAAAACTCACGGTCCAAATCCCAAAGGGTTAAACCATAATATTCCAAATCCAGCTCCGGGCTGTGTCCCGGGCTTGATTCAAGCGGATCAAGGTCGGCAAGTACATGTCCGCGCATTCTGTACATATTGATCAGGCGCCAAACAGCAATAGCCCTGCGGTCGTTTTCGAGAGTATGTGTTGCACCGCCAAGCTGACCTCTGAATTTATCTTCACCAAAAGGGAAGGGCTCATAAGGGATATCAAGATCCTTAAAGATGCTATCAAAGAAATTTTCCTCTCCATTTAAAAGAGAGTGGACTTTCAGAAGAAATGAACCTGACTCTGCTCCCTGAATAATCCTGTGATCATAGGTACAGGTCATTGTCATAACCTTACTTACGCCAAGCTGATTCAATACCTCCTGAGACATCGACTGAAACTCGGCCGGATAATTTATGGCTCCGGTGGCTATAATAGCTCCCTGTCCTTTCATCAGGCGTGGAACAGATGAAATTGTACCAATTGTACCCGGATTGGTTATACTAATTGTTGTATCCTGAAAATCTTTCACTTCAAGATTTCCATTTCTTGCCTTTTCAATTAACTCGGCGTAGGCGTATAAAAACTCTTTGAAATTCATCTTGTCAACGCCTTTGATGTTCGGCACCACAAGATTTCTTGATCCGTCTTTTGATTGTAAATCTACAGCAATACCAAGATTTACCTGTCCCGGGATTACCCGGTAATGATCCCCGTTTTTTCGGGTATAATAACTGTTGATAGTAGGGAATTCTTTAATAGCCTGGATAACTGCCCATGCAATAAAATGTGTAAATGAAGCTTTTGGCTCTCCTTTTTCCAACAGGTGGCTGTTGATAATAGCTCTGTCTTCAGTAAGCATTTTCATTGGAAGTACACGTAATGAAGTAGCCGTAGGTACTTCAACACTCTCATCCATATTTTCAACAATCTTGGATGCAACTCCCCTGATTTTTTGCAGTTCTGCTGTTTCGGGTACATCAACCTCTTTCTTTTTCTTCTCAACCGGTTTTTTAGTATCTACTTTTTCAGGTGCTTTGGACTCTGGCTCTGCATCTTTAACCGGTTCTGCAGGTTTTTTTTCCGGTGCTTTGCCTTCAACTTCATCAAAGTAATTACGCCAATGCTCCGGTACCAGTTCAGGATTCTCGAGATATTGATTATAAAGTTCTTCGACCAGTGCGGAATTGGGACCAAAGACTGCTTCTAAAGATTTCAAATCAGTGAGGTTTTATAGTTGTTTTGAAACTGTTGTTTCTGTAGTTGATAGACCTGTATAAATGAACAGTTACTTGCTAAAACAGGTTGAAAATTCTACCGTTAAGCAAATTAGGTAGACATTCTTAAAATTAACCATATTTAGATAAAAAAACGATCTAATTTAATGATTCAAAAAGTTAAAAGATTTATCTGTAAGTTGGATTTATCGGGCAGCTTCTATTGTGTATATTAACGCAAAAATTAAACGAAGTTGAAACAATCTGAATGAGTACGAATAAAGGAAAAGAAAAAACCGGAGCAGAAAATATTGAGTGGGATTTATCAGACTTATACAGCTCTATTGATGATCCAGATCTGAAGAAAGATAAAAAGCAGGTTTTAAAACAGGCTGATGAATTTGCAAAGGATTACAAAGGCGAGATATCTGAACTATCAGCTGCCGAGTTTTCCGAGGCACTTCAAAGGTATGAATCTCTGATACAGACTGCGGGTAAAATCGGCTCATATTCTCACCTTATCTGGTCAACAAATACAGAAGATCCTGCACTCGGAAAAATCCTGCAGGAAGCAAGCGAGCTTGGCTCTGAGTTGAGTCAGAAACTTGTTTTTTTTAATGTTGAGTGGCTGAAATTAGAAGATGAAAAAGCTGAAAGCCTGATTCAGTCCGAAGAGTTAAAAAAGTGGAAACACTACTTAACGGTTTCGAGACAGTATAAACCGCACACACTGGGAGAGGAAGCCGAGCAGGTAATGAGTGCTAAATCGGTAACCGGCCGATCTGCATGGAACCGTTATTTTGATGAAACACTGGGTGCTGCACGTTTCGAATTTGAAGGAGAAGAACTAACTGAACAACAGGTGTTAAGTAAATTGCACAGTCCGGATCGTGAAGTTCGGAGAAAAGCACACGCTTCTCTAACAGATACTTTTAAAGATCACTCGAGAACACTTACATACATATTCAACACCCTGCTGGCTGATAAGCACACAAATGATAAATTGCGGGGATATGAAAAATGGATATCTTCCCGAAACCTTGCTAATCAAACAGATGATGAAACAGTTGATGCATTGATTGAATCTGTAACCGGCAGCTATGAGCTTGTTCAGCGTTATTATAAGCTCAAAAAACGTTTACTAAACTTCGATAAATTATACGATTACGACAGATATGCACCGGTAGCAGCAAGCACAGAGACGGTTAAATGGGATAAAGCGAAAGAGATGGTTCTTGAGGCTTATGGTGATTTTCATCCCGAAATGAGGACCATAACTGAAGAGTTCTTTGATAAAAATTGGATTGATGCTGCAATAAGACCCGGCAAAAGGGGTGGGGCATACTCAGCTAGTACGGTGGTTTCTGTTCATCCGTACGTGTTTATGAATTTTGACGGAAGGTTGCGGGATGTACAAACACTTGCTCATGAATTGGGTCACGGTGTTCATCAATACCTGGCTCGTAAACAGGGCGAATTGCAATCATCTACTCCGTTAACCACCGCCGAAACCGCATCAGTGTTTGGTGAAATGCTTGTATTCAGTCGGCTAATGGATAACCTAAACGACCCCGAGGAAAAACTTGCACTGCTGATTAGCAAAATTGACGATACCATTGCAACAGTTTTTCGGCAGGTTTCCATGAACAGGTTCGAGGAATTGATCCATACAGAGCGCAGAGAAGCCGGCGAATTAACAACGGATCGTTTTTCTGAACTTTGGCATCAAACGCAACATGATCTTTATGGTGATTCTGTAGAACTAACGGATGAATACAAACTTTGGTGGTGTTATATTCCACACTTCTTGCATACTCCGGGTTATGTTTATGCGTATGCGTTTGGCGAATTATTGGTGCTGGCTTTATACGATTCGTACAAAAAAAGTAAAAACGGCTTTTCGGATAAATATCTGAAACTCCTGGAAGCGGGCGGTTCCGAATGGCCGCATGATCTTGTTGCCAAACTGGACATAGACATACGTGATAAAGAATTTTGGAAACGTGGCCTATCCCTTTTTGAAAAAATGGTTGATGACGCAGAACAATTAGCTAAAGAACTTGGTAAATAAATTTACTTATGGCTTTAAGAAGACAAGAAAAAGCACTTATGGAGTTTAAGCATATCATGGATGATGTTGTTCATCTGTTGCGTAAATCCGTAAATGCCGAGACGGTCTATTTCTACTGGGTAAATAGAATCAGAAAGCAATTTGTGCTGGAGACCAATTCCACAGTTTTGCCAAATGTGATGTTCCAGGACCGAATTGAATTCAACCAGTTTTTTCTTGATCAGTTCAAAGATATTGAACAGATAAAACAGATAAGGCTTGGTGAAGAGTTAAGTAAAAATTTTCTAAAGCATTACTACGACTCTGTACCCGTAAATTATATCACTTTTATTCCTTTTGTGAATAATGGGGAAACCGTTTCCTTAACAGTAATAGAAACAGCAGAAAAACCTGATCTTTCTGATTTTGAAGAAACTTTTTCAGCTTATAGAAACGCTCTTGTCAATGTACTGAATACATACCTTGAGCTTACCGATTTATACGACGATCAGCAGCAATGGGTTGCCTACGAAGAATCTCTTGAAATGATGTCACCACGTCAGCATAAAGCAGACATCTTGCACACTGTTTTGAACGAGATGCAAAAAATGCTGCCCGATGGCGGAGCTACGCTGGTTCTGAGAGGAATGCAATCGTGGACGAGCGTGTTATCTTCGGCGAACAGCAAAAATGGGCCTGGACTGGGTTTATCTCTTGAAGAAAAAACCATGGCTTATGATGCCTTGGATAAAGGTAAGCCGCAATTTTCAATTCATTTCAATAAAAATCCAAAAAGGATATCTACAACGGAGACACATACCGAAGGTGCTACTCTGGCTATTCCAATTTTGATAAATGACAGACGGCACGGAGTAATTTTGGCGTATGATTCCAATCCGTTGGTATTTACGGAGGCAGTAAAGCATCAGCTGATTAACCTGGTCAGAATTGCAAATTTGAATATGCAAATTAACCTTGGGAAAGTACCGGTACACCAGGATTTGTTTACCACCGAATATGGAAGTTTTATTCCTGAACTTTGGGAAAAAACAATTGAGAATGAAATAAATAGGGGAGAAGCAGAAAACCAGCTTGTTACTTTTGGTTTAATTACGATTGAAAATATTCAATCTCTTCGCTCACGCCACCGGCTCGAGGATTTGAAAAGGATTCAAAGACTGCTTGTGAGCGGGTTAAATCCCTCAAACTTTGGATACAATGGATTTATAGGCTTTAACAGTGATTATGTATTCACATACCTTCTTTTTACAGAGGCTGAAGCGGATCATGAAAAATGGCTGAAGACTGTGTACGAGAAGTATGGGAAAGCTGTTGATTTAGGAGATGGTACACGGGCCGATTTGGAAATTAAGATAGGTTACACTGAGGTACGGCCAAGTTATGATGATGCTCATGGAGTTATTTCTAAAGCAAAGAAAGCCTTGTCAGGTGCTATTAATGTTTCTGCTTAAAAGATACTTATGAACAGATTTTTTCTCATAATAATTGACGGCCTGGGTATTGGAGCGCAGGAAGATGCAGCCGAATACGGAGACGAAAACGCTAATACACTGGGCAGAGTCAGCGAAATTACTAATTGCAAACTTCCCAATTTTGAGAAATTGGGATTAGGAAATATTGAGCCACTTCATTCGATACGGAGAGTTGAAAATCCCTCAGGATCATTTGGAAAAATGAGAGAGGTATCTGCCGGGAAAGACTCTACGACAGGGCATTGGGAGCTGGCTGGTATCCATCTCGATAAACCTTTTGCCACATTTCCCAATGGTTTTCCTGAGCCGGTTATTCAAAAGTTTTGTGAATTGGCCGGTGTTGAAAGAGTGCTCTGTAATAAACCTTACTCCGGAACGGATGTGATCAGAGACTATGGAGAAGAGCATATGAATACAGGTCTGCCGATAGTATACACCAGCGCAGATAGTGTATTTCAGATCGCCTGCCACAAAGATGTTGTTCCGCTTGAGAAGCTTTATGAGTGGTGCGAGTTATCCCGAAAAAAAGTGGTTATAGAGGATTATGAAGTCGGCAGAGTAATTGCACGACCCTTTATCGGTGAACCGGGTAATTTCTCAAGAGTATCAGATGAAAGAAAAGATTATTCGGCAATACCGCCCGAACCAAATATGCTCACCTTATTACAGGGTAGTGGTGTAAAAACATACTCGATCGGAAAAGTAATCGACCTTTTTGCAGGTGTGGGCTTTACACAGTACAGGAAAACTAAAAGTAATGCTGAAGGCATTTCGCAGCTTTTGAGCCTGATGAACGCTGAAATTGATAACAGCTTTGTTTTTGTGAATTTAATTGATACCGATCAGATTTATGGTCACCGCCAGGATCCTGAAGGTTTTGGAGAAAGTCTCGAAGAGATCGACCGGGCTATTCCGGCCATGATGCAAAATTTAACTGAAGGCGATATCATTGCATTTACAGGCGACCACGGTAACGATCCGGCTGATGACAGCACCGATCATACAAGAGAATTTGTTCCGCTTATTGTATATACACCTGGTTCTGATAAAACAGTTGATTTAGGTATAAGAGGTACTTTTTCAGACATTTCAGCTTCTGTTTTGAAATACTTTAATGTGAAAAATAGCTTACCGGGACGTTCTTTTATAAAGGATGTTACGTAATCTATTTAATACTGTAAATTTTGTGCAATTTTTCTTATTTTCAAAGGTTGTTAATTCGCACAGAGCCTATATATTATAGTCGAGACGGCATTATTATACACTCTGTTTAGCATTCATCGAAGTGAAAGCTTACTCATTTATTTTTAATTAAATTTTTTAGCAAGTGGCAAAAAGTTCAGGAATCTCTACACGCGAGTCAGAATCGTTAGATCGTTATCTGCATGAAATTGGAAAAGAGAAACTCATTACCCCTGACGATGAAGTCAGGCTCGCCAAAGAAATACAAAAAGGATCACAAAGGGCACTGGAAGATCTGACAAAGGCAAATCTTCGTTTTGTGGTTTCTGTTGCAAAACAATATCAAAATCAGGGCCTTTCGCTTGGTGATTTGATCAACGAAGGAAACTTAGGTTTGATCAAGGCTGCAAAGCGTTTTGATGAAACAAGAGGATTTAAGTTTATCTCATATGCTGTTTGGTGGATCAGGCAGTCAATTCTTCAGGCACTTGCAGAACAGAGCAGAATTGTTCGATTGCCTTTAAATCGTGTGGGTGCTCTTAACAAAATTGGAAAGGAATTGTCCAAGCTTGAGCAGGAATATGAGCGGGTTCCTTCGGCTGCAGAGCTGGCGGAAAGCCTTGAAATGACCGTTGGTGAAGTTGCAGATACACTTAAAATTTCCGGGCGTCATCTCTCCATGGATGCTCCATTCGCACAAGGCGAGGACAACCGTCTGCTTGATGTTCTTGAAAATGAAGAGATTCCAAATCCTGACAATGAGTTAATGGGCGAATCTCTGAAAGTGGAGATTGAACGTGCATTATCTAAATTAACAAAGCGGGAAGCAGAAGTAATTCGTCTCTATTTTGGAATCGGGCGCGAGCATTCACTTACACTTGAAGAGATTGGAGAGCGTTTCGATCTGACTCGTGAGCGTGTTCGTCAGATTAAGGAAAAAGCTTTGCGAAAGCTTCGCCATCATAACCGAAGTGCTGCACTTCGGGCCTATCTTGGCTAAACCATTTTAAAGCCACGCCTTACAGCGTGGCTTTTTTTATTTTCGGTTAACATCAAACCGCTAACTTTATGTATCTAACATGATTATGTGATTTGTTCAAATCATGGATCTTGTTAGTTTACTGTGATGAAATCACGGCTAATTGCAATATCATTTCTGATTCTTTTCACTTGTTTGGTGAGTAAATCAAACAGCCAAACGCTGCCGTTCAAATCCTATTCCATTCAGCAGGGTTTAAGTGAATCGGTAGTGCATTCATTAATTCAGGATGATAAAGGTTTTATATGGGTAGGCACCGGTTTTGGCCTGAACCGTTTTGATGGCCTCAGATTTCAGCAGTACTATGAAAGTCACGGATTACCCGATAACCGGGTAAATGCAATTCACCAGGGAGGGGATGGACAGCTTTGGCTGGGAACGGATTCGGGTGCGGCGGTCATGCACAACGACTCGATCTACACTCCGGATAACCTGCGTGCCCTGGACGGCATGACAATTTTGGATATTTTCCACGATAGGAACGACGAACACTGGTTTTCGACACAAGGTAATGGTGTTTGGCGATTAGATGCAGCGGGAGAGCTTAAAAATATTTCAGATGCACATGGTTACAGAGGATTGCAGGTGCGATCGGTTCAGCAAACTCCGGATGGTACAGTCTGGATTGGTACACGCGGTGGATTAATCAGGCACAAAGACCGTGAATTTAAGTTAATTACGGAAAATGATGGATTACCGGAACAGAGAATCAGAACGCTGGAAGTTGATTATGACGGTAACTTGTGGATTGGCACTGAAAGGGGATTGATACTTAAATCAAATGATGAGTTCTATCACTTTCATCACGATCACGGGCTGAACAATTTGAACATCCACTCGGTAACGGCATTAGATGATGGCACTTTTTGGCTGGGAACCGAAGCCGGCGCTTCACATTTTGACGGACAAAATTTCAGAAACTACACAACTGAAGAGGGGTTATCAGCGGTACTTGTATATGAAACTATGGAAGACCGGGAGGGAAATATATGGCTCGGTACCCTTGGTGGCGGTCTCAATATGTTTTCAGGAGAGAGATTTCTGAATTTTAACGTTGATAATGGTCTGACAAATAATGTGGTTACAGGCTTTGAAGAAGATCACAATAATCACATCTGGATAGCTACTTATGGTGGCGGTGTTTTAAGATATGATGGTGAAAATCTGCAACATTTTGGAGAACAGCATGGGCTAAGTGATTCAAAACTCTACAGTATTCTTGAAGACAGTGAGAACAGGCTGTGGTTTGGCGGAAGAGACGGTATTCACATTTTCGAAGATGGGTCTATTCAAAAACTTTCTGAAGATCTGTTTCCCTACGGTGTTGTAAGGCGTATTGTTGAAGATGATTATGAAGATGGTGTATTCTGGATTGCCACATATAATGACGGTGTATTCCGTTTTGATGGAAGTAAGTACAGGCAATTCAATACCGAAAGCGGACTGCTTAATAATACGGTGATGGATATTAAAAGAGATAAGGAGGGAACCTGGTGGTTTGCCACGTATGGCGGAGTTGCAGCTTACGATGGCGACTCATTTCAACATTATACAATAGGCGACGGACTGCCGAGTAATGGTGTAATTCATATCCATATTGATCATGAAGACAGGAAATGGTTCTCTACCTTTAACGGGGTTGCAATTATGGAAGACGATGAAATAACTGCACCTGCCGGAGATGAGCAAACCGGTATTATTACTTACTTCACAACCCAAGATCACAGTAACCAGTATTGGATAGGTACAAACAGAGGTATTTTCAGATTTAATCCGGATAAGTTTTTTGAAGCTGATTCACGAATTGAAAGAATTAAAGCGTTCAAGTTATTTAATCAGAAACATGGGTTAATCGCGAATGAATTGAACGCCGGTGCTTCATTTGTTGCAAGCGATGGAACGCTATGGCTGGGTACCGTTGAGGGACTGAGTCAATTTTTTCCTGATAGGGTGCAGCCCAATAATACACCACCTGGCATTGAATTTGAGGAAATAATGGTAAGTGGTATGATGGTTACCGACAGTGATAAAAATGTATTTCCACATGATCAAAGCTTTATCCAGTTTAATTTTATCGGCTTAAGTTTTGAAAGTTCTGAGCGGATATTGTATGAATATAAACTTGAAGGTTTAGATGATGAGTGGCAAACAACCAGGGAACGGGTAGTGCAATACCCGTCATTAACCCCAAATCAATACCGGTTCAGAGTGCGCGCGTATAATGCAGACGGTGTTCAAAGCTCTCATACACTTTCCTATGCATTTACTATAAAACCTCCTTTCTGGCTGCAATGGTGGTTTATTGCATTGCTTATTTTGGCAGTGGGAGGATTGATTTTGTTTTATTACCGCTACTTTAAAGCAACCAAGCAGATAGATATTGAGCGTATGCGCGTCCAAATAGCAAGTGATTTACATGATGATGTAGGATCATCGCTTACAGAACTTGCGCTTCAAACAGATTTTTTACGGGCCGGGAATATCAGTGATGAATTACGAGACACGCTGAAACAATTGGGAGATCAAAGCAGAAAGATTGTATCAAGCCTTGATGATATTGTATGGTCTATTGACGCCAGGAATGATACGGCAGGAGATCTTACGGATCGCATGCAGGATTATGTAAATCACATATTCAGATCAGGACAACCTGAAGTAAGGTATAGTTTCGATAAATTAAATATGGACGAAAAACTGCCTGTACATATTAAAGAGAATATATACCTGATTTTTAAGGAAGCAGTTAATAATATTTCAAAGCATTCGAATGCAACAGAAGTGGATATTGAATTTGCAATGAAAGGCAGAGATTACCAGTTATTGGTAAAAGACAACGGGTCTGCTACAAATGGCCTGAAGAAAAGCGGACAGGGATTACGTAATATTAAATTGCGCGCCAGGCGTATAAATGCAGACCTGGAATTATCAAAAAATGGCGGATATACGGTTAAAGTAGAAGGGAAAATCTAAATCATTAAGCTATGATTAAAGTTGGAATTGTTGAAGATAACGTTAAAATACGCGACCTGATTCAAAAGTATCTGGATATGCAGGATAATTTATCCTGTAAAGCTGCAATGGATTCGGTTGAAGACATGCTGGAGTACATGGAAAAAAATGATCCACCTGATGTTATGTTGATGGATATTCAGCTTCCGGGAATGTCAGGGATTGAGGGGATAAGTATTATCAAAGAAAAGTATCCGGAAGTAGAAATAATAATGCTTACTGTTTATCACGATTCCCACAAAATATTTAACTCTCTGATGGCGGGGGCTTCAGGATATCTTCTAAAACATACATCATTGCCCGAAATCAAAGAATCAATTGAAACGCTGGCAAGTGGCGGTGCACCTATGTCGCCTCAGATTGCACGAAAAGTAATTCAGCATTTTAGCGATAAACAGCAGGTGAAAAAGCCTGAAAGTAACCTTACGCCCAGAGAACAGGATATTGTAAATGGTTTGGTGGATGGCCTCAGTTATAAATTAATCGCCGACCGGTATGATATCTCAATTGATACTGTGCGGGCACATATCAGGAACATTTACAAGAAATTGCACGTTAATTCGAAAGCAGAAGTAATTGCAAAGTCTCTGAAAGGAGAAATTTAATGTTAACATCTTATCACATGGTTATGTGATAGAATTTGATCTGAAATTCATATAATATAGAATCAGATAGGAAATGTTTATAAAGATACGGAGTACGCCATGAAAGTATTAAACAGCTACACATTTATCTCAGCTCTTTTGATTGCACTGCTTACTGCAGGATGCTATACCCAGTTCGAAACTATTGAGAACCAGCAAAGAGGTGAGTCTGACCAATATTCATGGAGCTCATCAGAAAAAGCAAAAGAGAATAAAGGTACTGCCACAGATGGGCATACTCCGAAATATGTTGATGAAGAGGATTATCTTTTAGGTTATGAAGATGGCTGGGAAGATGCAGAAGCCTACTACTTTAAAGATCATGAAACTGCTCAATGGTACAAAGAGCATGGCGTAACACTTTCAACAAAACAAACTCAAACGAAGCAAAAGGCATCCGGTACTACAGTAATAAATAATTTTTACGGTTACGGACATTCTCCATACCTCCCATATTATGCGTCTTACTATTACGGACCGCGATGGCACTCAGGTTTACATTTCTCTTTTGGCTATAGCTGGCACAGGCCATACAGATGGAGCGCTTACCGATGGGGTTGGGGCTACCACNACTATCACGGATATGCCTGGTCGCCATTTTATACTGTATATCCTTTCGGTTGGGGATATCATAGCTGGTATGCACCCTATCGCGGATTTTATGGAAACACATTTGTTTACTACTATAACAGTTCTGCAGCCCGTGCTGTGCGTGAACAAAATGCCCGCTCAACCGGACTTCGTTCAGGTTCAGCATATCAGAACAGAACCAGATCTTCAGTTGGCTCACAAACTAACGTTAGAACCAGAACAGAGGCAAGATCTGACGTGAGAAGTAATGCAAGGCAGGGACAGATGAACAGAGCTACTAATACCCGAGTAAACAGCCGTTCAACGAATACAGTACGTACCCGCGGCAGTTCAAACGTGACCAACCGATCTGAAGCAAGATCAAATAGCAGAAGTACTGTCAGGTCAAATCAAAACAGATCTACCAACAGAAGCAGCGGAACTGTAAGAAGTAACAATAATAATAACCGCAGCAGTGGTACTGTACAGAGTAATCGCAGCAATAACAGATCTTCCGGTAGTTCAGTACGAAGCAATAACAATAATAATAACAGATCATCTGGCACCAGTAATACAAGGCAACGAAGTAATGATGAAAACCGGCATAGCAACATAATTCCGGTCAATAATCGAAATAGTTCGGTTTCTTCATCTGCCAGCAACAGGCGTGTATCTTCACCATCAGCCAGATCCGTCTCAACAACTACAAGAAGCTTTAGCCCGCATAATAACAGCAGCAGATCAAGTACTATTAGAAGTGCCATAAGAACTGCTGTAAACCAGGGTTCCGTATCTGTTGGTAATACAAGATCATCGAACTCAACAGTTCGAAGCTCAAATAACAGATCAACAAATAATACATCTGTACGAAGCGGAAACAATTCTTCACGATCTTCCGCAGTAAATAACCGGTCATCAAACAGAAGCAGCGGATCAGCTGTTAATTCATCAAGAAGTAACAGATCCAGCTCATCCGGAAATACCCGGTCACGGAGCAATAACAACAGAAACAGATAAGTAATCTGTTCAATATCAACATTTTGCATAACCCCATAGGAGAATTATGTCTGCAAATCGCTTTAAAACACTACTTCTGAGTATTCCTGTATTCTTACTGGCGTTGGAATCTCCAAATGCTCAAAATGTGAATGACCCAATGTCATTCAGCAACCAGGTGCTGCTATTTGGAAATCACGGAATAGCTTCTGATCCGGTAAGTGGAATAATGCCGGGAACTGCCTATGGTTCCGGATTCGGATCATTTCTTGATAACCCTGCAAGTATTGCATTGCTGGGACAAGATTTTGGAGAATTCAGCTTTGTGCATAATCGAATTGATGAACGTTCAAACTATCTGGGTAATGAAAGCAGTTTAAGTGATAATCAAACCAGAATTGCAGGAGGAGGATTTGTATACAATTTTCCTACTTACAGAGGCCGGTTTGTAATTGGTGCCGGTTATACTCAGCATACTTCTTTTAACCGTGCAGTATCATTCAACAGCTGGAATAATAACAGCACAATAACCGATCAGTTTAAGATTCCGGGTTCTACTTATAATGATGTAGCATTTGATACGTATGCCATTGATTATGGTGATGAATTTGAAGACTGGGATGAATCGATATTTCGAGTCGGGTTTAGTCAGCCTGGTGATTTCCTGGGAATCAGACAACAGGGGGAATTTTTCCAGACGGGACATTCCGGTGAATACTCTGCATTTTTTGCATCAGAAATACTAAAAAATATGATGTTCGGTGCCAGTGTAGGTGTGTTGGCAGGACGTTACGGCTATGACCGGATTTTCCAGGAAATAGATGATCCAAATAATTACAATTCAGACTTTATTGATTCAAGCGGAGATGGAATTGGAGATACAGATATTGACAATATTATTTTTTCTGAAGAAATAAATAATAGGTTTTATGGCTTTAG
>SL_3KL_010_SEDDRAFT_10003017_pt1 | contig 15329 bp, 12 predicted proteins | sample SodLakKL_010_SED_2_FD_10381 | JGI IMG/M metagenome (IMG submission 10381)
CGTTCCAGGCCCGGGAGTATTCGGGGTCCAGCTCGACCGCTTTCTCGGCGCTTTCACGAATTTCGGTGGAAAGGCGGATCCGTTCGCGGGCACCCACGCTCTGCGCTCTGCGTCCGACAGCAGCCGCATAGGCAAAATGGGATCCGGCTTGTTCAGGGTGTGCTTCCCGGAGGATTTTGGCATACTCGAAGGCCTCATCATAATGGGCTTCTTCGGCGGAACTGCGGGTCTGCCGGTGGCCAATGGAGGTGTGCAGCATCACGATGTTCCAGAGCGCATTGTAGTTGTCGGGTTCCAGCTCCACGACCGATTTGAATGCCGCCAGGGCTTCTTCATCCTGGAAATTGTCGGCAAGCTCAAAGGCGTGCTGCAGCCGCTCTTCAACTTCATCGGCATACGCGGCATTGACGCCAAAACCGGCGATTACAAAAAGACCAAGCAAGAGGACACAACCCGGGTACAGGAGACGAAATTTCATGATGGTGGATTTTTGGTTTAGAGGAAAGCTGTGTATCATCAGCTGGAAAGATACAAAAGCAAAGACAGAAAAAAACTTATGCAGAATATTCTGATTATGGGCAGTGGTGCCGTCGGCGGTTTCTATGGCGCCCAACTGGCTGCTGTTGATGGGTTTAACGTCACTTTTGCAGCTCGTGGTGCGCATCTGAAGGCAATGCAGAACCGCGGATTGCGTATTACCGGGCAGACCGGCTTGCATCTTGATCCGGTGAATGCCATCGGCGACCCCTCCGAAATGGAACAGCCCCCCGATTTTGTTATCGTTGCCGTCAAATCATACGACACCCCGGAGGCCATTCGTCTGCTGCAGCCGGCCGTATCCACCCGGACACAAATACTCACCATCCAGAACGGACTGGAAAATTTCGAACTGCTCAGCGATGAATTTGGCAGTGAAAGTGTGATCCGGGGATTCTGCAAGATCGGGGTGGAGCTGATTGCGCCCGGGGTCATTGATTACCGTGGTTTGTCGAGTGTGGTATTCGGCGAGGAGGATGGCGCTCCATCCAACAGGGTCCTGCAGCTCCAGAAGATCATGGAGCATGCCGGTATCGCTGCGCATGTGAGCCGTGACATCCGGAAGGAGGCCTGGCTGAAGTTTCTCTGGAACGGCATTTTCAACATGGTGACCGGACTCAGCGGTGCCACTACCGACAGGATCTTTGACAATGAGGATGCGTACGCCGTGGCCTGGCAGTTGTTTTATGAGTTGCAGGCGGTGGCAAGTGCCGAAGGCGTGCGGATCACCGACAAGGACGGGGCCGATGTGATCGAAAAGACACGGGAACTGGGCGCGTTCAAGACCTCCACCTGGCAGGATCGTCAGAAGGGGAAGCGGCTGGAATATGACGCTTTCTGCGGATATATTGTCCGGAAAGCATCAACATACAAGCTGGCAGCTCCCGTGAATCAGGCGTTTCTGGCACTTTACCGGCTGCTCGAAGAAAACTGACCACCGAAAACCTGCGAGGTAACAGATATGCAACTTGGCATTATTTCCGATACGCATGATCATGTACGCAACATTACCAGGGCCGTATCACTGTTCCGCAAGGAGGATGTGCGCCGGATCCTGCATGCCGGCGATTTTTGCAGCCCTTTTACGGTCCCGCTTTTCAAGGGCTATGAACTGGATGCGGTTTTTGGCAATAATGACGGCGATCATTACCGGCTTACCGGAAAGTTTCGTGAAAACGGATTCTCCATCCACAATGAGTTCTTCAGTACAGAGGTCGAGGGGTGCCGCATTGCACTGTACCACGGCACGCAGCCTGCCATCACCGATGCGCTGGTGCGCTGCGGGAGCTATGATCTGGTGGTGAGCGGGCACACCCACCAGGTGGTCAACGAGAAGCAGGGGGATACCCTGCTGCTGAACCCCGGTTCCGCGCACGGTTTTGATGCCGGGGCGACGGTGGCGATTTTCGATACCGAAACGCGCGAGGCCTCAATCCATTCCCTGTGACCGGCCGCTGCTTTCGCTACCGCATGTTGCGGATGAGCGCTTCGGTGAAAATGCGGGTGCTGCCGATGCCGCCCAGGTCGCCGGTGATGGCGCTCTTGTCCGGCAGCGTCCGAAAGAGGGCCTTGCGGATTTTCTCCGCTTTGTCGACCTGACCGATGTGTTCGAGCATCATGAGAGCGGAAATGAGCAGTGCCGTCGGATTGGCCTTGCCCTGGCCGGCAATATCGGGAGCGGAACCGTGCACGGCTTCAAAAATAGCGTGCTGATCGCCCATATTGGCCGAGCCGGTAACACCGAGTCCGCCGACCAGACCGGATGCCAGGTCGGACAGGATGTCCCCGAACAGGTTGGTGGTGACGATGATGTCGAAGATTTCGGGACGGATGACCATCTGCATGGCGGTATTGTCCACGATCATATCGTTGAATTCGATTTCGGGATAGTCGACGGCCACTTCCTGTCCGACTTTGAGGAACAACCCCGTCGTGTATTTCAGGATATTGGCTTTGTGGATGAGTGAGACTTTTTTACGTCCGTGTTTTACTGCGTAATCGAAAGCGGCCCTGATGATGCGTTCACTGGCATCACGACTGACAATGGCAACAGATTCCGCTGTTGTCCGGGCCTCATCCACCCAGCGCTCCTGACCGATGTACATACCCTGAGTATTCTCCCGGAACGTGACCAGATCGACACTTTCAAAACGCGTGGGGACGCCCGGAAGGGTGCGCACCGGACGGATGTTGCTGTACAGGTCAAATCTCTGTCTCAGTGCCACATTTATGGACCGGAATCCGCTTCCTACCGGCGTGGTGAGCGGGCCCTTGAGTGCCACTTTGTGCTTGTCGATGAGCTCGACGGTTTCATCGGGCAGCGGCTCGCCGTTTTTTTCGAAGGCCTCCATGCCGGCTTGCGCCGGGATCCAGTTGATGTCCGCTTTGGCTGCAGCCAGTATTTCCGTGACGGAATCGGTGATTTCAGGTCCGATACCGTCTCCTTTAATCAGAACTATATCGTGCATGTCTTTTCTTTTCTTAAGGGTTGCATGGAGGATTTTTCGCTCGCGGTATAATACCAAATATTCAGGTCCCCTTCATCTTTTTTAGCGGCTTGCCGAAGCTGTTTTGAGCGTGAAAACATGTAAAAACAGATCAAATGATGCAGTTTTTGAACGTTCCGGGAGGAGGCTTGTTATTAATAATAGACAATGTGAATGAAAACAGGAGAACTATGTCTGATACAAGAAAACATAATGTTACGAGGAAATTTGCATTGATAGCGGCACTGATGCTGCTTATGAGCCCGTCTGTCAAAGCGCAGATGGAAACAGGCATGGATATTGTTGAGTCTGCGTCACAGTTTGCACAGATTCAGTATTTCCATACTCTGATTGTGGAAACAGGATTGGATGAATTATTGCAGGAGGAAGGACCGTTCACCATTCTTGCACCCACAAACCAGGCTTTCAATGAGCTGCCGCAAGAGGTCATGGAAGGGTTGCTTGAGAATCCCGATGAGTTGAAGGATGTTCTGCGTGCACACATCAGCTCCGGCACCATGCTCGTCGAAAACCTGGCTGCCGTTGACAATATCCCTTCCTATGAGGGGACTGTATTCAAGGTTGAGCATCTCGAACAGGGGATTTCCGTAGGTGGCGCAATGCTGGTTGCGGCCGACGTGGTTGCCACAAACGGCGCCATACACGCCATTGACAAAGTGTTGCTGCCGGACAATTGACGGAAAGGTATTCCATCTTGTTTCCAGCCAGAGAAACGGAGCGTGCCACCATTATCTGCTAACGTGCATGGTGGTATGTGTCGCGGTTATCTGCTGACGTGCATGGCAGTATCTGTCGGGGTTATCTGCTAACGTGCATGGGATGCGCCATTTCACACCCTGCGCACGACGACCATGGTCATGTCATCATTCAGTGGAACGTTAGAGGCGTAGCGGACTACCGAAGTTGTAAGCTGCTCGAGCATTTGCATGGCGGAGAGGTTGTGGTGTTTTGAAGCTTCGGCGGCCAGGCGGTTCTCTCCGTACATTTCACCGGATGGATTGAGTGCTTCCGTTACGCCGTCGGTGTAGAAAATGAGTGTATCTTCAGGGGTCATTTTGATGGTCACTTCCGAGAGGCTCTGCTCAAAGTCATCATTTCGCGTGAGCCCGAGAGCCAATCCACCCGAGCGGAGCAACTCCGCTTTCTGTTCTTTCCTGTGAAGGTAAATGGCCGGATTGTGCCCGGCCCGGGCGTATCTGAGTGTGCCATCACGCACATCCAGCAGGCCATAGCAAATGGAAATGAAACTGCCGCGACGTGCATTGTCGTAAAAGAGGCGGTTCATGCGGGTCAGGAGAGGAAGGGGGTCGGGTATTTCCTTGACAAGGCTTTGGAATATGCCCTTGACCATGGTCATGAAGAACGCAGCCTGGATGCCCTTGCCGCTTACGTCACCCACGACAAATGCCATGCGGTGGTCATCAATCGGAATCACATCGTAATAGTCGCCGCCGACATCAAATGCGGCGTGACAGTTGGCGGCCACATCCAAACCTTCGAGTTTCGGGAGGTCGACCGGCAGGAACGACTGGTGAACCTGTCGCGCGATTTCCAGTTCCCTTTCCACACGCTGCTCCCGCGCGATCTCGAAGATGTACCCGGGAGTGAGTTCCGGGATATGGCCGTATCGCTTGCCGTATTCCGCCAGCCCGATTGCGCCGGCCAGCAGCGCCACGGCCAGTCCGACGAGTGACCAGGCCAGCCACGCATCAGGCGAACCCGCGATCACCCTGCCATCCACAGTGGTCCAGAGCGAGATAAATACGAAAATGGCTATTAACTGCGCAAGCAGGTCCTGGCGAAGAAAAAACCAGGTGGCGGCCAGGCCGGGGAAGAACCAGAAAGCGAATATGAGGGGTGAATCGGGTGTGCTGATTTGGTGTGATGAAAGCAGGGTGAATACGATACCTCCGCTTAACAGTAGCAGCACGGTGTTTTTCCGGTTGATGCCGATCCATGACACAAGGCATGCAAAGAGGCCGGCGGTGATGAGCATGGCCCAGAAGAGGCTTTGAGCGATGACATGCCATGCGGGGAACAGGTAGCTGTCGGCGTAGAAAAGCTGTCCGTCCAGCGGATTGAGATAGCTGTGATCGGTCAGTGTGTATATGAGTGCGGCGATTCCGAGATAGATGAAAGCACCCAGAACGCCAGCGGCTGTGGAATTGCCAATGGAGCTGCTGTCGTGATAGCCCAGCCGCAACAGCGAGATGCTGGCGATTTTCTCCGGCCAGACTTCGCGGCTGAGTGACTCCCCGAGTCCGGTCAGCATGAAGATAAAGATTCCGAAAAACACGGAGACGATCACCATGATGAGCATCATGGCAAGAATCTGCAGGATCTGCTGATCTATGTAGTGAAAAGCGGAGCTTTGGAACAGAATGAAAAGCATATGCAGCAGAAACAGGATGGCGGCAATAATGCCGTACGTAGCGGCGCTGTGCACATCCACCAGGCGGTGAAAAATTCGTCTCGCAAAAAGTGTGATCAGAAGGAGCAGGGCAAGTATGAAGAAGATTGCGCGTAGGAATCCGCCGGGCGTGCCGGCTTCAGCGACTGGTTGTCCGCTGATGATCACTTGCTGGCCGATCTGGTGCAGTTGTCCGTCTGCATTCAGGGTCACTGTAACCCGGGTGGCATGTTCAAATATCCGGGCCGGTGGCACCAGCACGACGTTGAGAAGGCGTTGCTCGTTCTGTTCCGAGTAGTAGGTGGAATCCACGCTCATGAGGTAGTTGTCCCAGACCGTACCTTTCAGCACCGGTTTCACATCTTTGTATTCCGGTTTTTCCGGGAGTGTGACGGACGGGTGGCGGTCCGGCAGGCGGAAGGCAGCCCCGCTCAGGTTTTCCGTATGAAACCGGATAAGTGCGGCATCGGGGGCGTGTACAGTCCGGAACACGGCAGCTCCAAAAGGCTGCCGGTAGCTTTCCATGGTTACGGCTACATCTTCGTGATCCTCCGTGTCGATCCACGTGACCTGCCAGTAATAGGAGGGAATGAAGCGCAGGAAGCCATTACGGATGAAATCCGAAAGTTTTCTTTTGCCGAAATACGCCACCTGGCGGTCCAGCAGATCGTCATTTGTGCGGAAAACGACAAATGGCTGCAGCTCTCCGGGATTGATGCCCGATTTTTCGAGAAAGCGGCGTGATTCGCTGATGACTTCTTCCGTATCGGCCAGACCGGTCAGTTTGGCCGTCGGGTGCGACCAGGGCATGAGCAGCATAAACAGCAGCAGCCCGGCAAAAGCAGGGATGAGCAGCCAGTTGTATTTTCGGGGTGAGTCAGCCACGTAACGGGTGATTGGGTGGTGTCATCTGGTCTCCGTGAAAAAAAAAGCCATGATCATCAAGCTGTTTTTTTCCGGCTCCGGCAAGTCCGGAGTAAATGCATGGAACAGTACGCAGAATTCTCCGCCTTGTTTCAAATATGATTTCAGGGTGTTGTAAAATGGCGTATATTACGCCGTAATATCTATTTACAATACACACATTTTTTCACTACAACAAGTCCATGCCGGACAAAAAGAGAACTCTGGTAGAAGAAGACGAGATGGCACTTGGCCAGCACGCAGGTACCACCCGCAAGCGAAAGCAATTTGAAAGTGTGATCAACCGTATCAGGGTCGGACTCATGCAGGGTAAACCTCCCGACATGTCTGTCATTCTGGGCCAGATAGCGGAGGCGGTCCAGGCTGTAAGAGCTTGTCTGTGCATATATCCGACCGGCACGGCCCAACCGGATCGTAAAGAAACACGAATCTCCTGGACCTCTCCCGATGTACGCTCATGCGGAGATAAGAATGAGTCCTGCATACATTTGTGCGGGAATTGGTGGAAAGAGGAAATATCGACCGGCGAGCCGATGCTTTTTCCCGATGTTGCCATGATTCCCGACAGAGCGGCTGCCGAGCGCGAAATGATGGTGAAAGAAGAGATCGGTTCTGTGGCTTTTTTCCCATTCCAGACCAAGGAGGCCGGTTATCAGGGGGCTGTTGCTATTTACTGGCCGCAGAGCAGGAAAGACTTCTCCGAGCTGGAGGTCCATTCGCTCTCGCTGATGGTTGAACTGGTCGCGTCTTATATGGTGCGGACACGGACCGAGGAGATGATCCGCTCCAGTGAAAAACGGTTTCGAACGCTGATCCAGAAAAGTTCTGATGTGATCACGATACTGGATAGCGAAGGCAAGATCATCTATGTGGCACCCTCAGTACAAAAAACCCTCGGGTACTGCGAGGAAGATTTATTGGGAAAACCGGCTCTCGATTTTATCCACAATGAAGATATGGCTGAGGTGCGCGACTCGTTCCGGAGAATGATGGAACAAGCGGATGAGGAAATTATGCTGGAGTGTCGTTGTCTCCACAAGAATGGGAATTGGATTCACCTGGAGTCCATAGGTACCAATTTGATGGAGGAACCGACAATTTCGGGTGTGATCATAAACTCACGTGATATATCCGACCGTAAACGGTATCAGCAGGAGTTGATCCAGGCCAAAGAGACCGCGGAGTCCATGAGCCGTGTCAAGACGGCACTGCTGGCCAACATGAGCCACGAGATGCGTACTCCGCTTACCGGTGTGCTTGGTTTTGCAAGCATACTGGAATCGGAACTTCCGGAAGGTGAAGCACGGGAGATGGCTGTCAGGATATCCGCCAGTGGCCATCGACTGATGGAAACGATTGAGTCGGTACTTGACCTTGTCAAACTTGAAGCCGACAAGGTGAGGGTCCAGCCGGAACGGGTCAACCTCATTGACGAAGTCAGTCGCAGCGTGAATCTGCATGCGCGTCCGGCCGGGCATAAAGACCTTGGTCTGGAAGTCAAGAGTGATATTGAAGAGTTACTTGTGGATGTGGACCGCCAGCTGTTCGGACGTATCTTGTACAACCTGCTTTCCAATGCCATAAAATACACCGATGCCGGATTAGTGGAAGTAACCGTTGCCACCGAACGCGACCTTTTGGACGAATGGGCACTTGTACATGTCAGGGATACAGGTATTGGTATATCTACGGAATTTCTGCCTCGTGTCTTTGATGAGTTTCAGCAGGAAAGCTCCGGCTATTCCAGAAAATACGAAGGAACAGGTCTTGGTTTGACCATCAGCCGGAAACTGGCCAAGATCCTTGGAGGCTCCATATCGGTGCAAAGCAAAAAAGGACAGGGTTCCACATTTACGCTCCGTATACCGCTGAAGTCATCTGAGGCACCGATACAGGAGAAGCCGGAAATCAACATCCACCAGCCGGTTGGAAAAAAATCCGGAGCTGTTGCCCGCATTCTGATCGTTGAGGACGATTTCGACAGTTCAGAGGTTGCCAAGATGTATCTGGGGGAGTTGTATGATGTTGTTATCGTCGATTCCGGGGAAAAGGCGCTGGATGAGATAAAAAAATCAAAATTTGATCTGATTCTGCTGGATATCAGCCTGGGTCCGGGCATGGACGGTGTAAAGACGCTCAAGTCCCTCCGCAAAAAAGCATCTTACAGATCCGTGCCGGTCATAGCTCTCACTGCGCATGCTTTACGGGGCGATGCCGATTACTATCTATCCCAGGGTTTTTCGGCTTATATGTCCAAGCCTTATAAAAAGAAGGATTTGCTCGGAGTGCTTGCCAACTATTTGGATGGAGATGGGGCCGGGGGGGGATAAATGGATTTGTTCTTGTTTTGACGGCAATGAAACCATCGTGAAAGTCAGGGCCAGTATCACATGCTCACGCCAATTACAATGCTGGCAATGGTGAAGTAAATTACGAGGCCAACCGCGTCGACAATCGTGGTCACAAGCGGGCTGCTTGCAACGGCCGGGTCTATATTAAAGCGGGTCAGCAGAAATGGCAATATGGTGCCGATAATGTTGGCGGCCAGTACGATGGCAATCATTGAAAGCCCGACGACGATTCCAATTTCCGCGCCACCGCGATAGACGCCAAGCACCCAGCTGGTGATACCCATGGCAATTCCAAGTGTGATACCGACCAAAATCTCCTTGCCCACGGCACGTAACCACTGACTCAGTTGCAGGTCGCCGATGGCAATGGCACGCACCATAAGGGTGGCTGATTGTGCACCGGTATTACCGCCGCTTCCGATGAGCAGCGGGATGAAAAAGGACAGGGCAATCGCAGAAGCAAGTACCTCTTCAAATGCTTCAATGATTCCGGAGGATATCAGGTTGACGAAGACGAGTACTATCAGCCATGATATCCGTTTGCTGAACAGAGAGAAGATGGTTGCTTCGCGATAGCTGGTACGGAGAGGGGCAACGGCCGCGGTCTTGTGGAAATCCTCGGTCACCTCTTCTTCGGCAACGTCAAGAAGGTCGTCGACGGTCACTATCCCGAGCAGAATACCGTCGGAGTCGACAACGGGCAGTACGGTTTTGTCATATTTCTGGACGACCTGGACTGCCGATTCTCTGTCATCGAAAGCAGAAACGGCGATATAGGAGTCGTCCATGATATCCAAAACTTTCAACTCCGGATCGGAAAGGATGAAGAGCTGCAGTTCGAGTGCATCGAGCAGTTTCCAGGCGGGATCGGTGACGTAGATCATGTTGATCGTCTCGCTCTGGCGGCCCATTTTGCGAATGTGGTCCAGCGCCTGTCCGATGGTCCAATGCGGCCTGACGGCCAGGTAGTCGGGCGTCATGAGCCTTCCGACACTCTCTTCGGGATAACCGAGCAGGTAGCGGGCCTCCTTAAGGTCCTGCGGGCTGAGCAGGTTGAGCAGCTGCTGCGTCACCTGTCCGGGCAGTTCGTCCAGAAGTGCAGTCCGGTCATCCGGTGCCAGATTGGCAAGAAGCTGGCGCGTTTCGTCGTCGGTCATTTCAAGCAGCAGGGCGTTCTGCTGTTCCGGCTCGAAATGGGCAAACGTGGCCGTGCTGATTTCCCGCGGAAGGATCCGGAAGAAGACAACCCGATCACGCTTGTCGAGCGTCTCCATAAGATCGGCTATCTCGGGAATGGGCCAGTCTTCGATGGATTCACGGAGTTCCGTCCATTTCTGCTGCTCGATCAGCTCTGTGATTTCCGGTTTTATGAGCTCCTTGTTGATCATGGCTGTGCCTCGTTTGGATTCCCGGGTATCAATCGGCATCACCTGGATTACGATCCTCGATTGCCGTGTCGGGTGAGCCGTAACAAGATGGCCTGGGAGCCATTCATCAAACTGACAACACGAGCAGGTGATGGATGTAAAAAATACGAAATAAGGCCGGATTGTAAAGCGGAAAACAGTAGCGCAACTTCAAAATACAGTTGTACAGCTACTGAATACAGAAGCGCAGTTTGAGTATACAGAAGCGCAGTTTGGGAATCCCGTTTTGCAGATCTGGAATAGGGAATTGCAGCTACAGAATCCTGTTCAGGAGGCCCCGTGGCATGAGCGAAAGGAGCCAGGCAACGAGTCGCCAGCGCCGGGAAATGTAACTTACCGCCCTTTTTTTCCCGATGTCGTCAGCAATCTGCCGTGCGGCTTTTTCCACATTCGCTACCCAGAACATGCGCTTGTTCTCTTCGGTCATGGGTGTGAGTACGTATCCGGGCAGTACGTCGGTGACCGAGATGTTCTCTCCGCGCCGTCTGATGCGCAGGCGGATGCTATCCAGATAGTTTGAAACAAATGCCTTGGACGCATTGTAGGCGGACCCGTTCGGATGCGGAAGGAGGGATGCAATGGAGGAAACTCCGACAATGTGTCCATGCCCCTGTTTCTGGAAGATACGGTATCCCTCGTGGAGCATTCCGGCAAAGCCAAGCACATTGATCCGGATCAGGTTTTCGGTTGCCTCCCGTTCCATTCGCGGTGAGCTGCCGGATATCCCGGAGTTGATCACCAGCAGGTCGATCCCCCCCAGCTGTCCGATCAGTTCGTGAAGGGCCTTTATGGAGGACTCAATGTCCATCAGATCCATGAAGGTGGAATATGACGGGGAAGAGAGCCTTGGTTGCAGCTCATTAACCATCAGCTCAGTCCTGCGCGCAGCCAGTCCCAATACGTATCCCCGCCTGGATAGTTCTTCGGCCAGGGCGGCACCAATGCCCGAGCTGGCGCCAATTATGACGGCTTTCCGCGATGCTTTTTCCATGTTCAAACCGGCTGCTGTTTTCAGGCCCGGAGATGTCCGGCTTGCTCACGGATGGACGGAACCAGGCGCTCAGCAACGTGAAAAGCACCGAAGAAAACGGCACTGTAGAACAATGTGCCGAGAATCATGTTGTGGAGAAAGGGCACAGCGGCAATATAGGCTGCGATGAGCCCCTCCCAGGTGGGCGGATACATGGTCCCGGACATCCAGACACCGAAGTTTGTGATGATGAAGAACAGAATGGACCCGGTGATGCCTCCACCGGCAATGTAGCCGATAGTGACATGGTTCTTCAGTGAGCGGCCCAGGAACACCATCAGGGCAAAAGCTCCGTAGACATACAGAATAGTGCCGTGCCATCCCAGAAACAGGTCCGAAACAAGCATCACCCCAATCGGCATTGCCAGAGCCATGACGCGGTCACGAAAGATGACGCCGGAAAAAAGTGCCAGTGCGGCTATGGGTGTGAAATTTGGGGGATGAGGAAGAAACCGAAGCAAAACTGCTGCAAGAATCAGTATCGATAAGGCGATTATCCGATGCTTGTTCATAATTCAGTGATAATGGTGATAGATGTGAAAAATTCCAGTCCGAACCCGAAAATAAACAATATCCCGCCCACTGTAAAAAAATGATTGCAATTTAGGGTGGAATCGGGTGACACACGCCGGTCTCGCCCAACCCGGGTTCTTGTCCGCAAAAGGAGGCTGAAACATCAGAAAACAAACAGCTCACTGCCAAAAACGTGCGAATTATGCTCTGAGGGGTAAAAAGAGAAGTGCAGCTCAAGGAGCTCCAAAGGTATTCGTCGCTTTAAAAGCGGCCTCAGAGGGATCCCAGTAAATGATGATATCGTCACTCGCCTCTCTGCCTTCATCGCTGAGCATGACGATTTCCAGAAGCATGACAGGCGCGTCATAGAGTGCGTCATTTTCGTAAGGTTCGATCACCAGGGCATATCCATTTGTGGCAGGAACCTGGTCGATGAGCTGCCGCCCATATCCGTCGCGTATGGCTTCCCTGTCGATCTGAAGAATCGGATGAAGCGTATCATCCTTCAGTTCATATACGGCAAGGTTCCAAAAGACATGCGTGTAACCCGCGTCACGCAGGAGGGGATGCAATCCGGGGAGATCCGAGTCCTTGTGAATGATTACATGGTTGTCTGCGCTGTTGGCGGTAATGTCTTCACCCAGTATCAACACCTCAAATGACTCAGGAAGAATCCGGTTGATTTCATCCACGTCCAGATTATCAATTTGACGCCACCTCACAATGGATTCTATGACAGGCCGGCCCTCATGCATCATGGCCGGAAGCGGGGGGTGGGTATCACTGTGGACCGGCTCGTAATCCCGTTCTCCCATTAGAAGTACAACTGCAAAGTAGGCAGCCGCAAGGATTACCATCAAAGCACCAAGCCTGACTATCAGAGTACCCGATCTTTTTTTTCTTTTCTTCATCTGCTTAAAATTATTGGATTCATGAATTCACATGCAGTTCCATGACCGGTTTTACTTATACGCCTGAGCGCCCTGGCGCTAGCCTGGTCATGTACAGTTCAGGGTATTTTGGTGCAAGTGTTTGGCAGTAAAGCATTTCTATGTGTATAATGAAAGTTCTGTATTAAATTCGTGTTTTTTTCAAAATAATTATATGTTTTAAAGGTTATACCACTTTTACATCTATTTCTAAATAATAACGATTGAGGAAAAAATGAAACATTTTTTGATGGCAGTATGTATGACGGCGGTTATCTTCCTTTTTGGAGCCGCTTCGGCGCAGGCACAATTTCAGCAGCCGGCTCCGCCACAGCAGGATATTCCGGAGGTGACCGACCAGGAACTGAAGACCTTTGTCGACGCATCCATGAAAGCCCAGCAAATCCAGACCGAAGCCCAGATTGAAATGGTTACCATTGTTGAGGAAGAAGGACTGGAAGTGGAAACATACAACAAGATCCTGCAGGGGATGCAGATGGGACAGTCCGCTGATGAAATGGAGGTTTCGGAGTCAGAGGTGGAGAAGTTTGAGGTTGCCTCGGCACAGATCGGCGAAATTGAGCAAGACATGGAAGCCAAACTGATTGCCGCCATTGAAGATGAAGGGCTCGAGCTGGATCGATTCCAGGAGATTTTCATGGCCGTCCAGACCAACCCGGAACTGCAGCAGAAAATGCAGCAGATGATCATGGAAGCCCAGATGCAAGGGCAGCAGTAGTATCCGTTTATGCCTCACGAGTAGCGTCTGTATAGGAGCAGGTGCCGCATCTACAGCAGTAGGAACGAATAAAAGCAGCAGCAATAACTGGCAAGTCAGCACGGATAGATTCTGGGCCAGGCCGGGTTCATGGCTGGAGTTGACCCGATTATTTCTGCTTGTTGCCGGGTGCACGCATCTTATTTTGCCGGACTTGTAAATGCCGAATCCCTGACGCGAAAACGCCAGGGCAGAAACGCATCCTCCCCGGCATAGTCAATCCCGATGCGTGGAGAGGCAAGGATGTCAGACTCTGTCGGCTTTTCATCCTGTGCCCCCGAGGTCAGCCAGACCGTATTGCCGCTGAGATCGGTTCCGTTGAGAGACGTGGTGATGCCAAGCGCCTGGCTCACGAGTCCGGGCCCGCCTGCTGTGTTGCGCTGGACTTGCGTCTGTTTTCTCCGTGAGAGGATGGTCTCCAGCCCCTCGCATGGTGCAACAGCTCTGATCAGCACGGCCTGCGGTACCTCCGCCGGCCCGGTGATCACATTGAACAGGGTGTGGATACCGTAACATAAATAGGTGTACGCGATGCCGCCCGGCCGGTAAAAAACCTCTGTTCGCCGTGTGCGCCTTCCCCCGTAAGCATGCGATGCCCGGTCGTTCAGTCCGTCATACGCCTCTGTCTCCACGATGACCCCGGCCGTTAGCTCACCGTTGATCCGCGTCCACAAGCGGCAGCCCAGCAGCGCCCGGGCCCGCGAGACCACATCATCATCCAGATAGAAAGTTTTGGGCAGCCTGGTATACATGTGACGTTATCTGTGGATGTTTTCTGTTGGAAAAGTCCCAAAATGGCGACTGCTATTCCAATCTTTTGACAACTGTCAATTTACCTTGTCGTGCAGTTATCCTATTTTTGGAGACTATAAAATAAAAGGTCCGCATGGCAAAACCGAACACCGCAACCGGCAGAAAGGAAATGACGCCCCTGATGCGTCAGTACCATGAGATAAAGGAAAAGCATCCCGGTACGCTTCTGCTGTTCCGTGTGGGAGATTTTTACGAGACGTTCTCCGATGACGCGATCACCATCAGCCGCGAGCTCGGGATTACGCTGACCCGCCGCAATAATGCCGGCGACCAGACTCCGCTGGCCGGTTTTCCCTACCACGCGCTGGACAGTTATCTGCCGAAACTGGTCAAAAAGGGATTTCGCGTTGCGGTGTGTGATCAGGCCGAAGATCCGGCCCAGGCCAAGGCGGCCGGACGCAAGCTCGTCAACCGCGAGATCACCGAAGTGGTTACACCGGGGGTGACGCTGTCCGACAAGGTGCTCGACCGCAACCGGAACAACTACGTCGCGGCGGTCCACCCGGGTCCCAGGGCATACGGTCTGGCCTTCGCGGACATATCCACCGGTGAATTTTCCGTCTCCGAATTGCCGCTGAAAGAGCTGCGTGAAGTGCTGGCCTCGCTGGCCCCGGCCGAGATTCTGGTTTGCAAGAAGCTCAAATCGTCCGTGCCCGATTGGCTGTCGCAGTATGTCATCACCTGGCAGGAGGAGTGGATCTACGAGGGCCGCTACGGCTACGATGTGCTGCTGGAACATTTCGGCACCCATTCGCTCAAAGGTTTCGGGGTGGAGGAGCTGGAAACGGCCCACGTCGCCGCCGGCGCGCTTCTGCACTATGTGCGGGAAAACCAGCGCGCCTCGCTCGGACATCTGCGCACCCTCAGCACGTTCGACAACACCGGGTACATGATGCTGGACGCATCCACAAAACGCAACCTGGAGCTGATCACCAGCATGCAGCAGGGCGGCACCGAGGGCACGCTCATATCCATCCTGGACCAGACGGGCACGGCCATGGGGGGACGACTGCTGCGCAAGTGGCTCATGCGTCCGCTCAAGGATCTGGAAGAAATCCGGCACCGGCTGCAGGCCGTGGAGGTGCTGCACATCCGGCACGATCTGCGCCA
>SL_3KL_010_SEDDRAFT_10003018_pt1 | contig 15322 bp, 15 predicted proteins | sample SodLakKL_010_SED_2_FD_10381 | JGI IMG/M metagenome (IMG submission 10381)
GACAACACTTGCATTTATTACGTTACTTACCTCGCAAGTCTATCCGGTAAAATACTTCGGTGTCTTTACCGCGTTCGGTGTTGCCTCTGCGTTCGTTCTTTCGATGATCTTTCTTCCCTCGTCGATTTATCTGTTTAAGTTACCGAGGGTGAAAACAAAAAAGAATAATGAGAACAATTCTCAATGGGGTACGAATACCGCTCTGAGGATATTAAAGAACAAGGCCGTCATTCTTGGAGTCGCTGCCGTGATAATAATAATAAGCGTGTACGGCGTTACCCAGGTGTGGATCGATTCAAGCTTCCTGCGGAACTTTGAACGGGACAGCGAAATAGTTCAGGCAGATAACTTTATTAATAAACATTTTGGCGGGACGACGAACTTAAATGTCATCTTCGAAGGCGATGTTGATAAATTCAAGGACCCGTATGTATGGGAGCGTATCGACAGCTTGCAGGACCGTCTTGAACAACTGCCCGAAGTAGGCAACACCTTTTCTCTCGGCGATTATCTCAAGCGTATGCATAAAGTAATGCATGCCGACAGCGTCGAGTATTATCGTATCCCCGAATCCGATGAGCTGATTGCACAATACCTGCTGCTCTATTCTATGTCCGGTGATCCGGAAAATCTTGATAAAGTTATCGACTATGATTCCCGCCGGACAAATCTTCAGGTACAGCTTAAGGGCGATAACTCAATATTAATCAATAAAGCGATTAGTTTGATTGAAGAAGAACAGGATCTTTTCGGTAATCTGGATGTAGAAATTAATTATGCCGGTTCTGCATACAAAGGGCTGGTATTTACGGGTCTGATTCTGAACGGTCAGATATGGAGTATCTTTTTATCGATTCTGATGGTTATCGTCCTTTTGGGGTTGATGTTCAGGTCAATCAATGCCGGACTCATGGGTTCCGTACCGATCATTATTACCGTCATGATCAGCTTCGGGATTATGGGCTTTTTTAGTATTCCCTTATCGACGACTACCGCGCTGATATCGAGCATTGCGGTCGGGATAGGGATCGATTATGCGATACACTTTATATCGCGCTACAGGTTATCGGCGCAAAATAATGACAACCGCACCGACATAGCTATTGCATCGATGGGTCATACCGGGCGAGCGATTGCATTTAATGCACTGGTGCTTATTGCAGGATTTTCGGTACTGCTCTTTTCAGTATTTCCGCCGAACAGAGAGCTGGGCGGATTGCTTTCGCTCAACATGTTTACCGCGTTTGCCGGTACGTTGTCGGTGTTGTTGATAATACTGCATCTGGTAAAACCGAAGTTTGTGTATAAAGCAAGTCCATCCAAACGTAAGGGCGATTCATGAATCGCCCTTACGGACGGAGAGTTATTATAATTGAATGTTTATAAAACAAATCAATAACTAACAAACAATAAAAAGGAGACATAAAAATGAAAACTACAAAATTGTTCTTCACAGCGCTACTCAGCTTGTTTTTCATCATACCTGCTATAGCCCAGTATGATATGACCGCCCTTGAGGTTGTCGAGGCGGCGTACAATCGCCCAACGGGCGAAGATATGACCGCCGATCTGGAGATGATACTTATCAACAGGCAGGGAGATCGCCGTGTACGGGAGATCAAACAATACGGAAAAGATTTCGGAGATATTGAGAAGACGATCATGTTCTTTCTCACTCCCGCAGACGTCCGTAACACATCGTTCATGAACTGGAGCTATATAGACGGCAGGGACGATGACCAGTGGATATATCTTCCTGCATTGAGGCGTGTACGCCGGATCTCGGGCGACAGCAAGAGCGATTACTTTATGGGATCCGATTTTACCTATGACGATCTCGGTGACCGGCATCCGCACGAAGATGAACACACTATTCTTCGTATGGAAGAGATCGACGGGGTAGAGAGTTACGTTATCGAAAGCATTCCGAAAGAAAAGGATTATATGTATTCACGAACCGTGACGTGGGTTGCAAAAGGCAAATGGATTGCACTTAAGCGTGAGTTTTACGACGATCGCGGCGAGTATTTAAAAACCCTCCGCGTAAAGGAATACGATAATATACAGGGTTACTGGACTGTATTGCATAGCGAGATGGAAAACGACCAGCGGCAGCACAGAACTGTTATGCAATTCAAAAATGTGGAATACGATACGGGAGTATCGGATAACATGTTTACCGAACGAATGATGACGAGAGGTTTATAAAATGAAACGAACCATATTTGTTTTACTTCTGATTGGATTGATAGGTCAAGGGGTTTTCGCACAGGGTATCTCCATGTATGGATACGGACGAACCTACTGGGGTGGCTTTATGCAGCATAACGGGGAATACTCAATACTGCAAAACACCCTTGACCTCCGGTTTGATCACCGCGGTATGAAAACATCGTTATTTGCAAATCCGGTCGTGTATCACTATCCGGATCAGGATCTCGATATACTGCTCAGGCAGGCGTATCTCGATCTGCACTTCGACAGCATGGATATACGCGTCGGGAAGCAGCAGATCATCTGGGGTAAAGCCGACGGTGTGTTCATAACCGATATCTTATCGCCGAAAGATTTAAGAGAGTTCTTGCTTCCCGACTTCGAGGAGATACGGCTCGGTATTAACGCACTGAAAATGAGTTTTTACCGGGGCAACTCGACGTATGAGTTTGTCTGGATGCCCGTCTTCCAGGAAGGAATAATGCCGTCGGATACATCACGATGGGCGCCGCGAAAACCTGATTTTCTTGCAGGTGCTGAATACGACTACTCAAACGCCGACGTTGAAAAGAAGTTAGAGAACAGTCAGTTTGCGTTCCGGTATTCACTGCTTGCAAGCGCGGCAGACATCGAACTTGTCGCAGCGTATGTCTGGGATGAGCTGCCGACAAATCATGTCTATAGAACGGTCGATCCCGAGCCGAATCAAGTTACCGGTCTTACCGTGCGTCCCGAACATCACCGTCTCGGTGTCTTCGGCGGCAGTTTCAGCACGACAAAAGGCGGGTTTGTGATTCGCGGCGAAGGCGCATATTATACCGGCAAGCATTTTAATACAACCGAGCCTGCGCACATAGGGGGCACAGTCCGGCGGGATTACCTCCACTATCTCGCGGGTGTGGAATATATTTTGTGGGGCGCTACTGTAGGGACTCAGTTAATTCAAGAAACGATCCTAAATTATGATGATTACATTATACAGGATCAGTTCCGGAACACCGCGACGTTCCTCGTATCGAAAGACTATCGGCGGGAAACGATTAAACTCGAGTTATTTACCTATTACGGTTTCGATGATAATGACGCGCTCATCCGTCCGTCGATTACCTACGATTTTGCCGACGGTTTCGAGATACTTGCCGGAGCCAACATCTTTCTCGGTGACGGGACGGGATACTTCGGTCAGTTCGATAAAAACGATATGATATATGCGAAGGTGAAATTTAATTTTTAACCACAAAAACACTAAAGCACAAAAATTTTTTATAAATCTTGTTAGTTAATGTTAACAATTTTTTGGGTAAACTCCCTGCCCGAAAAGTAAATGAACAATAATGGGAGGGAAAAAACCCACCTACATCCTGATAAAAAACATCGGGACTTCGGTGGGCGATCCCACCTACGCTATAAAGCAGCTTCGGTGGGCGAGCAATCAATCTCCGCCGGAGGCGCCCGCCTGTCGGACGGGCAGGGATGAGCCTCCGGCTCAAATCATTCATTCATTTATAAGGAGGTACTATCATGAAACGACTCATTTCATTAACAGCAGCTCTCGTGCTGGTTGTCGGAATGACGGCAACAGGCTTCGCCCAGGATAAAACCGGGAATATCGGTTTGTCTGTATCGGGCGGTGCACTTTTTCCACTGCACGGCGGTTACACAACTGCGGGATTGGATTTAAGCGACGTAGTCAAGACAGGACCGAATTTCCGGTTCGGTCTGAGTTACTGGTTCAATCCGGTCTTTGCACTGGAAGGTGCGTTTAACATTAACTATATGTATTACGAGGATGTCTATGCAGGCGATCTCGGTTCAGACCCCACATGGGTTATGCCGAATTTCACGCTTAACGGCATTATGAATCTCGGTCCGATGATAAATCCGCAAAGCCGGGTTTCTCCGTACGTTTCACTCGGTATGGGCATTTATCCCTGGTGGGTAAATGATGACGGTGTTACCGGTGACAAAGTACGGTCACCGTACAATCAGAGTGAAGATTTCTCTGCGACCAACTTCGGTCTGAATGCCGGAGCCGGTATAGAATTCGCACTCAGCCGGAACGTATCAATCTTCGGCCAGGGGAAATATGAATATCTCTTTGCCGAGGACACGGGTACGTTTGGTCCGTATTTCGAGGATCAGGGATTATTCTCATTCGATATCGGCGTGATGTATTACTTGCCGACACGATGATGATGAATAGTTGCATAGAAGATAACATACAGTGCAGGGGTGAATGGTATAGTTTCACCCCTGCAATGTATTAGACATTAAATTTCACTCGTAGTATAAAAATTGATATGACAAAAAATAGTAATCTTCAGGAACGAATAATCGAACATTCAAAGGAAAAGTTTTTTACGTATGGTTTTAAAAAAATAACCATGGATGAACTCGCTGTGGATTTGCAAATGAGCAAGAAAACGATTTATAAGTATTTCAATTCGAAACAAAATCTTGTCGAAGCCGTTGTTGAAAAACAGATCGTTGCCGTAATGAGCGCTTATAAAGAAATTACGGAAAAAAGTCTGGACTATATCGAGCGTTTATATAAATTGTGGCAACTTATTGGAAAAAACTATGTTGTTTTCGGTAAGACATACCGGGATTATTTACGTGTATATCATTATGAATTGTGGAAACAAGTCGATGATGTCCGCAAAACAGTATTCGATAATTATTTGTCGGTACTTCAAGAAGGAATATTCATACGAATGGTGCGGTCAGATTTACATAAAGAGGTAATCCTTCCGGCTTATCTTGGTGCGCTCAGGGGTGTTATCGTTGCTCCCGAAATGATCCGGGACACCTATCCTGTCGATGAAGCACTGGCTTCGATCTCAACGCTCATATTCGAAGGTTTATTGACCGATTCCGGGAGAAGAGAACTTAGACACCTAAAAAATAAAAGAGATTAAATGAAAACGAAACTTGCATCGATACTCAGTATTTTGGTCGGCTCCGCTTCCCTGGTGTCCGGCACTTCGGTATTAACAGGAATGAGAGAAGTGGACTACTTTACCCTTACATCACTCATCGTATACAATACCGTCGCTGGTATGCTTGCACTCATAGCAGGGATCGGTTTATGGAAAAAGAAACGATGGGCATTACAATTAACGGCGGTAATCGCCGGTGCCCATCTGTTCGTTCTCACATTGGTCAGTTTCGGATATATAAAAGAAGGACCGGTTGCAATCGAGATCTTATATGCAATGGTATTCAGGGTAATCGTATGGATCGTTATTGTTGTGTTGACCGGGAATCGAAAATGATATAATCAGTTTTTAACCATTTCTTTCTTCACCACCGGTGCAACCTCCGTTGCAAATAATTCAATCGAGCGGAGCAATTTTTTATGCGGCACGCTCCCCACGCTCATCTGCATTAAGAAACGATCATGTCCGAACAGCTCGTATTGATACATTATTTTATCTATGATCTGCTGAGGACTTCCCACAAAATTAGCTCCTTCCANTTCNAGCGATGCCTTAAACTGTTCTCTTGTCAACGGTGACCAAGCGCGCTCTCGCCCGATCTTATCCATTACATATTTAAAAGCTGGAAATGCAATGTCCTCAGCTTCCCGGGAAGTATCTGCGATGAATCCGTGTGAATTGATACTGAGCATCGGCTTCGGGTGGTTGTAATCTTCGGCTCCCTTTCTGTGAAGATCAACGAATGATGTAAAGCGTGCCGGGTATCCTCCGATTATACCCAATGCCATCGGCAAACCGAGGGCGCCGGTGCGATATGCCGATTGCGGTGTGCCGCCGACGGCGACCCATAGCGGTATTGTATCCTGTTCCGGTCGCGGATAGACGGGACGATTTTGAATCGACGGGCGGTGCGTTCCATTCCACGTAATAAATGTATTTTCACGGAGTGCAAGCACGAGCTCAAGTTTTTCAGCGAAAAGTTCATCATAATCGTTCAGGTCGTATCCGAAGAGGGGGAACGATTCTATGAACGAACCGCGGCCGACCATGATTTCCGCTCTGCCGTTCGATATCAGATCCAGCGTGGAGAATTGTTGGTGGACCCGGACCGGATCGTCCGAACCGAGCACGGTAACGGCACTGGTGAGACGGATAGATGATGTCCGTGTTGCTGCCGCCGCAAGTAGTACCGGCGGTGCGGACGAGATGTATTCTTCCCGGTGATGTTCACCGATACCGAACACATCCAGACCTGTCTGATCCGCAAGTTCAATTTCTTCCAGTAAATGTTTTACCCGTTCAGCAGGAGTTCTGTTTTCACCATTTCCTGGTAGTGGGGTGTTTTCGACAAAAGTGTAAAGACCGAGTTCCATAAAGAAAATGTCACAAATTAATAATGGATAATTTGTATCCAACATCTATAAATATCACAAAGTTCTTTTGTTATATACAGGCGGTATCAAACAAGGTCAATTCATCCCTGTGTAAATAATTGTAAGCAATTACTAAGGTGGGGAATTCGCTAAAACAGCCCAATTATGCCTATTTTGTTAAAATATGAAAAATTAATTGGAATTCTGTACATTGATGGTATGTGAGGAATGCCGGATGACGTTCAGCACGGGATGGGATAAATAAACGCATGTATTTATTCACATTATAAGGGTGCTATTATGGGACAGGCAAGAAAAGCTCCGAGAAAGAAAGAGACCAAAGAGGATCTCTTGAAAAAAGAAATTTCCGCAGCGGTAAACAGGCGGACAACAACCAAAATAAACGAAGTCAAAGCGCTTGTGGAGAGTGTTGAGGAGCGGATTCAAAATCACCTGAAACATCATGAGGAAGGATCGGAACACACACATTCACAACTGGAAAACCGGATGGATGATCTTGAACGACGTCTTTTAGATATGATTGAAGATCTGCGGAATGAGGTAAACAAGTTACGTGGTGAAGGGGGAGCATCGGGAGAAGAACCGAAGCCGCCTTCTCATTTTTAAATTATCTTGATTTTCTCTTTCAATGAGCCGCCTGCTGATTAAAACAGGCGGCATGTTATTTTATACGTTTTTATAGTCCTTTGACAATTCTCCGCATTTCGCGTGCATGGCCGGCTTCATCGGCGGCCATATCCTCCAGCTTCATTTTTAGTTCTATCATATCGAGCTGCTCTGCCCATTCGGCATGCTTTTTGTAGTTCTCAACGTCTTCCAATTCCATCTTTATATTCAGCTCAAGCATTTCCTTGATAGTATCGGGTTTTTCGAATTCTTTCGGCGTCGTGGTCGGTTCTCCTCCGAGATCGATGATGATGTCGGTGAGAAACGATGCATGTCCGAGTTCGTCTTTTATTTCCTCCTCAAACATTTCGCGCAGCTCGATCCCGATAACGCCGAACGATTTTCCCGCCTGATAGTTGTACCGTATGACGGTTCCTAATTCTGCTGCCAGATCTTCGTTTAATCCTTTGATGAGTTCTTCTTTTGTCATATCTTTCTCCTTTACTGTATCATTGTTGTATGTGCTTACAGAGTTTATGCAGCTTTACATTTTTTACAAAGCCCGTAAAACTGAATCACGTGGTCGGTTATGTCGAATGAATGTTTTCGCGATAACGCTTTTTCTACTTTTTTTATGTACTCAATTTCTTCGTCCATGAAATCATCATAATCGATGATTCGTTTACATCCGGTACAAACGAGGTGATGATGATGATCGGGTTTTTTATGTCCTTCTATTAACTCATAGCGGTGACATCCGTCACCGAAATGAAATTTTGTAACGATTCCCATCCGCTCGAGGGTATAAAGATTCCGGTACACGGTTGTTAAGCCGATATTCGGATGTTTTTTATAAACCCGCATGTAAATTTCCTCTGCAGAAAGATGTTCGACGGTATTGCCAAGTACCTCCAATATGACACGTCGCGGTTCGGTGAACCGCATGCCCATCTCGCGGAATCGATGCTCCCATTTTTTCGGATTTTTTCTTCCCATGACGCCGTTTGTTTTCTTATTAACGATCATGCTCATGAACAATAATGATAATGATTATCATTACCAATATAAGACAATACGGGAAAAAAGTCAAGAGAAAGTGAATCTGAGAAATCAATGATGTCATAGAAACGATATTTTCCTTATATTGAATAATATCATCAATAAAAGATATATCCGTGGTGGTTGCTAAACAGGTTTTTTATAGTTTTAATTTTCCCCTGGTCCGGACACGGTTTGTGGAACGACCGAACAGGTTCCTTATCCGGTGTGCGTTGGAGGGTAATGATAAAGATCGCGTTGAAGCACATCTTACCGATCCCGGACGGTTAAAAGAACTTCTCGTGCCCGGGAGAAGTGTCTGGCTCCGGTCCGTCCCTAATTCAAAAAGAAAAACACAGTGGTCTGCCGTTCTCTGCGAAACCCCCGATGGTAACGCATTGGTATCCATCGATGCGACATTTCCGAACAGACTTATTGTCAGAGCACTGGAGATGAAGGCACTGGAAGAATTCAGTAGTTATGCCAGCATAAAAGCGGAGTACACCGTTGCCGGTTCCCGGTGGGATTTCTTACTCGAGGATCCGGATAAAGAACCGCTCCTTATTGAAGTAAAGAGCGTTACTCTGGTGGAAAACGGTATCGGTTTATTCCCCGATGCCGTCACCGCCCGTGGGGCAAAACACGTTCGTACACTCTCGAAGTTGATTCGGGAACGACGGTATGACGGCGCAATTCTGTTTGTCGTTCAGCGTGAAGATGCGAAAGCGGTGAAGGCAGCCGAACAAATCGATCCGGCGTTTGCATCTGCCCTCGAAGAGGCGAGGCAAGCGGGGGTTCGTATACTCGGTCGGCTATGTAATGTATCGTTGGAAGGTATATCACTCGGTGAGGTTATAGAAGCAGGGTGACGAAAATATTATTAACTGATATTACGTAATATAATACCTAAATATGCGATGCACTTATGGATATTAAGTGCATCGCATAAAATTTATCGAAACAATCTTTTTGTCACTGATAGTTTTGCCATCTAATTGATTACTACAGTGCCGCGTTTATTGCTTATCTTCCCCTTTCTTTCCTAATTGTCAAAACAAGTTCTTTAAATGGTACGTACCTATGTACAGTACCTCCGTATTTGTTTACGAACGCTTCCGCATCATCATTGGACCCGAACGCAAACACCGGCATCATTGCCCGAACGGGAGAAAGTAAACTGCCGGTGACATAAAGTGCATGCTCAGCTTTGATCAATGACATGGTAGTAAAATCGACAACCTTCATTGAAGTACCTTCTCTCTCCTTTGTCATACCGAAAGCGCACCCCATACCGCACGCGTAGAAGGTTTCATCATCGGTAGTTATTTCTACTCTGGTCAACATCCTTTCGAACACATCCATGCCGCAGGCATCGCACGTTCCGAGCTTATCACCGAGATCGGGACGGAGAGCATCCTGAGCTTGTTGTGACAATGTGGTATGGGTGAAAAGAATTAAAAGTGCTGTAATCAGTGATAATGTTTTCATACTGAACTCCTTTCATTGCGTTAACATTTTGTAATCACCAAAACACAAAATTGTTTTGTGTTTTTAGTGTTCTACTGGTTAATGATAACGTTTATCGTGTTTTTAATGCAATGTTCACATAAAACACCCTTCCCGGTTCAAGCAACGGACTGCCGTCTTCCCGGCTTCTTCCGTTCAAATGTTCATAGTATGATTTATCAAATATATTGTTTACTCCCGCTGAGATATTGACAAATTGCAACGGTGAATAGCGTACGGCTGCATTTGCAAGAACATAACCGGGAGAACGGGATTCGCCGAATGTTTCCGATATATTGTTTTGCCCGGCAACGGCACGAATTGAAAGTTCCGGTATAAGATTTCCCTGCATTAAACTGTACGATACCGTCGCTCTTCCTTCAAGGGGCGGGATTTCAGGCAGATATTCATCAGTGTCATTGTTTTTACCATACGTGTATGCGGCGCTTGCACTGACACGGAATGAATTACCGAACAACGCATGGTATCCGATTTCAAATCCGGTTAACGTTGCAGACGAAATGTTCGTAAACCGTTTTACTCCAAGTACATCCATGTTTTTTCCTTCGAGATCTGTCAGCTCCGGTGAAATAAAATTCTGTACGTATGAATAAAAGATATTACCGTTCAACGTACCCGCGGATGTGTGCATTCTGAAACCGAAATCGATGTTGTTGTTAATCTCGGGATTCAGCTGCGGATCGCCGATGTAATCGTAGCGATCGATGCCGATGGGAAGGAAATTGATATATCGTTCCGATATGCCCGGACTGCGAACACCTCTGCCTGCAAATAGATTGAATTCAAGATTCCGGCTGATTGCTTTGGTTATACCTGCGCTAACGCTCAGGTTAGTGAATTCGGAATCCATTGAATAATAGATCTCCTTGAATGCATTGTCCGGATCGTCCGATGTTCCCTCGTTATAATCGATTCGTGCCGATGTTATAAATTGAACATCGCCAAAAGAGGTACGGAACTCACCGAATATTCCGGCATTCATAATCGAAGCTCCCTGCCAGACATTATCGGTGAGGAAATTACCCTGCTGCGGACCCGCGATGAACTCTCTCGTTCTAAATCCGGATTTATCCGTTTGAGAAAAATCAATGCCAATATACAAAACATTTGTATTCAGCAGTAAGCCGGTCTCTGCACGGAAACCGGAAACGGAGGTCGATACATCGGTTACCGCATCTACCATAGCTGACGTTGGTTTATCTCTGTTATCCATTATATGCTCGACGTCCGAATAATAGCCCTTAACATTAACGGAATTCACAACAGGGCTCACATTTCGTGCGGCGTAGTCGATAATGAATATCGAGGTGTCGTCTTTTCGTTCATCCATCGGGAGTGACGGGAACAGAACGTCCCGTGCAAACACCTGACGGAATGAAACCTGAAGCCGATGGTTTTCCACGGGATTAATGCCGACCTTAACGGTGTAATCGCTTTTATCGAAGGCGGCCGGTATTTCATTCCCGGCACCGTCGGTATAATTGTTGTAGTTCGTGAAACCACCGCTCATTCTGAAATCATATAAACTGCTGCCGCCGGATATCGATAGCCGGTTTTGCCAGCCATCGAAGTTCGCCTCATATCCGCTTGCAATTTGTGCACCGACGGTAAACGTTTCAAATCGTTCGGGTGTTGCCATAACCATATTGATTATACCGCCAAATGACGGACCGAAGCGGAGTGCATATGGTCCTTTCAAAACTTCGATCTTTTCGAGGTCCCCTGAAGAAACGTGCGCCATGGGTGGGTCCATTCTGCTCGGACACGCTCCTTCGACACGGGCGCCGCCGTCTATCTGGACATTGAGCTGATCATATTTAAAGCCACGGAGAACCGGGTCAAGTCCGTACCCGCCGCGCCGGATCGCCGATACATTCGGAACGTTGCGCATGTATTTTCCGAGATCTTTCGGTTGTTGTGCTTCGAAGTCTTTTCGGAGATAATCTGCCTGAACATAGGATGCCGTTCGTGTTCCGGTGACGACGATTTCTTCTACGAGGAGGATGGGCTTTTCATTGATTTGTATCTCTACATGTTTTTCTTCTTCACCGGTAAGGGTAATTGTCTTTTGGACTTGCTCGAAACCGATATGCGAAACGATAAGTGTGTATTCGCCGGGCTCGATATTTCTGAACGCAAAGAACCCTTTGAAATCGGAGACCTCGCCACGGCGATGGTCCTGTATCCATATGTTTGCCTCCGATAGTGCGGTGTTTGTTGTCGCATCGAATATCCTACCTGTGATTGTGGATTTTTCCTGTGTTTGGACAATACCGAAAAATAATAATAGTAGTAAAAAGGAGACGTATAAACGCATTGGTACCTCCAGTTGAAAATGATTGACTAAATTAGGTAATCCTTGACTGTTGAGGCGAATAGTTAATCGTTATTGGTTAATTGTCGTTAGCTGCTGAACGCCGATTAACCAAAACCATTAACGATTAACTATTAACTGCATCAATGCTAATAGAGATTTAAACCAAATGCCGCGACTCGGCGAGTCGCGTTACATTTTTGGGGGGATGAAATATCGAATAAGGAGGCGGTTCGGGGATATACATTGTTAATGTAAATTGAAATTTAAATTTTTCTGTCGGAGGATATGGATTTTCTATTGCGGATGGAAGATATAAGGAAATATCGGATTTATTGGATAATGTACCTTCACGACCGGTTTCCTTCTTCTCCTGCTCTTTAAACTGTTCGGTGACCTGGCAGCTCCCTTCGCAATCGCTTTCCGGGACATCGCGGTCGATACAAAGCACCGTTGCGATAAACTCCTTGTTGACAACGTAGCTGAAAACGATCAAAAGGTTGTTTACCGGTTGTAGGAGAAGAATTAGACAGAGTAATGTTATTGTTAGTGTTTTTAGCATAAAATGTAAATAATGTATCGGCGAAATTCTTTTCGCCGATTTCGCGCCAAAAGAATTTGGCGCGTACATAGGTTGTTTATCACAATTGTAAATCTTCTTTACAGTAATTCCATTTCCAATCTTCGGGTCTTTCAACTAATCCCGCTTTTACCGGATTATTGAGTGTATAGTTAATCACCCGTATAAATGCTTTGTTATTTCTTACTATATGATCATAACTTTCCCGTTCCCAGAAATTTCCCTTCCTTCCTAATTTCTCATTCGATTTAATTGCAGCTTCTCTTTTCAAAAATTGCAATATAGACGTAACCGGATATAGTGAATTTCTTCTACTTTGTTTAATATGTTCTTCACTTAGATAGAAAACAAGGTGAACATGATTCGGCATAATAGAAAATGCATACAGATCATAATCTATCTGCTCTCTCTTATGTATCACATCGGTGTTAATTTGAGCTACCGATTCATCTTTTAACCAAGTAGGACTGGATGCGATTGCGTGGAGCGCCTCATCATATTTTTTAAAATATCTTCTATGGAATTCTTGCAATACCTGGCCCCGCTCAATGTCACTTTTTATTTTCTTTAGTTGTCTTTCAAAATCTTCTTTTTCTTGTTGTAACTTTACCAAAACTGCTTTAGGTATCGAATCGGCTACCCTTCACGCCAAAAGAATGTGACGCTCACATAGACTATGCGCCAAAATAATTCGGCGCGTACATAGTCTATTCTTAAAAATCCTTCCTCACAAACCTTCTCATACCCAACGCAAACGGTACTGCTATCCATACAGCAAGCGAAGCAAAAGAAACCGCTATCCCCGTATTGCTTCCGAAGAAGTTTCTGAACACCGCACCGGTATATCCCATAAGAGCTGCGATATCAAGCTGTAACATGAGTAATATACGTGCAAGGTCGACCGAATTCAACATAGAGAGAACGATGATCGGCCGTTCGATCGGGTAATCGCCGAATGAATAGGTGATCATCAGTAAAATGCCGTCGTATAAAATGGCAAAGAAGAACCAGACGAGGATTGCAATACCAAATCCTTTTATCCGTTCTTCGGTCAGGTTTGCCACAAGAAATGCGATGGCAGTAAAGACGAAGGTCAGCAGGACACCCGAGGCGAGCAATGTCAGAAATGTCGGAACCAATTGCGGTTCGTAATATCCGGTGATAAGAAACGGAATGCCGACACCGACGGCAAAACCCGCTGCAAGCGGAAAAGCGAGTCCGGCATATAAACTTACGTATAACGCTTTCCGGTCGATGGGCTGCGATAGCATAAGCTCGATGAACTCACGTGAGTTGTATACGTAGATCGTGCCGTAGATAATACTCACAAGCGGGATAATAATGAGCGTGATGTTCATTAAACTGACCACCACCCCTGCACTATCGCCGCTAAAGCGAAACAATCCCTCGGTGATAAGAAAGAAAAATATCGTGTAAATGATCAACCACTTGCTGCGCACGATATCGTGAAGCTGATATTTGACAATTTTCAATGTTGCATTCATAGTTGTGCATCTTTCATAATTTGTGCTACAGCCCGTTCCAGTGTTGTGTTGCCCGATCCGTTTGTAATTTCAGTAATCGGTCCGTCGAAAAACTTTTTACCTTCCAGCAAAATGACTATCGTATCGGCTAACTCCTGCACTTCGCTCATGATATGCGAGGTGAGGATGATGGTTTTCCCGTTGTCTTTTTCCTTCATGATTTTATCTTTTAATGCGCTACTCGATACGGGATCGAGTCCTGCAGTCGGTTCGTCTAAAATGAGTATCGGCGGGGAGAACAGGAATGCAAGAGCAGCGTTGAGTTTCTGCCGTGTTCCGCCGGAGAGATTTCTCACCGGTTTGTTGAGTTCGTCTGTTAAGTTGTATGCTTCGATTATTTCCTCATCGAAACCGTTTTTCATATCCCGCAGATCTTTTATCATATGGAGCAGTTCTTTTCCCGTTAAATTATCGGGAAACCGGGCTGTTTGCGGCATGAAGCCGATGTCTTTACGGTACGACCAGTGACCGTTCAGCCGGGTATCGCCGACACGTATCTCGCCGGCGTCGGGTTTGACGAGACCGAGGATGCATTTTATGAGCGTCGTTTTACCCGAGCCGTTGGGACCGACGATAGCGGTGATCTTTCCGGTGTTGATCGAGAGATCAATGTTTTTGAGGACTTCAAGTTTACCGAATCGTTTGTGTAGGTTTTTGATTGAGATCATAGTTTATTGTCAGTTTTTTAAGTTGTGCCGGTCACGTGCAAAATGTGCGACGCACTTCCCCGTCGTGCGGATCAGTTAATCGTTAAAAATTTCTTCTATCGACAGGCGGGTAAGTGCGTTGCACATAAATCATTCCCGCCATCTGATTCTTCTCATTACCGGCTGCTCGTCCACAAGTGTTTCCGGTGTTATGGTCGGGACGATGCGTTCGGCGAAATCGAGTACATTTATAAAGAAACTGTGCAGCAGGATCATCGCCGGCGGATGTTTTTCGGTGATGTACGAGAACAACCTGACCGGCCGGTACGGTACATCCCCGTAGCCGTCGCCGGCAAGGTCGTAGCCGTCGTAATTCGACCAATAGTTTTGAACAAACTCATTAAAATTTCGTTTGCTGTTTGTTGCAACGTCGAATGTATTGTTGATGAAATTGTTTTGAGTGAACGTGTTATCGTATGAGCTCGACCATATTCTGACCGCCCATCCGTTTTCAATAAA
>SL_3KL_010_SEDDRAFT_10003019_pt1 | contig 15320 bp, 13 predicted proteins | sample SodLakKL_010_SED_2_FD_10381 | JGI IMG/M metagenome (IMG submission 10381)
CTATTCGGATCAACGCGCACGCCATTCATTAACGAGAGGTCAATTACCAAACCATCATCCACCAGGGCCAGACCCGGTCCGTTGTGTCCCCCGCTTCGAATTGAGACTTCCAGGTTTTGTTCGCGGGCAAAGTTGACCGCAGTAATGACATCCCCGGCATTGGCACATTTGGCAATCAGTCCCGGATGCTTGTCAATCATCGCATTGTATATGGTACGGGCTTCGTCAAAATTCTGATCATCAGACTGGATCAGTTCGCCCCGAAGGGCTTCCTTAAATTTCTGGATTTGTTCATTAGTCATTTTTCCGGAGTTACGTTTTGATTTATTACAGAGTGGCTTTTCCCTTTCATCCGGGCTCCAGAATGTAACTGGAGCCCGGTTCGGATGAATTTTCACGCAACATGTGCAAATCTCTGGTCAGATTTTACTCTGCCTTAAACACGGCAAACTGCTGATCTTCGCATTCATTGGGACCGTCGGCAGCACCAAAAGAGGTTTCGGGAGTGCACCCGCCGGCAAATGTATTGATCTGGTCATTTACCATACCGGGGATTCGTTCTCCATGAGTACGGACGACCAGATGTATTTCGGCGCCATACGGATCAACCAATCCATCACGGCACATATCCAGTTCACCCTCACCATTAATCAATCCCAGGTTAAATGCATCCCAGGGAGCCTGACAACCACGAAGATCACCGGTTTGCAGTGATCCTGCAAAGTTGCCTTTACCATTTCCACCGATAACATGACCGGCGGCATAAAGTACGGAACCGCCAACATCATCATTGAACAGATCCGGTTCCCCGCATCCATTCTCGCACTCGTCCGGATAATTAAAAATTACCCACCAAACAGTATAGGTGTGATGAGGATCAAGCTCTGATGTTTTAATTGTAGTGCTCACATTGGAACCCGTTCGAAGAAGCGTGGCAATGGCTCCATCTACTTCCGAAGCGTCTTCAAACCGGTACAATTTGGAGTTTGAATGGGCCTCAAGGTTTGTTCGTAGTTCGGAATTGCCAAAAGAACCTTTTTTTTCGTTCACAGATACCGGATCCATCTGATCGCTGCAAGCACTTAAAACAACGGCGATCAGCAACAAGTAACTGGCTGTAAGTAGCATTACGTTTCGCATGATTTATCTCCAATTTTCTGGTTTTTTGTTTACCCGAAAATTCATTGGTTGAACCCCTAAAAGTTTGCCAGGATCATCTTCCAATGACAATTTTGGTTTTAATTCAGCTGAAAACCCCTTGCTCTGTTAGTGCAGGCAAGGTCTGAATCACCTCAGTTCTGCTTTTGAACAGATAAGGGATCCCCAGCATAGGCCTTTCCATATTTCAGGGCTCTGTAAAAATTCCTGTATCATGTTGGAATATTTTGAGCATGGCCTAAAAATCTGTTTTCAGATTTCTTATGGGTAAACTTATAAAAACAAGACAAGCCTTAATTGACTCTGCGAGTCAGATTTTTGACTCGGGATGTCAAAGCCTGACACTGAATCCTAACAATAGGTGTTACTCTCTGATTTTTACGGGTGTGATACCAAAGGTGTTTTTAAAAGTTCTGCTGAAATGAGATGGATGTTCAAAACCACAATCATAGGTAATTTCCGTTATGGATTTGTCCGTACACTCAAGCAGGTATTTGCTGTAATTCAATCGTTTTTGCGTCAACCATTTCCTGGGTGAGATCTTGTATATTTTTTTGAAATCTCTATGAAAGGTCGAAAGACTTCTTCCTGATAAACGGGCATATTCTTCCAATTTCATATTATAGTTGAAGTTCGATTCCATCACTTCGCTGAGGGAAATTTTTGCATCGGTACCCATTTTTCTGAAGTAATCGCCCAGCGCTTTATTATTCCGGTCAGCAATGATATTAATAATCAGTTCTTCGAATTTAACAGTCAGCAGCTCTTTTGGTGGAGGTGTTTTTTTGGAAAAATAACTTAGTACCGACTGAAAATACGCCGTTAATGATTCATCGATATTCAGGCAAATAATGGAATCGGATGTATCATCAGTCGGTTTCGGAGCCAAGATCTGATTTTTTTGTGTCACATTGATGATAAAATCATCCGGCATAAAAATCATCAGTGCACAAAATTCTTCCTCAAAAAACTGGTGGGCAACATAGCCGCCCTTTTTGAAAAACAGTGCATCGTTTGGCATGCCGGTATATACCACCCCAAGATCGCGCCACTGTTTTTTCCCGGTGAGTACGTAAGTGAGATAATTGTTTGGAGTCCAGAATCCCACTTCAACATCTTCAATAATGCAGTGATATTCCACAAAAAGAAGATCATTTACCTTGTACTGCTGAAATTGCTCCGGATGTGCTTCCAGGAAATCAAAAAGGTTTAACATAATGACAAATGTTCAGTTTACTATGGCGCGTTGCCTTTTTTTCTTCTCATCCAAATCCCACAACCATATATCACTGATATTATGATTTTTATGCTTACGACAATGTACTGATTCAGGATTTAATCATCCAGTTAACGACACAACAATCCGCTTCCTCCGGAAGCGGATTAACCGCTAATGGCCCGGAGAGCACAAGCCCGTTGAATACCTTATCATCGCCTGGACCTATGGCATCCGGGAAAGGCCGGACAAGACCCATCCGGAAATTCCGGTGTTGATCCGATTCATGCTGTTCATGCTCAGGTGCGGTCAGATCGTAGCGAGAAACTCCTTCCAGGGTGTTGCCTGCATGGTTTGGGTGTCCGAGCGCCCGTGCGAACGGATGATCATCGAGGCCTTATCCACCTGACCCGGATCGCTCGACTCAACGACATCCACAACATCGTATTGCCCCTTGACAGCATAACTGTCTTTCCAGACAACATCCGGACACTCTTTGCGGATTTTCTGCTTGACCGTGTCGGCCATTTTCCTGAAGTCATCAGGTTCTTTTAATGCATCCGGGGATATTTTGCTCAGGATAATGTAGGTGCTCATAGTGTTCCTCGTTTTTTCCTGGTTGTCATATGGTATTTCTGTTTTTTACCTGTTGTAATTACTAACAAATTATAATGGTTATGCGTTTATCTGTTTCTCATTCACTATCTTTTTCAACCTGTAAAATAGAGCCGGAACCATATGGATTAATGATCGGTGCAAATCCCCGCCAAACCGGACTGGCTCCATTGCGTTTCTTTTCATATTCTCTTTGTACTGGTAACTGTTCCCGTTAATTTTGCTTCATGAGAATACTTCAAAAAACTCGCGGTGGCAACGGTGGCGGCATTGATCGCTGCCGGATGCATGCTGTTCAACAATGTCAGCGTGCCGGAAAGGGTCCCGGTCTCCATCCATCCACCTCACGAGCGGGACGAACNGCCCGGTTACACCTTGACCATGCCGGCGCCGGACGAGGGTGTGCTGAAACACAACCCTTCCATGTTATCGCATCCGTTTTCTCCGGTCAGCGCCGCAGCCAGCGATGCCCCTGGATATCCAGATTTGTCAACCCCAACTCCTTTGCATGATCCACCACTTGACGATATTCTTCACCCGTGATTCTTCGCGATATCTCCGGAAAATCGAATGCCTTGTGGTATGGATTGTACTGCGCCATGATGTTGACATAGGTGTCTTTTGGCAGATTTTCGGTCACCCAGTCAAGGATCTCGACCGAACCACCCACCTCGTTAGGCATCACCAGGTGCCGGATCATCAGACCGCGTTGCATCACACCGTTCCTGTTGGGCCTGGCTACCCCGACCTGGCGATGCATCTCCAGGATCGCCTCTTTTGTGAGATCCGGATAATCGTCGGTGCCGGCGGTCAGTTCGATTGAATGATCGCTGTCCCAGAACTTGAAGTCGGGCAGATAGATATCCACGACACCGTCCAGCAACGCCAGGATTTCCAGCCGCTCCCATCCGCAGGTGTTGTAGACCACCGGAACGCGCAGCCCGCGCGCNGAGGCCTCGTTCAGGGCTTTGAGAATGAATGCGGAATAGTGTGTCGGGGTGACAAAGTTGATGTTGTGACATCCGAGTCGCTGCAGTTGAAGCATCATGCCGGCCATCTCCTCCACCCCGCGCTCATGTCCGCGTCCAAGATGACTGATTTCGTAATTCTGACAAAAGACACAGCGCAGACTGCAGTGGGTCAGGAAGATGGTACCTGACCCTCCGCGACCGACAAGCGGTCGTTCCTCACCGAAATGCGGCATGGCCGAGGATATAAACAACCGGTTGCCCGGAGATTGGCAGAATCCTGTCTGGCCGCGATGGCGGTTCGCACCGCACTCCCTCGGACACAGCCGGCAATTGCTCATAATATCCCACAGTTCGTCGGCTCTTTTGGAAAGCTTGCCCGACTCCTGCAGTTGCACATAGCCCGGCACAAAATCACGGTCAAACAGCTTCGTGCCATCCGCCCCGGACCTGCTCCCGGACGGGTTTTGCAACGCCCCGGACCCGCTATCGGCAAAAACCGCACCGGGCGCAAGATTCCCGAAGACCATGGCCGTAATTCCGGCCTGACAGCAGAAACGTGCGGTCTGACCCAGAAAACACCGCCGGCTCAGATTTCTTGAGGTTGAAGTTTCAGGTCCACCCACGGCAAGGTGGATATCACTGGATGTTCGTTTTTTTGTCATGGTAGTATCTCTATGTGCCGCCTTTCGGGTTCGGCGGCGGTGATCAGGAAACTGGAAAGTTTAAGCAGGGCTACAGTCAAACAGGTACCGGTCACACCCATAACGGGAATCAGCACCACACCACCGGCAACTCCACCCATCCATCCACCCAGCAAATCGGNTGCGTAAAGCATTCCTCCTGTTTGACTTACACCCTTTCGCCTCTGAAGGAGCAAATGATTTGCCAGGGGATATTGCATTCCGACCAGCATACCGGCAACCAGGGATAGCACCAGAAACAGAAGTCGGAACAGGTCAAAGGCCAGCGGGCTTTCCAAAAGCGGATGGACCACCCAAAAAATCAGTGGGAGCGCGAGTGTGAAGAAGATAATCACTGCCTCCACGGACAGAAACCATCGTTTAACGCCACCTATATGTGTCAGCAGCCGTGTAACGAGCAGCGCTCCGGCCGCTGCACCTGTCATGAAGAAGGCAACAAGCAACCCGATCCACGAAAACACGTTGCCGAAGGTGACCTGGAACATGAAGATGACGATCAGGCTGAAGATCATACCGGCAAATCCTGTGGTGACAATGGCGAACGGCACGCCTATGCCGCCGCCTTTCCTGCGGCGCAGGTTCAACAGCAGCACCAGCACGGAGAACAGCGCAAGGCCGGGGAAGAGAGTAGACGGACCCGCATCCTCAAGGCGGTTGTAGATCCGTCCGAATTCCGGGGCGTACAGGGAGTTCCAATGCGTGATATGGTGAAAGAGCCCGACGGGGTTGAAGTCGCGGTTGATGTTGCGCGAGGCGCCGCTGATGAAGTCGCGGAACCACTGGCGCCAGCCATCGTGCAGTTTTTTTTCAATGTGCCAGGGCACCACGCCATCGGCCTGGATCTGCCGCTCATCCATGCGCTCCACCATGCGTTCCAGGTCCAGGTCGGTCACATCGCGGACCTGGGATGCCAGGAACAGGTTGTGGTGTTCGCCCGGGATTGTCCGGACATACGTGAAAACATCATCCAGCGTATGAAAAATTGTGCTGTTGAGGTTTCTGAGCTCGTCGCTGAGGAAGGTGAGCGATCCCGGCGCGGTGAGCACGAGGATACCGCCGTCGTTGAGCCGCCTGTGCGCCAGAGTGAAGAATTCACGCGTGAAAAAGCGGTTGGCCTGCAGGTTGGAGGGCTCCCTGACCCCGATAAAAATGATGTCGTACGTCTGGGGCGATGTGGCCAGCAGCAGCCTGCCGTCGCTGTATCGCACCCGCACCCGCTCATCGCCCAGCTCCGATTCGGTCATGGACGTGGGGAAGGCGCGGATCACCTCCAGAAATGCCGGATCGTGCTCGGCGTAGGTCACGTGCCGCACGGACGGATGCTTGAGCACCTCGTCGATCATGCCGCCCGCCCCACCCCGCAGGATCAGCACCTCGCGCGGATCCGGATGGGCCAGCATGGGCAGGTGCACGAACTCCTCCACGAACAGCATGTCCGGCACCGGCGTGATGATCTCGGGGATGCCGTCCAGGAAAAACAGGTACTGCCCCTGGTTCTCCAGAACGGTTATGTTGCTGTAGGGCGAATTCTGATAGTGGACCACATTGTGGCCGCCCCATTGCAGGTCTATGGATTCCTGGTGGATGCGGCCGGCCTGCCCGCTCAGCAGCGCAACGCCGGAAACGATGGCAAGCACACCTGCCACCCAGCGCATGGGTGATGCTGCACCCTGTGGGACGGCACGCCTTTGTGCGGCATCCAGTAACGGTGCATCCTGTGCCGCTGTATCCTGCAACCCTCCAGACTTTGACACCTCGGCCTGCGGTGCCGCGGCATGTGGTCTTGTCCTGCGTCCCAGCATCCAAGCGCACGCGAGCATGTTCACGAACGCAGTACCGATCACCACCTCGAAGCTGTTAAGCAGCGGAATAAGCACGAACGTGCCGGCCACCCCGCCTGCAATAGTGCCCACGGTCTCATCCACATACACCCGGCCGGCAACGGTGCCGTTGCCGCTCCCGTCGATATCGGACCCTGCAGCCCCGGTACCAACCGTAATCCCGCTGCTCTCACTGGATACTGTATCCCGCTTCCCTTTACCGGCCCGGGCCACCGGCTCCCCGTACATGTCATAAATGCTGCAGCTGAAAGTGAACAGCGCGCCGTGGAGCACACTCACCGGCAGCAGCACCAGCAGCGAGGTGTAGAACATCGGCATCAGCCCGACATGCTCCCCGATGGAGACTCCCAGCACCACCTTGATCAGGCGCGCCGCAAACACGGCGGCAATCAGCGCTGCGGAAAACAGGATGGTGACCAGAACGAAGGCCTCCAGCTTTTTCGAGATACGGTCGATCAGGCGCCCCGGCCAAATGCATCCGGCCGCTTCCAACAGCAGCCAGTTGGCCAGGATGATGCCGATGCTCAGTTCGTTACCCGAAAATACGATGAGAAGCTCCCTGAGCAGGAAGATCTCAGCGATCAGCCCGCTGAAGCCCATCACAATAACGGCTATGCGAACACGTCGGTACATGTCAGGATGGCGTGCTGGGCCGACCTCCCGGGATCGCACCGGAAAACCATGGTGACGGCGTCTGCCGGGACCCGTTATGGCCGGCCTTCGGGAATACTGGCGACCGGCGTTGGCGCTGCCCGGGGAGCGGCGGTAAATATCAGTTTTATATCATCCAAATTACCCGATTTTTAAATATTTCCAAGCGGTTTCGGATGAATTAGCGACATCCTGTTACGATCTGATTGCAACCGGTTTTACATGCATCCCCTGTATTCTGCCAATATGTATCTGATTTTTTTGCATTTTGAACGTAACCCTGACTACTATACACCGTATTGCCTTGGGAAATTCCAACGTAACTTTTCGGAAATTTCCACCTGTCCAACGCAATGATATCAAAGGGCAAAGTACGTCCATCCGTAAGCATCCGGCTGTCCGTTACCCTGTTACTGTTGCTGATGGTTTCAAGTGAATCGGATTCGGCATTGCAAGTCGGGGAATCGCAGGTGCAGTCAGACCGACCGAATGTCAGAATCACGCCGGATCTGCTGGCTGCGTATCGGTTCATGAGCAGTTCCCAATGGTTCTTCGTCTGCTTCAACCTGGTATCATAAATAAATAAATCCCCCAAACCATGCGTTCTCCCATCATCTTTTAATGATAAACAGAAAATGAAAAAAAATGTCTGGAAAAACTTGAAAATTATATTTTTATGTAATAAATTAAGATAAAATACTCTTTAATACGATTACTCACCAAAACAAACCGACCGACATCATGGCACCAACCATCTCAACACATAAAAAAAGAATCGTCTCGCTAGCCGCTTTTTTGACGCTGTTTGTATTTATCAGCGTCTCTCATGCCTGCGACTGGTGTAATAATGCATTTTTCATGGAGCTGAATTCACAGCGAAAGGGTACACTGGTTGCTGATGAACTGTTGGCTTCAATCAAAGCCCAGCATGATTTTGCCGCGCTTTCCACACAGGCACAAATGGAAGCCGGCGCATCTGCTTCAGCAGCCGCATCGGACAATGCTCCTGTGCCGGATGATTTTATAAGAATCATTGAACGAGACAATCGCCTGGAGACCCGCCCCACCAGTTTCGTTCCACAGGATACCGAACCCGACGTAAAGGTTCGCATCACTCTGTCAGAAGGAGAAGTATATCTCGGAAACGGGGTCATTTATGAAGGTTTCACCATTGACGGCGGCATACCCGGCCCTACAATCCGGGTCAAGGAGGGTGATATTGTGGAATTTACAGTCGTCAACGAAGGTAATATCGATCATGGCGCCTCAATTCATACCGCCTACACCCAGACCTCAAAATACCTTGGAGCCATCGCACCGCGCGATAGCGCAACTGTTGTGTTCCAGGCAAACCACCCGGGGGTTTACATGTATCACTGTGCTCCCGGCGGACACGCCATCCCCATGCACGTCATCCTTGGCCAATATGGCATGATGATTGTCGAACCAAAGCAGAAATTCAAACTGGAAGAGGAGCTGGGTAGAGGACCCGATGTAGAAATTGATATCACACAACATGAAATTTATGCATCCGGAAAAGATGCCGTCACCGGACAGGGCCACCCGCTATACACCATGTTCAATGGTAAACTTTTCCGGTATGTTGAAGAACCTATTATGGCCAGGCCCGGTGATTATGTCCGAATCAATTTCCTAAATATAGGCCCAAACCTGTTGTCCACCTTCCATCTTGTCGGAATTGTATGGGATTATGCTTACTGGCAGGGTAACCCGGAAAACCGTCTGACAGGAGGACAGACAGTAACCGCCGGGCCCTCCGACTCGTGGACCGTCGAATTTCGTGTCCCGCCCGACGAGGGTGCATACACCATGCTGACCCACGCCGTGGGATCGGCGTCACGCGGTGCCATTGGACTGTTGATCGCCGATAATGAAGCAGAGCGCACACCCTACACAAGTCAGCAGGGTCCCGTACACAGCGAGGAAGAGCTGGCCGATTTGCGTGAAAGAGCGGTGCGTATCATTAACTCATCTGCTCCGGGTTCTCCGGAAGTGGATGTGCCTCAAGTTTACGGTCAGGATACGGACGAGGTGCTTGTCCAAATTATCGGTAATTCATTTTATCCGAAAGTCATTGATATCAAGCCCGGAACAACGGTTACCTGGGTGAACGAAGATGTATTCTCATACATGGAAGGAGAGTTTTCCGGAATTCATAACGCCGTAGCAACCAGCGGTCCGGAGAATTTCACATCCCCCTTTCTGGCACATGGTGAATCCTACAGCTTCACCTTCGAAGAAATAGGTGAATACGAATATATCTGTACTCCGCACCCCTACATGAAGGGGATTGTGCGTGTGTCTGAACCGGCAACTGTAGTTGCCACAGGAAGGGGCAGTGCCCCTCCCGGGTATGTAAGCATCATAGCACTTGCCCTGGCACTGTTTGCCGCATTTATCAGTTATGTTGCCATGATCAGAAGAGTGGAAGACTGACTTTCCGCTGCCTTTATTCACCTTGTATATTTTTGCTCAAACAGGTTACTACAATGGATAAAAGGGTGGCTGCACAACCACCCTTTTAAAATATCACCTGTTTTTGATTCGGTCCATACTGGTTCGGCTTTGGATCGCTGTCCTGAGCCATAAACATCAACAGTACCAAGATACCCAGAAATGGGAAAAAAGTGGCGAGGAGCCACCATCCGCTGCGGTCCGTATCATGAAGTCGGCGTACGGAAACGGCGATGGCGGGAACGAGAACTGCAAGACTGTAGGTCAACACTACGACACCGGAAGCATCCGCAATACCATCCATGATTCTGAGTACGATCAAAATGACCAAATTGAGAAGCATGAATGTCCAGAACTCTGATCTTCGCGAACGCCCGCTAAAAACAGCATATTGCTTTATAACCTCCAGGTACCAATGCATGCGGCCTCCCGTTCAGCTGCATCATGTTAATTATCTATCGGAAGAAAGAACTGTTGGTAGCCCGATCCTCCATATCAACCTCTAAATATTTCCTGCCTGTTTGACAAACGTTCAATTCATTAATAATCAAATGTAACAAAGCCGTACTTAAAAACCTCGCTAAAAAAGGATATATCCATTGTATATTTCATCCCTTAACCGAATCATGCATCCCAATATACAATCCGGCAGGTTATTTTATGACATTCGTTACACATTCATTTGCCGTTCTCCTCATCGGCCTGCTGACCACGGCTGATGTTGATCCGGTATTCTTTTCAAACACGGAAGGTAAAACGAAAACCAAAACAGAACCGGAATCAGATCCACCACCCGAATCATCCATCCTCCCCTGGTCGGAATCCGCTTTAAGCTTGCATGTCAGCCAAAATGTCAATAAAAATCAGTTCCATACGTATTGGCGACCACTGACCGGATTTGCCTTTTACTGGGCCATGCCCTTCTATTTCGGTGAAATCGAGGCCGAAATAGGATATTACCCATTTGCAGCTCACACACGATCACAACCCGATTTCACCATGGTGACCACCGCATTGTTCTGGGGGGTCCGCAGATATCCGGCAGAACGTGTATCGATCGCAGGGGGATTCCAGTTTGGAATGGGATACATGAGATTCGGTTCCGACTCGCCCTTCGATAGTTTGGAAAGTGAGTTTTTCATCGCACCTGCAGTCAACTTGCGATACCACATTCACCCTGACTGGTATCTCACGGTACGGGCACAGCACAAACGGGTTTTTACCTATCACCGGCTGGATCTGAGTTACATTGGTTTTGGGGCAGGCCGGCAGTTCCGGACTCCACAACGTTTGAGAAACTTTCTAAAATAATGTTCTCTATGAATTTTGCGCTGTACGAACGTTCGACTTGTCCTGCTATTCGGAGTTATCGATATTTTCGGGAAATTTGGACTACCCGGCTCCCTCGGGATATTCCACTGATTTTTCTCGTCGTGCTCATTTTGCTCCTGCTTTTCATCTTGCTCCTGCCGGCCGATTCCCGTTCACAAAACTATAAATCACACAAATCGGAGGTCCAGGAGGCGCCCGAACCCCCGTTGCATGCCGAAAAGACCGTCGTAACTCGTGAAATGCTGGATGCGTCTTCCGTTACCCGGCTCAGTGATCTGTTTGCTTTCGCGAACGATTGGTACTATCTGAGTATTAACGGATTCGATGCCTTCGCCTCACCGGCCGGTCTTTCCGGCTGGAAACGCCCGTTGTGGAAAATCATCGTTGACGGTCAGGAGTTCGATCTGAACTTCATGGATTTTCAGTCACTGAATCTGCTGCCTGTGAACCTTGGTGATATTGACAATGTGGAATTCATCTCCAACCCGGGCCATGTGAACGGCTTGTACGCTATCGGTGGCATAATGAACATTACCACTCGCAAACCGGACAAACAGGGTCTATCAGCCCGGGGCCGCATCATGGCCGGAAATGAAATTAACGATCCGGGTCCATATGAATACACCGAACTTCGTACCCCAAATGAAGAGCGAACCGGTCCGGACTACGAGCTGAGTCTGGACTACACAACGGATAATCTGATGCTCCGGGGTGGAATCCGGTACCAGGAGCACAAGAGTACGGACACCCCCATCGACCGTCGGATCAAGCTCATGCGGGTAGCTGGTGACGGAATTTACCATGATGCTATTAACCGCGGTTCCACTTCCTGGTTTGAAGCCGGTTATTCGCATGGCCGATTCCGTCACAAACTTGTAGCCACACTGACCAACATCCACGATTTCTACTATTTTTACCCGATCGGACGAGAAATCCCGTCACTCTGGAGTTTCTATCATCTGGGTTATCTCGGCAATCATCAGATCACAGACAGGCACACTCTTCGAATACAGTCAGCCCGGAACGCAAGATCAGGTGCGTACAAGCAAAACCGGTTCAGACTGGATTGGAACACGCCACTTCAAACTTCAAGAAACCGACTGGTTTTCGATTTTCACTCCGACTCTTTCCGTTATTCCGCCGGTGCTTCTCATACGATATACGCCTCTGGAGACGGGCTATTTACCCAAAATGAATCGCACCATGTCCTGGACTTTTTTTCCGACGGGCAGTTGGCGTTAACCCGAACCTGGCAGATCAGGGTATGGGCAGGCTTCCAATCGGAATTCAATAGTATTGGTTACCGACTTGGCATTTCAAATCGTTATCGCCTTGCTCCAAATATGTACCTTACTGGCCGGATCGCCTGGCACGATCTTCCCCGCCGAGGGCAACCGGATATTTGGCACTGGAGTGAGTTGGGTGGAGCAGACAGCCCTGGGAATCTAAGCAGTCGAATTATCCGTCCATTCACAGATATACCAGAAAACCGGGAACCGGGCAACGACCGTTTGCTGTATGGATCTCTCGGTCTGGCTGCCCGCATTTCACATCAAATACATCTGGCATCCAGCTTTTCACTGGCAAGGCACAAACATTTTTTTCAAAGCAGGCACAGCTATGTGATGGATGAATTTCACCAGTGGTTTGAACAATCAGCCATCACATTTTCCGATCACCTTTCCCCTGTGGTCGCTGGAATTTCATTGAAACTTCAGGCCCGTATTTCCGATGTATTCCGGCATCACATCGCATACCGATTCCAGAAAGATATTTCCGCTAACCAGGTTCCGGGCGAATTTCATCTCTTCCCTGAACACAAGGCAACCTTCAATAACATCTGGACACCGGTCCCCGGTCTTGATGTATGGATAAGTGCGCGTGCACAGTCCGCCGTGAGATGGCATGAATACGAACAGATCGATGGTGTGGCATACACTGAAATCAACGAACTTGTCTTCTATAATTACAGTGCAACAACGGAGCCGTTCATCCATCTGGATGCTGCCGTAAGCAAAACCCTTTGGAACGAGCGATTACGGATTTCATTCCGCGGAACAAATTTGTTAAATCAAGGGTATGTCCTTCATCCTGTCGGACTCGATCATGATTTGACTTTCTACGCGCAACTGAAGCTATTACTTTGAAAACCTTATCTCCTGACTCCATAGGTTAATTTCATTTGCAGCGTCAAATGAACTGCATCACTTCTCCTTATGTTATTAAAGGTATGATTGAATTGCACAAACTTCATAACGATCGCAGGTCAGATGAAATAGAGGAACGCCTCAGGGAAATGGTCGTTGCTTTCCGGGTGCATACCTGGCCGGCTAACCCGGCTCGCAGTGCAAACAGCCAGGGAAGCAAAATTGGAGATCAAACCGAAAATAACCCCACACCACCCAATGCCCCCCTGCCCTGCATACGCGAAGGTGATGCTGTCATATCCAGCGAGGAAGAGTTGGTAAAATATCTCGACGAACTCGAATATTTTATGAATATTCAAAAATCCATCAGTTCCGATGCCTGTTTTATAGACCCCAGGACCGGAAAAATTTGTTGATTTCAAATTACAGTGTGATTCGGCCGGCGCCGTACATCATGAATCAGAAATGCCACCCCACCAGATTCCAGTAATACAAACTACTGAAATACACTGCTGAAAGCATAAAAAAGAACATTTGAGCGATTTTTTCCGCAACAGGAGCCCATCTGTTTATTATCTGCACAAAAAGCACAATCATCAAGAATACGGCAATCCACGGCAGCAGATTGGCCAGATAAAAAACTCCGGGGATGCCATAGGCAAAACCGATCATGCGTTCGTACGCCGGCAGCATGGCTCCGCCAGTGAACAGCAAGGTGATCTGCAGTACAAAAAGTCCGGATATCAAAAATACCAGTAATGATGAGCTCGTAAAGCGTTTGTGTTTACGTCGGATCTTCCCGACCGTCAGCCTGATGCCATGAAACAGCACAACGCCTGTAAAAACGATCAGTGCGAGCATCAGAAACGAAACCTGCATCCTCCAGGATTCCAAAGGATGAATTTTTTCGAGTGCATCTGCCCCTGAAGTGAAGACGTGGGTGATCCCTCCATTTTCCTGACGGAATGCCAGCTTGTAATCATCTTCAATGGACGAAAACAGCAACGTGCCCACTCTGACCAACTTTCGGGTTCTGCCGGCATGATCAGGCATTCCCAGATAGCCATCATCAGTAACAAAAACCTTCATTTCGCCCACCATACCCATCAATATTGCAATTTTTGTCATGGATTTGCGGCTGTAACGGGTATCACGGTAATAGCCGGTAAAATCACGAAGAGAAAGTCCATCCCGGATGTCCACATCCACAAATTCGTGTACCTTCGCAGCCCGGATATCATTCTGATCCCTGTCTCTTTGTCCCTCAACAACCGGCAAGAATGTTTCAATCACTGTATTGGTCACTTCTGAAACGAACCACATATTCATGGTATTGGTGAATATAAACAGTGCCGAATGCTCATCGGGAAACAGCATCAGTCGGCTGGCAACACCCACATATCCGCCGTCATGGACGGCAATGTTGTGCCCCCCATATTCCTGAAGTGACCAAAGGAATCCTGAACCCCCCTTGAGAGCCGCATGATGAGTGAATTGCATCGATGTTGCTTTGCCGATCAGTTTCTTAAGCTGTTGTTTTTCACCGGAAAATTCCTCTGATGATGTCACAAACTTCATAAAACCGATCATGTCATCTGCTGTTACAAGCATCTGTCCGGCCGGACCGTCTTTGAGGTAGTCGAATGGGAACTCAGCCAGGTTGTTTCCGATTGTATAATACCCTCCTGCCAAATAGCCAAGCTCTTCCTTTCCCGGTTCGAAGGTGCTGTTTTTCATTCCCAGCGGTTCAAATACCCGTTATGTTACTACGGTATTAAAATCCTGTCCGGTGGCGATTTCTGTCAGATGTCCGGCCAGCGCCACGCCATAATTTGAATAGGATCTGATGCTACCCGGGGCTATAAACTGACCGGGCAAATATTTGCGGACAAACACATCAAGCGGCGGCAACTCCTCCCGGCTGCGCACGCTTTTGTTGATATTGAAATCATCGAACCCGGCCGTATGAGTGAGCAAATGCCGGAGGGTGACAGGCTGATCATTTTTTGCAGGAATAATTGGTCTCTCAAACCAGGTATTTATATCGGCATCCAAATCCAGCAGCCCCTCTTCAACCAGATCCAACACAACAAGTCCGGTAAACGGCTTTGCGATGGAACCGATGCGCATGAGCGCGTATGCCGGATCTATGGGAGTCTGGTTCTCAAGCCTGCCGAAACCATAAATTTTGCGGTAGACCAGCTTCCCATCTC
>SL_3KL_010_SEDDRAFT_10003020_pt1 | contig 15318 bp, 15 predicted proteins | sample SodLakKL_010_SED_2_FD_10381 | JGI IMG/M metagenome (IMG submission 10381)
CAAGGGGAGCGAGAAACCCGAAAGTCGGGTGCAGGTTATACCCTGTAGCATTAAATAAAAAAACAAGCAGGGCCCCTACAATTGCCTGCATGGACATAACAACACCTTGTACGAATCCCATCCACATTGAACCTTTTACCGGGTTTTTATCAACAGGAGTTCTGTTATCTTTCACATTAGTTGTCAAACCAAGGGAGATAAAAGAAATAACAAAGAGGTGATAAGCAAAGGTTTCCAATAAAGAGGTCGATGCATGAACTGCTCCTGTGCTGATTAAAATTAGCCCGAGGGCGCCGCCTATAAAACAACTGGGTATAAGAAACTTCTGAAAGAATTTAATGGATGCCCTGAGAAATATGCCCGCCAAGAGCATTATAGCCATGAATCCAAACAATAACAGCGACTCAAAGGGAAATGGTGTCTCCATGTGTTCCTCCCCAATGCAGAGTGTAGTTACATTTATTACGAGATAACCGGTATTCCTTTTTTATCATATAATCCGTAGCGGTGAGCTGCATTTACCATGGCAATATAGTTACTGTCTTTTACCCCGGGGTGAATCGTATTTGATGAGGCCAAAATATATCCGCCCCCGGGCGCCGCAATTTCTATGGCTCTTTTAACTTCCTCTTCCACTGCCCGCAAATCTTTTTTTACTAAGGTTTCCATGCAGTCAATGTTCCCCATCAGGCAGATCTTATCCCCGTATTTCTCTTTAATCTCAGCCAGATCCATGCACTGGGGCTGAATAGGATGAATGCCATTAAAACCTATTTCAATCAGGTCATCGAATATCTTCATGTGGTTTCCATCGGTGTGCTTGAATACTTTAAGCCCCATATGGTGAACATGCTCGACGATCTCGCTATAATAAGGTTTGACATACTCACGAAAATGTTTTGGAGAGATAAGCATATTTGTATTAGAGGCAAGATCTCCGTCCAAAGATATGATGTCTGCGCCAAGCTTAACCCCCAGTTCAAGTGCTTCAATCGTATAGTCGGTAACTATTCTTGCAATTTGATGCACCATGTCCGGATTTTCCATGTAGGCGTAAAATAGCTTATCCATTCCACCGACCAGATTCCAGCTTCTGCGAAATGGACACTGCAGGCTAAGCACCAGGGCCCGCTGACCTTTAAATCTTTCTGCGCAGTAGATGAGGGCCAGAAGATCTGATTCCTGTATGCTAGGAGGGTTATAACTTTTCAAGTCTGAAGCGTCTTTTATAGGTCCTTTAATAACCGTTGCTTCGCCCACAGGGCTTAGCTGAAAAGTAACGCCCCAGTCATCCCGCACGTGCTCATCATCAATTATTTCCGATGTGGGAAAGACTCTTAAGGTGAGGCCATCAATATCAAGTTCTTCAATCATTAGAAGCATAGCGTTGATCAGCTTGATTTTGCTTTCAGCATCCATACTCTGAATGTAGCCTGCCGGAGGGAGATCATCGGTAAAATTTTTGGCAATATTAATGATCGACGCTTCGTTGTAGGCCAACTCCCAGTGTGGAACCCGGTCTGGAATTCCCAATGAGAGCGCAGTTATCATTCTCTCTCTACCGTTCAACAAACCACCCTCTTGAGCCAATATCGATTTTGTTATTTATAGGATCCCGGGGAAAGACAAGGTCTTTCCCCTACATTGAAAATATATTATCACAATTCCAAACTGACTGTCAAAAAAACAAATGGCCGTCCCTTTATTAGTAACCCCGGGTTTTTATGAAGACTGCAAGTTAATAGCCCAAGTATTAAGTCAAAAAGAGGAATGCAAAACTGGTTGCAGAAATTAGGAAAGATTAGACCGATCCATCACCCTGACTGCATAGTCTTATTAAATAGCAATAAAGTTAATATTGAAAGTTGAGCCTTATAGTATCGAAAGGGCCTCGATTGGGATAAATAGTCTATAAGCTGCTTGAAGCTGCCGAGCACAGAAAGGGTCAGGTTTTGAATTATTCAGGCCCATAAAGCGTATGGGAGGAAGGAATAGAGATGCTCGATGATGATATCTTAGTTATTGAGAAAAGCCCGGGGGTTTTTGAGGGAACAGTTACCGGTAATTGGTCAGTGAATGGTAATCCCAACGGTGGCTATCTGATGGCGATACTTGCCGGCGCCATAATGAAAAACTCCGACAAGAAGTTCACACCGATCATGACTGCGAACTACATAGCCAGGTGTGTTCCCGGTAAAGCTGAATTATTTGTAGAGGAGATTTCTCGTTCGAAACAGTTTAATCGCTATGAAGTGCGACTCATGCAGGACGGTAAGGAAAAGATACGCGCTCTGGGTACATTTATGGACGAAAAAACAGATTGCGAAATAGAGCGTTATGAGACAGGTGCTCCGGAACTAGCTCCTATCGAAGACTGCATATCTATGCCAGAATCGCCACATTACACCCTCTTTAGTAATCTGGATATGCGTATAGATCCAGCAAGTGCGGTCTGGCTGCAGGGCAAAACTGCGGAAAAATCTGAACAGAGAGGCCGGGTAAAATTCAGGGACGGCAAAAACTACGATATCTTGTCGCTTTTTCTCATTGCTGATTCAATCCCACCGGCAATTTTTGTGAGCCAGGGGCCAGTTTCCTGGGTGCCCACTATTGAGTTGTCAACTAATATTCGAAATATGCCCCATACGGAGTGGCTCAGGTTCATCTTGCGGACGCGCTTTGTCACCTGCGGACTGCTTGAGGCTGACGGTGAGATTTGGGATGATGCGGGAAATCTAGTTTCTATTTCCCGGCAAATAGCACAGATACGAATGATCTAGTATGAAGCAGATGGATGTAATTGATAAGAGTAAGTGTGTGAGACGCATTGCTTTTTTTATTCTGTTTGCCGAAAATAGAAAAGGCTGCCGGTGTATTACCGGCAGCCCCCAATTTAATTAGAGAGTAAATTTAACTACAAGGGCCGGATCGAGGACCCTGAAGGTAAAAGATTCGGTGATATACAACCTGACATCCTTAGCGTCATGGTCCTGGTATCCGATTGAAAAATCGATGCCCAGGTTTAATTCCAGGTCTTCGTGGTCATAGGGCAGTAGTAATGCGCCTTCCAGGGCGGGTGAGAACATGATATCTCCTTCGATTAATTCCGTAATCTGCTTGTAGAGAGGGTAGGCCCCGGCTTCATGGTTAATCTGGTGCCAAACTTTCTCCCCGGCAACCAGGTTAAGAGGTCTGGTGGCAAAGTTATCCTGGAGGACGAGAACACCGTCTGTAACAGCATCCATTATTGAAGAAGCATCCTGTCCGAATTCCAGGGTTTTATCGGCCGCCTGAGTGAGACCTTCAATTTGGCCTTTTGCATAACCATTGAAAATAGCGTTTTCTTCAAATAGGGCCGCTTTCCGGGCAGCTTCTTCCAACGGACCCAGATCTACGTCCCGGGCTCCTCTGGTTAAGTTGTCCATTTCCCAGCGGTTCAGGGTAAAGTCAGTCCTGGTTTCAACTAAAGGTTTGACTTTATAGAGGCCGGTACTGACCTCTTCAGGATTTTCTTCCAGGATTGACAGCCGGCCTTCGGGTATTACCGTGTGATCCAAACCCCTGGGGCCGTCAACATGTACTACTTTACGGGCGGTAAGAACGCTTTTAAAAACTTCTGTTGCTCTTTCATCTATTCCCTGCCAGGCTTCTTCCGTTAAAGGTGCCAGTTGGCGTTTCAGAAAATCCATAGTAATTCCTCCCATTATTTTTTCATGCTGCCCAGGTTCAGGCTGCCCTTGCCACCTGGCTTTTCCCCTTGATGAGCATTGCCTTCTTCCGAGTGGCCGATGGGACCTTCTGTAAACAAGTTTTCTCGCAGTTCTTCGTCCCAGCCGGGCATATTTCTTCGAAGCCACTCCAAAACCATGCAGACATGCTCAATTTCTTCGTCGCGGTTATGTCTGAGGATTTCTTTTAGGGCGTCATCATCAGATACATCTATTCTCTGGTGATACCAGATTACCGCTTCCACTTCTTCCCTGAGGCTGTGGAGAGCGCGGACGAAGTCTTTTGCTTCACTGCTAAGCTGTTCTGTTGGTTCTATATAGTTAGACACCTGGCTACCTCCTTATGTAAGTGATTTATACTCATATAATAAGCATATAACAGCATCTTTTTCCAGTCAAGTAAAAAGCGGAATATAGAAACTATTCTATTTTAAGCTTTTATTTGAACGTGGAGCAGGGGAAAATGGCGCAGGCGCATTTTTGACAGGTGAAGCAACGTTATGCTTCCTTTATGAATTAACATTATAATATAATAATGTCACCTGTATTAATTACACTCGGGGAAGGTTTTCTTGTGTTTTGACCATCTAAAATACTTGTCATTGGAAAACTTTAAGGTAATGTCCTATAATATCTGTAAAACGTCTATTCTTTTCTAAAGGCACGTCAGAACTGTCCGTTCCTGTTTTATGGTTTGTCAGCTCACAAGAACAGGAGTTGAAAATAAATGAAATCAGTTGTAATTTATAAATCAAAAACAGGTTTTGCAAAAAAGTATGCAGAATGGCTTGCAGAGGATTTATCGGCAGATATTTTTGAGGTTTCAACTGTCAATGTAAGTATGCTGACTGAATACGATACAGTTATATACGGGGGCAGTTTGCACGCTGTTGGCATAATTGGCGTTAATTTCATTACCAATAATGCTGACAAACTCAAAGATAAAAAGGTGATTATATTTGCTACAGGAGCTTCTCCGTCAACTGAACAAGTAGCAAAAGAAATTATTACCAATAATATTCCTGCATCCCTGCAAAGGCATATTAAGTTTTTCTATTTGAGGGGAGGCTTTGTTTACGATAAATTACCACTTACGGATAAAGTGCTTATGACCCTGTTAAAATGGAAAATACAAAGGAAAAATAAGCAGAAAAAAGCATTAACAAGAGATGAAAAAGGTATGCTGGCTGCTTACGACAAACCGGTAGATTTTACAAAAAAAGAATATATCGCTGATATAGTGAGTTACGTTAATTCCTGATGTGTTGAGGGAGCACTGGCGAGCACAAAAGGAAAAAGGATTATCGATTGGATAAGTTGAAAAGTAAAAAGCAATAAGCTTCGGGATTGCAAGATGGTTTCAAGCATGTAAACTGTTTGAAGTCACAAACACAAAAGAAACGTCTCTCTATTTATTAAACAATTATGTGGTCTGATTTATTTCTCTAGGAGGCTTTAAATAGTTGGATTCAAAGCGATGCAAAGTATTTCTGCTCTTTACCTTTGCCCTGACCTGGCTGGCATGGTGGGTACTCGCTTACCTGACCCAATCAGGATTACTCCAGTTTCAAAGCGTCCCTGGACAGGTTATATTTATTCTGGGCGGCAGCGCACCCACTATTGGCGCTTATATTGCGGTTTTGTTAACTGCAAATGAAGGCTCTCTTAAAGAATTTCATACAAGGGTATTGAAAGTTAAAGTTGACTTCAAGTATTATCTTTATGCGATCCTGGTCCCGGTTGTCCTGGGAGTTTTCGGGTTAGCTATAGCCTATTTCGCAAGCGACCGTTATTTTACAGCACACCCCATCCAGCCACTCTTTTTTTTCATCCCACTTTTCTTTACTTCTATCATTTTTGGAGGTCTTGAAGAGTTTGGGTGGCGTGGGGTTTTGCAGCCGGCCCTGACCAATAAACTGAGCTTGTTTAAAGCAAACCTGATTATTGGGATAACCTGGGCTTTATGGCACCTGCCACTATTTTACGTTGCCGGTGCACATCACGAAGGCAAACCTTTTCTATTTTTTACCCTGGGGGCCATCGGGTACAGCAGTTTTATTACCTGGCTTTATGCAAAGACAAAGAGCATTTTTCTGTGCGTTCTCTTCCATGCTTCAATTAATGCAGCAGCAGCAACCGGTTTATCAGTATCCATGGACGCTGCAGCTGTTTATCCCTATTATGCAGTCTTTGTTATGCTTTCCGGTCTGATTTTCCTCACCGTTATGGAGTATGGTTCTTCTGTGTCCCCTATAAGAGACATCGAAAATTAATGTCATTTCAGTTTCATTCAACAGGATGTAAAAACCGGGCTGCCGTCCCCCCCGGGTGTCCGTCATTATTATAAGTGCTATTTATTCGATAATTTCATACCCGCTTTTTTTCAGTTCTTCAACTACAGGTTCCTTCTGATCGGTTTTCAAGCGGATTACCACATGCGGTCTGCCGTCCCTGCCATAGGTGATAACCAGGCTGATGATGTGGAGATCCATTGAACTAATCAATGCTGAAAGCTTGCTTATTTCCCCTATTTCATCGTCAATTGCTACCNCAACGCGAATTCCAGGACGATCGAAGCTGAAAACATCAATAAAAGCTTTGAAAAGATCACTTTCTGTAATTAAACCAACCAGGGAATCTTTTTTGATAACTATAAGAGTGCCAAACTTATTCTCACGCATGGTTACCGCAGCCTCTTCGATAGCAGCATCGGGGCTGATCGTAACCACTTCTTTCGTCATAATATCCTTAATCTTAATCTTCGGGTAGAGGTAGTTAATTTCATGGATTGATAAACTGGTAGCCGGGGAAGGAGATGCCTTAATCAAGTCTGTCTTTGTTACCAGTCCGATAAGCTTACCCTTTGACATAACGGGTAAACGTCTAATCGAATGGTCTTTTAAAAGTTCCAGGGCGTCTCCGACGGTTTGTTCAGGGCCAATTGTAACCGGATCGGTTGACATGTAGTCGCGTACAAACATGTTATATCCAGGCCTCCTTATTTATTATGCAGGTACGCTCGTAGCACTCACATAATAGCTTAATAATATACTAATTCGCTTATCATTTGCAGATATCCTTCATTGCTCATGTCGTAAGATCAGGTAGGGCAAGCTTGGATTGACTGCTTGCAGAGAAAATAAGCTGGAAGAACTCTTAGCGGTTTAGTATAATAGATCACTGGATACAAAAATTAATACTAACTTCTCTATTAATGAAAGGAGCATTTAATGCAGCTATTAATCATGATTCAGGGCAATTACGGGGAACGTATTGCTGAAAATATAAAGGCAAAAAAACCGGAAGCCTGGCAGGTAGATGTATGGTCAGTCCCTTCGATTACCGAAAGTATTATTGATGAACCCGAAATCTATTTACCTGGTGACTTGCAGCCGGCTGACTTGATTTTACACCTCTGTGAATCGCCACAGGCGGCCCAGCTGCTGCCTGCCGTAGTTAAAAAGTGCGGCGCAAAAGGTGTGGTTGCTTCTATTGACAGCACAGCCTGGATTCCGCTCGGCCTCCGCAACCAACTGCGCAGGGAATTAGGTAAAAAAGGGGTTACTATAGTTTTTCCCGAACCTCTTTGCTCGCTTGATGAAGAAACAGTTGGATTTTATGAGAGAAACAAAGAACCTTATACCAGCGACATTATCAGGGAGTTTGCCCGCCATTTCGGTAAACCGAAACTCGACCTGACTATTGATCAAAAAGGCCTGATCAGCGCAGCCAAAGTGTTACGGGGCGCTCCCTGCGGGTCATCTGAATATACTGCCCGTCGCATCATCGGCTTGAAAGCGGACCAATCGGTTCCCAGGGCCGGTCTGATGTGCCTGCATTATCCCTGCCTGGCATCGATGCAATTTGAGCAAACTGATAACGGTGTGGATACCATTATGCACACATCGGGCAGGGTCTTTAACGAAGCAATGGAAAAAGCGCTGCCGAAACTTAAAAAAACCGGGCAANAATAATACTCAGCCCTATAGTGTAAAGTGCCGCCGGCAGCTTAAGTTGAGCATTTGTTCTTTTTGGTGATAAGTATTATAGTTGGATAAGAAACCTGCTTTATGACCAGAGTGGCTAATGCCGAGTCTTTATTGGAAGGGTAAAAAATAAGGGAAAGGAAGTTTTTGTAATGGCAAACAAAACAACTGATGTTGATAAAACTCTTAAAGCATTAAAAAAGCGGCACATTAATGCTCAGTATGTAGAAAATACCGAGCAGGCGCGGGGAAAAATATCCGCCATGGTTTCCAATAATTCTACCGTCGGCATCGGTGGTTCGGTCACAGTCCAGGAGTTAGACCTGGAAAACCTGCTGTTAAATAAAGACTGCATTGTATTCTGGCACTGGCACGGAACTAACCAGGAAGAGCAGGATGCTATTCGCCGTAAAGCTATGAATGCCGATGTATATATTTGCAGTTCCAACGCGCTAACCCATGATGGCAAGCTGGTTAATATCGATGGAACGGGCAACCGGGTTGGAGCTATGGTATTTGGCCCGCGCAGGGTCATTATTATTGTAGGCGTAAACAAGTTGACTAAGAACCTCGATACAGCTATCGAGCGCATAAAAACTAAAGCCTGCCCTCCCAATGCCAGGCGCTTGAAAAAAAAGACTCCCTGTGCGGAAACCGATCAATGCCATGATTGCAGTTCACCTCAACGGATGTGCAACGTAACATCAATAATTGAGGGAAAGCCGGGCAGTATAGATATGAATGTCCTTATTGTAGGGGAAGAGCTTGGTTATTAAATCTAGTCAAAAAGCTTTCGGCCCTGGTGTTGTCCAAACAGTTTTCTTTTCGGGGCTTAGAGAAAGTAACCCCAGGCTTCGGTAATTGCCCTCTGGGCTGCAAACGATGTTATATCGTTTTGATCCAGGGGTGGTGAAACCTCTACCACATCCATTCCGATAAACTTGAGGCTGGAAAGCTCTTTAAGCAGGATGAAAAGTTCCCTGCTGGTAAAGCCTCCCGGTTTCGGGGTTCCTGTGCCCGGGGCTGTCGCCGGGTCCAGGAAGTCGATATCGAGAGTTAAGTAATACACCTCGCAATGTTGAAGGCATTTGCTGATCATATCTGCGGTCTTCTCTATGCCCAGCCTGGAGATTTCGGCAGCTGTTAATATATTGGCCTGAAGACCATTTAAAAACTCCAGTTCCTGCTGTTCAAAAGAACGAATTCCGGCAAAGCAGATGTTATTGAAGCTGAGACAATTTCCTTCCATTACCCTGCGGTGAGTGCAACCGTGAGAAAGCCTGTTGCCATCAAGTTCTTCGCACAAATCGAGATGTGCATCAAGGTGGATGACTCCCAGTTTTTCGCCATAGACACCAAGTGCAGCCTTAATCAAGGGGATGCTTACAGAATGATCGCCCCCGACAAAGGTGGGAAAACTTATTTTAAAAAGTTCGGATGCTTTTTCTTCTACACTTATAAAATATTCCTCCTGGCTTAACCTTTCAGGAGCCATATCACCAATGTCCAGGACTTTTATATCAGCCAGTGATTTTCCCTCTTCAGTTGTTGGTGAAATATGGCCCGAGACAAGCCTGATTCTATCGGGCGCTTCAGCGGCTCCCTTGCGAAATGATGTGGCTTTATCAAAAGGAAGCCCCATGATAACCACATCGGCATCTTCTGGCTTGAGAGTGTGATCATGGAGTCCGTTCCAGACTACCGGTTGCGAGTTCCTGATTTTCAACTGGATCTACCTCCTTATGAAAGATGGCCTGTAACAGCTAATTATTTATTATATTCCCTTTAAATATTTATAAACCTTTATTGGCACCGGACCCAGAGTGTATCATTTTAAGGGGCCATATCAAATCGTTCTTCTGTTTTCAGGTTGAGGAAGCACGGGGCAGAACGTTGATTTTAATCCGCAGAACATAGCAAAAATTTCTTTACAACCAGGCAAATATCTGTAATAATAATGATTACTAAAGGTCTATACAATGCAAAATTATAAATAGTATAGCCATTCTATCACAAAGGAGTAAGGTATAATGGAAATTAAAAGTAAAAGGTCGAAAGTTCCTACGCAAGGTGCCATGTTGTTAAAAGTTAATGCGCATAGCTACCCCTGTTTACACGTGGGGACGAGAAATCCTTGTAGTTATCATTGCAAAAAATGTTATTTTGAAATCATGTATTGCCACAGAAATTAGTCGGTAAAGAAAGAAATAACGGGGCCAGGATTTGAAGTATTAGTTTTGCGTATATCTTTACCAGCCCCAGGTTCCGGGACCCCCTTTAAAGGGACCCTCCAGGTTAGATGTAATCCAGCCTCCGTAAAAGTCACCTTCCTGGGCCTTTACCCTTTCACCGTCAACGTAGCAGGCTTCCACCTTCGAGGGATAAAAAGCCAGGAAATCTTTAATCGACTCGAATCCTTTTCGGGGGCTTTCATAGCACCAGGCCGCGTTTTCGATTTTTTCTTTACCAGTAACCAGGTCAAAGTATACGGCCATACCTTTAAATTCGCATATACTGGTCTTTTTTGTTTTCTGCAGCAGCTCCATCATAATATCTTCCGGTGGGACATAGAATACCGGGGGATGGCTGGTTTCAAGAACGCGGCAGCTGCGGTTGCTTGTTGCCAGGTTATAGCCGCTGTGGTTTATTTCAACCATGCCCGGGTAAACTTCGACCCGGGGCGGACGGGGATAGTCCCAGACTGATTCTTTATCTTTTTTCTTCATCTTTCTAACACCTCACCTTCATTTTATTATAGCAGTTACAGGCAACCGTGGCCTCACTGTCCGGACACCCCTGGCCGCTGATTTTGCATACACCCCTTGTTATGCAATAGAATTTTTGTTAGATTTAGCATATAGTGACAAAGTTTTAATTGTGTTTATCCCGGCCAGTTTAACAAAAATCGCAAAACAAAGGTGGTTACAAAATTGAAAAGAAGGACTGCAGGAAGCACACAGGTTTATTTTAGCCCGGGAGTCTCCCGGGAAACCGGCAAACTCCTCCGCAGGCATACTGATTGCCAAACTGTCCTTCTGGTGCACAGTTCCGGCAGCTGGTTGCAGCCTATTCTGGAGCAGGTAGTTGCTAACCTCGAAGAAAACGGATTTAACAATATTGTTTTCCATAAAGGGATCAGCCCCAACCCGCATTGTGCCGAGTGTGATGAAGGGATCAGGTTGGCCAGGGAAAATGATGCCGGCATAATAGTCGCCCTCGGAGCCGGATCATATGTTGATGCAGCCAAGTACATCGCTTCTGAGGCCAATGCTGATTTTTATGCCGCAATACCGACGACTGCCGGCACTGCCAGTTATTTTAACGAGTGGGCGGTTCTCATAGATGAACAGCAGGGAAAGAAAAGTATGATTACCCGGGCACCTGATATTGCCATCCTTGATCCGGAGACGCTGACAAGTCTCCCCCCGCATCTTTCCTTGTACACCGGAATGGACTGTTTTTCACATGGACTGGAAGCCTATTTTGCGAAATCCTGCCCTCCGGTTGCAGCCAGGGAAGCGCTCCAGGGATGCAGGCTGGTAGTAGATAACCTGGAGGACGTAATAGAGAATGGAAAAGATGTCGCTTTAAGAAGTAAAATGTTTGAAGCCGACCTGTTGACCGGAAGGGCTATGATGCGAGCCGGTCTGGGTATATTACACTGCATCGCAAATGTTATTTCCGGCTTTTACCCGCATTATCAACATGGGTTTTTATGTGGTTTGCTTATCCGGGATACAGTTGAGTATAACAGGGAGACATTAACGAAAGCCAGGCTGAATAAGATCTTGCCCCTGGTTGAGCAGGTAACCGATCTTTTTAATAATCATTATAATGAAAAACCGCCGGTAGTGGTAACCAAAAATGATTTGATTATTGAAGAGAAAGAACTGCCCGGGATTGTTCAATTAGCGGTAAGTAACGTTAATGCTGCAACTAACCCGCGGCCTGTAACAGCCGATATCGTAGAGCACATTATCAGGAACAATTTTTACCTGGAGTAAGATTAAAATTCCCGCTCCGTCTTTTTAGCGGATTAAAGAGCCAGAGGAGGCATAATTAAGGTGAGTGAATTTCCAGCGGCACAAATATTAGATGTTGATTTAAGCAGTAAAAAGATAAGCAAAAGGACTCTCTCTGCTGAGACATACCGGCTCTATCCCGGTGGTTCGGCCCTTGGGCTTTACCTGCTGCTGCAGGATATGCCGGCGGGCATAGATCCGCTATCCCCGGGCAACATGCTGGTAATGGCCGTCTCTCCGTTAACCGGACTGCCGATCAGCGGTTTAAGTAGGATGACCATAACAACTAAAAGCCCACTGACCGGGGCAATCGGCGACAGCCAGGCCGGCGGCTTTTTCCCTGCCGATTTAAAAGCAAACGGATGGGACGCAATTATCTTCAGGGGGCGGGCTGAAGAGCCGGTTTACTTATCGATTAATGGTCAAGAAGCGGAATTGCGAGATGCCGGGCAGGCCTGGGGAAAGGTAACCGGCGATGCTGAAAAGGTGATTCGTGAAGACCTTGGAGATAACAACTTGCAAATTGCCCAGATCGGACCGGCAGGAGAAAATATGGTCCGTTATGCTGCAGTGCTAAACATGTGCAACCGCGCCAACGGGCGTAACGGCACCGGAGCGGTTATGGGGTCTAAAAATTTAAAAGCGGTAGTGGTAAGGAAAAAACCGAAGCACAAACCGGTGGACAGGGAACCATTTAAAAAGCTGGCTTCGGAAACAAAAGCCAGGATAGAAGAAAACACCGTGGTTAGTAGCCTGGCCGAGCATGGTACCGATAGCGGCCTGATCGGGCTTCACCTGGAAGGCTACCTGCCAACCAGGAACTGGTATTCCGGTTATTTCCCCGAGGGCGCAGAAGATATCACTGGAGAAACTATGTCCTCAACAATTCTTAAGGGCAGGGATACCTGCCATGCCTGCTCGGTAAGATGCAAAAGAGTAGTGGAAGTTCCGGGCATGGTTGACCCGCTTTACGGCGGACCCGAATATGAAACCTGTGGGGCTCTTGGCTCTTACTGCGGAATAACAAGCCTGGAGGCAATCGCAAAAGCCAACCAGCTTTGTAACATGTATGGCCTTGATACTATCTCATGCGGCGGCACGATCTCTTTTGCCATGGAATGCTACAAAAAAGGGCTGATTGACCAAAAAGACACCGGCGGGCTGCAGCTTACTTTTGGTAATGAAGAGGTAATCTTTGAGTTAATCAGGCAGATAGCTTATAAAGAAGGCTTTGGCAAGCTGCTGGCCGAAGGCAGCCTTGAAGCGGCCAGGCAGATCGGGGAAGAAGCTGTTGCTTTGAGTATTACCGCTAAAGGCCAGGAATTGCCGGCTCATATGCCCCAACAAAAACCTTCGCTGGGAATAATCTATGCTGTTAACCCATTTGGGGCCGACCACCAGTCCAGCGCTCACGATACTGTTCTTACCGCAAGCCCGAAAAACAGGATCAGGGAGTTCCTTCACCAGGTTGGGATCTGGAAAGGATACAGCCCTGACGATATCCAGACCCTTGATGAAGAAAAAGTGCGGTTTGCTTATAACACCCAGTGTTTTTACTCCCTTGCCGACAGCCTCTGCTTATGTCAGTTTGTGTGGGGTCCCTGTTGGCAGCTCTACGGTCCTTCGGATCTGGTGGATTTATGCCGCAGCGGACTGGGCTGGGAAACTTCCCTTTATGAACTGATGCTGGTGGGGGAGAGGCGGATCAACATGATGCGATTTTTCAACTCCCGGGAAGGCTTTACCAGGGAAGACGATGCCCTGCCCGAGCGGTTATTTAAACCTCTACCTGACGGACCTTCGGAAGGGGTGGCTCTCAACAAGGAAGATTTTGAAAGCGCAAAAGACCTCTACTATAAATTTGCCGGATGGGACCGTAAAACCGGTAACCCCAATGATTACACCTTTAAAAAGCTTTCCTTAGACTGGTTATTGAGAGTAAGGTAATACATTGCGGTTAATTGGGACAGGGAGAAGTATCTTGTTATCTCATTTTTACAGTGCCCTCTCAACCATACCTTTGCTTCCTCCCAGTACCCCTGCCAGTTGTCTAATGTTTGTTTTTTCAGCATCATAAACTCCCTTAACTTAGCATGGCACAGAAAGAAAAAAAAGGACAAGAGAAACGTCCCTTTGTCCTCCTTCTGTACTGCTTATTGAAAAAGCTCTTTCTGCAACAGTTCTTCCGGTCTGCCGAAAAAGAAGATAATCAGGTTAATGATTGCCAAAACCAGGAAACCGGCCAGACCCATCACACCTGTAAGCAGCGGTGTTGATCCGGTAAGAGGCATAATGGCCAGACCGGCCACAGCATTTAAGGAGCCATGCAGGATTGCTGCGGCAATAACACTGTTGGCTTTTATGGTTATATAGCTAAACATCGGGGAAAGCAGGATACACCACATCGTCATCATGAATACCCCGGCAATTTCAAAGCCCGGGTAATTATGGCCCATTAATATCAGGGGCGCATGCCAGATGCCCCAGATAAAACCGATAAAGATGGCAGACTTCCAGAACCCGGCGGAAGCTGTTTCCTTCAACAAAAAGCCTCTCCAGCCAAGCTCTTCACCAAAGGCAGCAATGGCGTTGATAGTAGGCCCCGCAATAATTCCCTGTAAAAGCATTAGCCAGAACATGGCGACTGGTGAAAACGGCACTTCGTCCATCATATCTTCTGTGACAAAGTCACCAAGGTACTCAGTTAAACCGACCATTTCAGAAGAGTAGCTTACCCCGGGCAACAATAAGCTACCACCGATTGTAGCGAAGGTAATTAGAACAGGTAGCCCCCATGCCACCAGGAGCCACTTGTTTATATTTGTATTAACTCCATAGGTCTTCATAACCGGTTGCTTGTATATAAACTTTTGCACGATTATGGTGCAGAGTAGGGGAAAAAACATATATATTATGGCAAAAACCAGGGAAAATGGGGTGCCCCATTCCAGGCCGGATAAATAAAAAAGCCCTGCTGCAGTCCAACTGATGAGGAGGGTTAGGCTTATAAAGATAAATATCTTTTTCCTGTCCATTTTTATGACTCCTTTAGGTTCTGCCTGTATTATGTCAATTTCTTATAGCAGAAAACAATGGTTTAAATTCGGCGGAATAAAAAATATTTCCTTCTAATTATTGAAAAGGCTGTCTATCAACTACTTTTCAAGTTCGGCAGGTATATCATTTGAAGCACCCTTTTTTAGTTTATTATTCAGGAGTATTTATCAACCATGTATATTATAGCAGGGCCGGGATAAAAAATCCCCTCCCGAAATGTAGTTTCAGTTTGACTCGGTTATACAAACCTGATTGCAGCTCTGGTTCTGCCTGGTTTAGAACTTTTCCCAGCATCGGGGCGGCAAAATTGATGAGGTCAGGTCTTGAGCGTTAGCTTCTGGTTAGAAAGAAAGCTGATAAATTATGGGAGAAGATTTTGCTCACTCATGTCGTGGTACTGAGCAATATCCATAAATGTTTCTTTACAGTTTACCCTTTGTCATAATAGCCAAAAACAGGGCAAAAAGAACGGCAAGGATAACGGTTATTAGGTAAGGCTGCAGGGAACCTGCCTGTGCCGGAAGG
>SL_3KL_010_SEDDRAFT_10003021_pt1 | contig 15316 bp, 10 predicted proteins | sample SodLakKL_010_SED_2_FD_10381 | JGI IMG/M metagenome (IMG submission 10381)
CGCGCCAGGCGGGAGAAGTAGAGCAGCGGAAAGAAGGCGAGAAAGGCTGCAGTCACCAGCAAGGTTTCACGCATACCCACTTCGGGAATGGCGTAGAACACCACCAGGAAAGTCACCAGGATTCCGCCCAGCGTGGACACGGCATAGACCGTGCCGGTCGCCTTGCCGATGAGATCCTTGTGCAGACTGATCAGACGGATAATCATCGGCGAGACCATGCCGAAACAGACCAGAGGGGGGAACAAGTAGACCAGCGCCGAGATCGTGATACCCAGACGGATATCCATCCCCAGCGTCATTTCCATCACCCATGGGGCAATCCACGGCATCGGCGCGACCAGCACCGCGGAAATCAGCATGATGGTAAACAGGGCTCGGCGCTCGGGGAAATGACGTGACACCCAGCCGCCGGCAAAGTAGCCGGTGGCCAGTCCACCCAGCGTCAAGGCCAGCACCGCCGACCACACATACAACGAGGTGCCGTAATACGGCCCGACGATCTTCGCCCCGGTAATCTCGACCGCCATCACCGCCCCACCCTCGACGAAGGCCACCAGGAAGAGAAACCAGAATCGTCCCAGCGAGGCAGGCGCAGGGGTCGAGGGCGTATGCGGGGTCGCTGTTGTCGTCTGCATTTCAGAAGCTTACCAGAGTTGTCGCGGCCAGCCGGGATTCCGCTTTTCAAGCCCGGCGGCTTGCTGTCTGCAGCGCCTTGCTTGTCGTGCCGATCAGAAGGACCACAAGCATCAGCAGCAACAGACCAGTCCAACCGGTCGACGGCACCGGATGCACCTCCTCGAACCAGGTTCCGCTCATTTCGACTTCATGCGGACTGTCAGGTGCATTGGTCGCGATCTCCAGACTGCCGGAATAGGTGCCGGGTGAGTCCGGCGCGAACCCGATCTCGATCTCGCAACTTTCCCCGGGTGAAAGCACGGTGCCTTCGAGGCAGGAACCATCCAGCAGGATGAACGGTGGTTCCGGCTCAATGATGGACTGGAACTCGAGACCGGCCTCGCCGGTATTGGTGATCGTCAGCAGAGCGGAATCTGCCTCGGAATCATCGACCCGCCCGAAACTCAACTGCGCCTGACTGAGTTCAAGGGACGGGTCCGGCGCTGCCGACACGGCGACACTGAAATTCTGCTGGGCCGTAAGCCCATGCTCGTTCTCGGCAACCAGCACGACGTCATGGTCGCCCGCATCGATTTCATCGGGCCGCCCCTGCAACTCGCCGGTGCCATCACCATGATCAGTCAGCGACAGCCATGCGGGCAGGTCGCTTGCCGACAGCGTCATGTCCGCCTCCAGGGGATCTTCCACCACGATCTCGTAGAGATAATCGTTGTCGACGATCACTTCGGTGACCGGCTCCGAGAGGAACTCGGGCGGCTCCAGGGCAGTGACCGTGATCGTGAAGGCCTGATCCGTGACGCCCCCTCGATCATCCTCGGCGCGAAGCACAACGTCGTGATCGCCAACCTGTTCCTCATCGGGCTGACCCGAGAGTTCTCCGGTACCGTCACCATGATCGGTGAACCCCAGCCAAGCGGGCAAGGTTGGAGCGCTGAGCTCGATCGGATCAGCGTCCGGATCGCTGGTAGTCACGGCATAGACATAGTCATCGGCCTCACGCACCTCGGTCACCGGAGTGCTGTCGAACACCGGCGCCTGGTTGGCGATAACTTCGATGGTGAAACTCTGCTGGTCCACACCACCGCGACCATCGCGCGCCTCCAGCACCACGTCGTGGAAGCCGACCTCATCACTCCCCGGCGTACCGGTCAACTCGCCGCTGCCACCGCCATGGTCGACGAAACTCAGCCAGGTCGGCAGGGTGGGAGCGCTCAACTCGATCGGATCGCCGTCCGGATCGCTGGCGGCGACGGAATAACCGTAGGGCACTGCTTCATCTGCCGTGATCGATGGCGTACTCGTGATGATCGGTGGCTCATTGGCTTGCACCGTGACAATAAAGCTCTGGGTCGTCACACCACCCCGCCCGTCGGAGACTTCCAGGGTGACATCGTAGTCACCCACATCGGCAGAACCGGGCTCACCACTGAGCTGGGCAGTACTGGCACTTGCCGCGCTCAGGCTCAGCCAGGCCGGGCCGGTGCTCATGCTGAAGCTCAGTTCGTCACCATCGATATCCTCCGCTTCCACCGTGTAGCTGTAGACAATGCCTTCATAGGCATCGGTGACGGGTGTGCTGGTGAAGTCCGGTGGATGGTTGTCTTCAATCTCCAGGGTNAAGCTTTGGACAGCNGTTTCACCGCGCTCGTCCTCGGCATTGAGCACGATGCTGTAATTGCCCGCATCGCCCATCTCCGGAGAGCCCGTCAGCAGCCCTCTGGCTTCACCGGGTTCGTTGATCGTCTGCTGAAAGTCCAGCCAGGGCTGGCCGGTTGGATCCTTGCTCAGGGTGATTTCATCGCCATCCGGGTCGGTAACAATCACCTCATATTCGTAGGCCAGGCCTTCACCCCCTTGGACAATGGGTGAGGTATCAAATACCGGAGGACTATTGGGGTGGACCTGCAGTGTAAAGCTATCCACCACATCCGCACCGCGGCCATCGTTGGCAATCACGTCAATGGCGTAACTGCCCTCATCGGCCGTATCGGGCGTACCACTGAGCACGGCTTCGGCGTAGCCCGGGTCATCCACGGTCTGACTGAAGCTCAGCCAGGCCGGCTGGTTGTCCACGCTCAAGGTGATGAAATCATCATCCGCATCCACCGCGGTAATGGTGTAGCTATAACTCTGCAGCACACCCACGTCAGTGACTGGATCACTGGTGATCTCCGGCAAGGTGTTCTCCGTGACGGTGACGGTAAAGCTATGTTGGGTGAGGCCACCGAAACCATCATCGGCTTCAATCACCACATCATGGTTGCCCACATCCGCCAGACCCGGCGTCCCGGACAGGGTGGCCGTGTTATCACCGTTGTCCGTCAAACCGAGCCAAGCGGGCAGAGTCACGGCATTGAAACTCAGGCCATGGCCATCAGCATCCGTGGCTGTGGCCGTATATTCATAGGGCAGGCCTTCACCAATATCGGTGACCGGGGTGCTAGCAAACGCTGGCGGCCGATTGACCAACAGGGAAACCGGAGTGGCGGTACTGGCCTCGAACTCGCTGGTCTGGGAAAAACCGGCGTGAATGTCCTGATCGCCACCGTTAGCGGGTGTGAGCCCGCAACTGCCTTCCCCATTGGCGTCCAGGCTCGCCACACAATCGCTGGAACCCGCGCCGCTGACGGTGACACTCTCGCCCTCGGGCACCGGACCACCGCTGGGATCGGAGTCCACGGAAACATGAACGCTGACCGACTCGCCCAGTTGAATATGGCCAACGCTGCTGCCCCCCTGGCGCAGATCATCGATGCGAGTCTGGGTCAGCACCCGTGCAACGGGTACGCTGGTCGTGGCGGTGACATCGCCAAAGGGGGTGCCGCCGTCATCCTCACCGGAGACCGTCACATCACGATTCACCGATGATTCCGACGCGGGCAGATCGTTGGACACGGTGGCCCGGAAACGGACGGTGACTTCCTTGCCCGCTTCCAGCTCACCCACATCGATCACCACCGAGTCGGACGACATGGCCGCCGGAGAGCAAAGCATCCCAACCAGGGCCAGGACAATGCCAAGGAAAACGCTCGCCTTTCTCATCAGTCAAACTCCGGCAGGTTTTCAATTCTCGCGCAATTATCAGGCGCTGGGCTCACGGTGCCCTCCGGACCGGGGAATTCGGTGCCCATTATCGTTAACACCCTGACATCTTCACCATTGGCATCCTGGTCCCGGACAAACTGCTTCAGCGTCTCGAAGGTTCCATCGTCAAGCTCCTCCAGAAACAGGCTTTCTGTATCATCACTAGCAAAGAAATATTCGGTGACGTCATCATCATCAAAACCACTATCTTGAAGCTGCAAATCATTGTTGTTCAGAACAACACAATGCTCGNTGTCCGCATTGACATCGAACTTCACCAGATCAAACCATTCGTCATTAGCCGATGAGGTAGCCGATGCGCGGATATGATTCCCTTCAAACAAAGTACTCATGCTCGCTCCATCCCCAAATGCAGTGACATCCACTACTTGCCGAGAACCACCGGAACCTACGTCACCTACCGCATCGACAATCTGGTTATCCCGGATTTCCGATGTAACACTTCCTTCGTGCAGGGTTGAGATATAAAGAAAACGATACCCCTTTCCGCCAGAATAATGATTACCAGCGAAACGGAATTCATAGGCACTCTGATTCCAGGCTCGCAGTCGAACCACTTGCTCCACATCGACACTGTTCATGTCAAATTCATTGTCGAGAACAGCAACCCAGCCACTATTGGTCGCGGCATTCGAGGTCCAAAAACGGATGGCCCAGCGCAGCTCGTCGAGATCGGTGGTGAAACGATTGCCCCGGATCAGAATATTGGCTTTTTCAAAGGCATAAATCGTATCTTCAGCGATCGCTCTGAACTCGAATCCTTCGATATGGGTGCCGTCAAACAACTCGACGAGTGGACTGTCCCCATCGTGCCCCCCTCCGGCCCGGATGGTCGGCCGACTGCCAGCGCCCCGCCAGGCGGGTTCGCCCAGGAGCACCACGCCCTCACTCACCAGCAGGGTCTGATCCTGTTCGTAGGCACCATTGCCGGCACAGACCCGAATTTCGTCATCATCATTGGCAGCATCGATGGCGGCTTGAATGTCGGGATAGTCCGCATTGTCACAGGCAGCAATCCCCGTACTGCTGCTGTTGCTGACATACAGCACCGGTTCGGTGACTTGCAGATGGACCGTGGCGGTGTCGGTGAGACCGTGGTCGTTGACCAGGGTGTAGTTGAAGCTGTCCGGACCTTCGTAGCCGGTGGGTGGGGTGTATTCGAAGCTGCCGTCAGTGTTGAGGGTAACGCTGCCCCCCTGGGCGGTATTGCTGTCGCTGGCGGCCACATCCACGGTCAAGCCCGGAGGCGTGCCACCTACCGGATAGAGGGCCCGGTCATTGGCCAGCAGACCATCGCCGGCCGCAACGGAGAAAGTGGTGTTGCCAGGGACATCGGGGTAATCATCATCCACGGCAATGGGGGAGATTTCGATGGAGGCTGTGTCCAGATCCAGATGCTCGTGAAGGGCATTGTCGATTTCGACAGCCAGGGCATTGCCGCTGCCCTGGTTGGTGACGCTGAGCTCGAACTCGACCGTGTCGCCACGGCGGACCTCGCCGTCACCGGCCTGATCGATGACCAGCTCCCAACTCTCGTCGATAACGATATCGGGATTGGCCAACGCCATGCCACTACCGGCCAGGACAACCAGCATCCCAAGCCTAAAAAAAACGGGCAATAGCTGCCCGCGTGTCTGCTTGTTCAAAACGATTCCCCTCGAGTGTACTTGTTCCCGCCCCTAAGCGGATCTCATTGGCCAGATCGACAGATACTTCCAAGGGTCAAGATAACAAGGTAGATTGATGTGCGCAAATATCCACTTTTGCCCCGCGCACTCGAATTCATCTCAACTCTTTCAAGCCGCAATCCCCGAGCAATCATCCCCCGTAGCGTTCCGACAGCCACCGCCACACAGCGTGCAGCCCCTGGCATTCGCCGCCGGCGGGTCGGCCGGGACGGTCGCCGAGGTTCCAGGCGTAGATGTCGAGGTGGTACCAGTCGATGCCGGGGTCGACGAAGTGATCGAGGAACAACGCGGCGGTCAGGCTGCCTCCCATCTTGCTGGTACCGGTATTGGAAATATCGGCAATCGCCGGCTGGATCAGCTTGCGATAGGGTTCGAACAAGGGCATGTGCCAGAGCGGATCCTCGGTTTCGAACGACAGGTCCTGGATGGCGCGGGCGGAATCGGTGTCGCGCCCGTAGATCGGCGGCAGGTCCTCGCCCAGCGCGATTCGCGCCGCCCCGGTGAGGGTGGCGAAATCGATGATGCGCTCGGCACCTTCCTCGGATGCCAGGGTCAGCGCATCGGAAAGCACCACCCGGCCTTCGGCGTCGGTATTGCCGATCTCTACCGTCATGCCCCGACGTGTGCGGATGATATCGGAAGGCCGGTAGGCATTGCCGGCAATGGCGTTTTCCACCGCCGGAATGTAGACGCGCAGATTGACCTTGAGGCCGAGCGCCATGATGACCTTCGCCAGGCCCAGCACATGGGCGGCACCACCCATGTCCTTTTTCATCAGCACCATGCCGGCACCGGGCTTGATGTTGAGCCCGCCGGAATCGAAGATTACGCCCTTGCCGACCAATGCGAGCGGCGGATCGGCCGGATCACCCCACTGCATGCGAATCAGGCAGGGTGGACGGCTGGCGGCCTGGCCGACCACGTGAATCGCCGGGAATTCCTTTTCCAGGCGCTCGCCGTCGATCTTTTCGAAAGCAGCGTTATACGTCTCGGCCAGCTCGCGTGCCACCTCGGCAAGGTCGGAAGGACCCAGGTCGATGGCCGGTGTATTGACCAGGTCGCGCACCATGCCGGACGCTTCGACAAGCGTGCGGATTTCCTCGGCCGCGGTCTCCGGCAATGCCAGGCGTGCCTTCGGTGCCGTCATCTCCTTGTAGCGGTCGAACCGGTAGCAACCCAGCCCCCAGCCGATGGCCGCGCGCTGTTGCTCTTCATCGGTGAAGTCCGCCTCCAGTCGATAATCACCTTCCGGCAGGACAGCGGGCAGATGTGCCAGCGCCCACAGCCGGTCATCCGCCTCGCGCCCGGCCAGCACGCAAGCGATACCGTCCTCGCCGGGCACCAGCAGATGAGTGCCCGGTGCGGCCTCGAAACCACTGGCTGATACCCAGCCGCGCTGGTCTTCGGGAGCCGATTTCAACCACTGGTCAAGAGCGGCCGGGTCGAGAGAATGAATGGGGATGGTGTTTTTGCTGGCCTGGCAGAACATGGGACACTTCGACAATTGGAATCAGTAGAGCAGGATAGCGTATGACGGGCGGGGAGAGGGATAGAAGGGAAGAGGGGAGAGGGTGAAGAGATAAGGTGCAACCCTCTCACCTCTCCCCCTCTCTTCCTCTGACCGCCTGTATCACCCGATCTCGATGCGCTTGCGCTCGCCGTTTCCTTCCCTGGTGCGCGGGATCTCGATCTTGAGCACGCCGTTCCGGAACTTCGCCGAGATGCCGTCGGGATCGGCATCGGTGGGCAGGGTCAACACGCGTCGGAAGCTGCCGTAACTGCGCTCGACACGGTGGTAGCCATCCTCGTCATCTTCGCTTTCCTGGCGTTTCTCGCCGGAAATGATGAGGGCATCTCCGTCGAGTGTCAGGTCAATGTCCTGTTCGTCGACCCCCGGCACCTCGACAGAAATGCGATAGGCCTTCTTCGACTCGGCGATATCGATGTTGGGCCGAAGCACCAGCCCGGAATGCCAGTCGGCCGGCTTGTCGAAGGCGCCGAAGAAGTCCTCGAACAGGCGGTCCATTTCGCGATGCATGCGCACGAATGGATCATCACCGCCCCGGGTCGGCAACAATTCGCCGCTGCCGCCCTGCTCCTCACGCTTGAACCAGTTCCATGGACTGAACTTTTGCAGGTTCATGCCAACCTCCTCTTGTCACATCGGGATCAACACATTACCTACCTCTTACATAGGCGGCCGGCAGCCTGCTTTCAAGATGCCGGCAGACGCTCAGAAGCCCAACGGTATACCCAGGACGAAGAAGGTGACCAGCAGTACCGTCCAGATGCAGAGAAAGACGATGGAGTAAGGCAACATGATCAGCAGCATGTCGCCGAACCCGAGTCCCGGCCGGTACTTGCGCATGAAGGCCAGGATGACCCCGGCGTAGGTCATCATCGGCGTGACGATGTTGGTGGCCGAATCGGCCACGCGGTAGGCGGCAGCGACCAGATCCGGTGTCATGGCGGGATTGACGAAGTAGAGCATGGGCACGAAGATCGGCCCAAGCAGCATCCACTTCGACGTCAGGCCTCCAACAATCAGGTTGATGATGGCGGTGGTGATGACGAAGCCGATGATCAGCAGAATCGGGAACTGCTGCAGGCCGATCGCCATCAGGGTCTCGGCACCGAGGTAGGTGATGTAGGCGCCCAGCCCGCTGTAGCTCAGAAGCCCCAGGAAGTTGTAGCAGAAGAAGGTCAGCACCAGGATGTAGCCCATGGTGTTCATCTGCCCGACCATGGCATCGGCCACGTCCCAGACCTTGCGGAACTTGCCAGCGGCCACGCCGAAGAACACGCCGGTCACGACGAAGAAAATCGAGATCAGGAAGATGATGTTGTTCTGTGCCGGACTGTGGCGCACACCCTCGTCATCGACGTAAGGCGCCAGCGGCCAGATCACCAATACGGCGATAATCAGGCCCGCAGCCAGCACGCCCAGACCGGCCGAGCGCAATCCGCGACGCTCCTCGGCACTGACTTCGAACTCCGAAAGATTGACTTCATCGGGAATCTCGAAGGGCTCGCGCTCGAGCTTCGGCTGCACGAAGCGCTTCGTCACCCAGGCGCCGGTCACCGACAACACGAACGTGGAGGTGAGGATGAACCAGTAATTCATGGTCGCTGCGTTGAGCGGCGTTCCGTCGGCGCGGGTAAAGGGAATACCCTGCGACTCGGCGAAGACCTGGGCATTCATGCCGACGATGACGTCGACCGGACCGCTGGGCACCAGGTTGGCGCTGAACCCCGCCGATACGCCGGCAAAGGCCGCGGCCATACCGATCAGCGGATTCTTGCCCAGGCCCGCGTAAAGCAGGCCAGCCAGCGGAATCAGCACCAGGTAGCCGGCGTCGGTGGCAATCGAACTCATGATGCCGAGAAACATCAGCAACAGCGGCAACCAGGCCTGGGGAATCCAGCGCGCGATGGACTTGATGATCGCGCCGAACAGGCCCGAACGCTCGGCCACGCCCACGGCCAGCATCACGACCAGGATGACGCCGAGCACACCGTTACCGAATGCCAGCCAGTTCTCGACCAGGGCGTTGTCGAACAGCCAGCGCATGTGTTCGGCATGATGCATGGGGTTGATCGAGTACTCGATCGCCTCGCCGTCGGCCCCGGTGGTCTCGAAGGTATGCCCGCCGAGAAACACGGTGATCAGCCAGGCTACCGGCAGGAAGAACATGAAGATAATGACCGGATCGGGAATCTTGCGACCGATGCGCTCGACGGCGCTGACAAACGATCCGTTACGGGCCGGCTCGTTCATGACTGGATCTCCCTTGGATTGGCGCGCGCCCTGGATGGAGCGGCGCTGACGGCAAAACGCCGGAGTATAACCGCGCCGGCGGCGTGATTCGAAGAGCGACCGTTCAGGGAATCATCCACCCGTTTCGACGTCCAATATCAGCATGTGCTTAATCCCGGGTGACACCAATTGATCCTGATCCGGCTGACAGTGCTCCTGTCGGGGCTGGTTTTACTTGTGCCTGCGCCATCGGCCGCCGAAGGGGACGGGCTCCGCGAGCAGTTGCGACAGCGGCTTGAGCAACTGCACGAGACCGGCATGGTGCGGGTGGCCGACAGCACGCTGCTGGCCCCGGGGCCGCTACAGACGCTGTACGAGGCCAATGCCTGGCAGCCACTCTGGTTCGCTGACGAGCAGGCACTGGAACAACTCTTCCGTGTGCCCACCACACTCGATCTGGCCGCCGCCCACGGCCTCGACCCCGGCCACTATCACCAGCAGACATTGGCTGACGCACTCAAACGAACCTCAGATCACCCGAACCGAACTCAGGCCAGGGTCGATGCCGAACTGCTGGCCACCGATGCCTTGCTGTCACTCGCCCACCATCTGGCCCACGGTCGCATCGACCCCGAAACCATCGATCCGGAATGGTTCATCAAGCGTGACGAGCCGGCACTCGAGGAGTCAGCGATCCGGCACGCGCTGGGCGGCAAGAACGGACGGGAACTGCTCGAGAGCCTGCTGCCAACCCACCCCGCCTACCACCGCCTCGTCAAGCAACTGGCACTGAAGCGGGCGATGGCCGCCAACGGCGAATGGCTGACGGTGGAGCCGGGGCTTCCACTGATCCGCCCCGGGCAGAGCGACGAGCGCATCCCCACCATCCGGCGTCAACTCGCTCGCCTCGAGAATCTCACGGACCCGGCAGGCGACAGTGCCGCGGAAGACTACGATGACCGACTGGCCGATGCCGTGCGCCGCTTCCAGCGCCGCCATGGTCTGGCCACCGACGGCATCATCGGGCCACAGACTCTGGCCGCGCTCAACGTCACACCGGCCGAACGCGTCGAGCAACTGCGCGCCAACCTGGAACGCTGGCGCTGGTTGCCACAGTCACTGGGGGATGAGTATGTTCTGGTCAACATCGCTGGTTTCGGCATGCAGGTGATCAGCGGCGGCCAGGAGGTCATACGCCAGCGGGTGATCGTGGGCCAGCCCTACCGGCGCACACCGGTGTTCACCGGGCACATGAGCTACCTGGTGCTCAACCCTTCCTGGGAGGTGCCGCACCGCCTGGCCGTACAGGACCAGTTGCCGCGAATCCGCACCAACCCGGACTACCTCGACGATATGGGATTCGCAGTACTGCAGGGCTGGGGCGCCGAGGAGCGCCGGATCGATCCGGCCGATGTCGACTGGGCCAATCTGTCGCGGCGCCATTTTCCCTACAGGCTGCGCCAGGCGCCCGGACCGGACAACGCACTGGGTCGGGTGAAGTTCATGTTCCCCAACCGCCACAACGTCTACCTGCACGACACGCCGGCACGCAATCTGTTCAAGCAGGACGAACGAGCCTTCAGTTCGGGCTGCATCCGGCTGGAAGACGCCGAAGAACTGACCCGTTGGCTGCTTGCCCGGCGCTCGGACCTGATGAGCGAGGAACGCATCGAATCGGTCTGGGAGCATGGCCGGGAAACGACGATACGATTTGACCGCCACCTCCCCGTCTACCTGCTCTACTGGACCGCCTGGGTCGGTGATGACGAACAAATTCATTTCCGCCGTGATATTTACCAGCGCGACCAGCGCCTGATCGAAGCACTGAATACACCACCACCAATCTCCGAAACCCCCAACACCGACCTCACGAGAGAATTCGACGCTTGAAGATTTTCATTACCTTACTGGCCGGCGGCCTGCTCGCCGCCGGCATCCAGGCGGCCGGGCCCGCTTTCGACCCGGGCAGGCTGGATTACGACATCAGTTTCAACGGCAAGCGCATCGACTGGCAGGAATTCGCCTTCTTCGTCATGCCCGGGCAGGAGCGCGAGCTGACCCTGCACTTGCCCGACGGTGCCAGGGCCGACGTCATCGCCGGCGGCGGCGAACTGCAACGTCGCGGACCGGCCCGGTGGTTGTGGACGGCACCGGACGAACCCGGCCTGGTCCACTTCGATATACAGCCCGAACAGGCGCAGCCGGCTCGCCTGAACGTCATCGTCATGGTGCCGCTCGCGCAGGTCGAGAATGGCTACCTCAACGGTTACCGGATCGGCCAGTACCCGGACAAGCCACTGAGAGGCAACCCGGCCTACCTGCCACCGCCCGGGCTGATCGAGGTGTCGCCGGAGCTGGCTGACCTGCCGGTTTCGCCGCACTTCACCCTCGGGCAGTTCCTGTGCAAGCAACAGCCCGATCACTGGCCCAAGTACCTGGTCCTGCGCGAGGCACTGCTGGCCAAGCTCGAGATCATCCTTGCCGAGGTCAACGAGCGCGGCATTCGCACCGACAGCTTTCACGTCATGAGCGGCTATCGCACGCCCTGGTACAACCAGGCCATCGGCAACGGTCGCTATTCGCGCCATGTCTGGGGCGGGGCCGCCGATATCTTCATCGACACCAACGGCGACGGCCGCATGGACGACCTCAATGGCGATGGCCGCAGCGGCTTACGGGACGCTCGCCTGCTGCTGTCGATCATCGACGACCTTTACGAGTCGAAACGCTACGAGCGTCTGCACGGCGGCCTGGGACTGTACGGTCCGCGTCCACACCGTGGCCCGTTCGTGCATGTCGACGCTCGCGGACACGAGGCGCGCTGGGCGCTGCCCTGACCAATTGCGCCGACCAGCGTCACCTCGTTGTCCCCCATCGAGGCGGGCAGCTGCGAGTACCGGCGACCCGGCGCTGATTCAGCTCCGCGCTTCTTGAATGGCGGCAATCTCTCCCCACTACTGGCGCGGAAATTGCATTTATCGTGGCATGAACGCCGTAACCCACGAGAACGTCCTTCCGCGCGCCCGGATTCTCTTCGTCGACGACAGCCGGCTCATGCGCATGTGTGCCCGCAAGATCCTCGGCAGCACTCACGACCTGGTGCTGGCCGAATCGGCCGAGGAAGCATGGCAATTGCTCGAAGAAGACGAACGTATCCAGGTACTGTTCACCGATTTGCAGATGCCCGGCCGAAGCGGCTTCGACCTGCTCGACCAGGTGCGTGCCAGTGCGTCCCGGCGCCTGGCCGAACTGCCGGTGGTGCTGGTCACCGGTACCGAGGAGCGGGAAGAAATGCGCAAGGTGGCCCTGGAACGTGGCGCTACCGATTTCATCACCAAGCCTTTCCAGGCCTCGGAGTTGACCGCACGGGCCAAGGCCCATGTCGACTCCGGGCGTTCGCGCCGCGAGTTGCGGGTCCTCGAGCGTGATCACCACCTCGATCGCACCACGGGCCTGGGCAATCGAGCATATTGCGAGCAGCGCCTGGCCCAGGCCATCAGTTTTGCGGCGCGGCACGAGCAGTCACTGACGCTGATGCACCTTCGACTGGATGGACTGGCACAACTGCTAGCCGACCTGGGCGATCCCTATGCCGGGCGGGCGCAACGGCGCATTGGCCAGACGCTGGCCCGCAGCATCCGCAAGGAGGATACCGTTTTCCGCACCGGCGAGGAAAGCTTCACCTTCCTGCTGCCGGCCACCGATCGAACCGGCGCCGGCACACTGCAGGATCGCTTCCTGCCCGATCTCGATGCCCTGGGGCTGTCGGGCAACGGTCACTCCCTGGAAGTGACCTGTCGCTTCCATGTCCAGCCCATCCCCCTCGATGGCCCAAACGACGCTGCAAGCCTGTTGAACGAAGGCCTGTCTGGCAAGGTCGATGCCGAAGCGATCGCACCCGATGAGGTCCGTCCTCCAGAGACACCGGTTCCGGGCATCGAGGAAGCCCTGCAGATGATCGAACGCGGGGAGAGCGAGCGTCTGCACCCCCACCTGCCGCAATTGCGGGAACGTCTGCAGCCTTTACTGGCATTGCTCGACGCCCGGTAGATCGCGTCAATTGCCTCGCGGCTGACGTCCGCGGGGGACAGAAAACCGGTCACGCCAACCGTCCAGCTCTGCCGTCGCTTCATTACCGGCACTCAGCACCCAGCCGTTGATATCGGCAAACAGTCCGGCCATCGCTTCCTCGAAAGCGATCACGAGCGCATCGAGCGAACGACCCTCCACGGAACGGCTTTCCTGGAATGATCGGGTCGCCATGACGCGACCAGTCGGCTGATGCACCAGGTTGATGCGCATGCCCAGTTCCACGGTCAGGCGACCGCTGCCGTCGTCGACGGCCTCGAAACTTCGAATTTCACTGGCCAGTCCGAAGCGCGAGCGCATGCCACCGGCCCGCCCCACTCCGGAGAATCGACCGGAGTCCTCCAGCGACTGGATCAGAAGACCATGGACCATGTCCGGCATACTGTCCAGCCAGGCCGCTTCCGGCCAGGGCTGCAGGCGCGAGCGCGACACCCGCACCAGGACACGGTCTGAATTGCGCATCTGGTCGGCCACCGGTCGCTGCACGAGCACCGCCCAGTCGACCTCGGGCCAGTCGGCTTCGACGACAGTCTCCAGTTGCGGCGCGATGATGCTCACCGACCCGGGTGAACGCGCCAGCATGCAGCCGCCGATCAGGGGAATGACAAGCGCCAGCGACAGCAGGCGCATCCATTGAAAACGGGATCGGGGGGAAGTCACTGCGGTCGGTACTCCTCTGGCTGGTCGCCTCCGAGCAGGAAGCGGGTCGGGTGGCGCTCGAACCGGGTCGTCAGCCGGGACAGCTCGCGCACCAGTTGACGGAACTCCTGGACTGCAGGCCCCATCGGGCTCAGCACCTCGAAGCCGAACTCGCTCATGGCCGCCTCGTTGTCGGCCAGTACGCGATCGATTCGGCTCGAGGCGGTCGCCAGGGAATCCATGGTGCGCGCCAGGTCATCGGACAACTCCGGCAAGCCGGAAATCACGTGCTCATCGATACTGGCCAACGCCTCGCTCATCTCGTCGATGAGTCGTTGCGAGCGTCCCAGTACACCGGCCAGGCTTTCACTGCCGTCGTGCAGGTTGCGAATAGTTTCGGCGATCAGGTCGCTTTCGGCCAGAATGGCCTCGGACAGCCGGTCGAAGTTGTCCAGGGTGTGCGAGACGCGCTCGGCGTTATCCTCGCTCAGGAAATCAAGCAGGCGCAGCATCACCTCGCTGGCCATGGAGGCAATGTCCTCGGACGCATCGATGAGTTTCTGCAGGCCCGATTCCTCGGCCAGGATCCGCGGTGGCTCCCCGTCGGGTCCGGGCTCGAGCGGCGGGCTGCCCGGACTGCCTCCGCGCAGCTGGATGAAAGCCACGCCGGTCAGACCCGACACCGTCAGGCGCGCCACGGTATCCTCGCGCACCGGAGCGTCGGCTTCCAGACGGATGCGGGCAAGAACCATGCTGGGATCGTCCGGCGCCAGGTTTAGCTCGCGCACGCTGCCCATGTTGATGCCGTTGTACTGGACGGTCGACCCGACCGACAGGCCGCTGACGGGATGCTCGAAAACGACCATGTATTCCTTCCAGGTGTCGTCGGCCGCATAGCGGGCCGCCCAGAGGCCGATTGCCAGCACCATGAACAGCCCGGCCACGGTAAAAACACCGATGAGGACGTGGTTGGCTCGCGTTTCCATATCGTTCAACTCCCGGCCCGGCCGGCCTGATTGGCGGCACGCGCGCGCGGCCCGTGAAAGTAGTCCCGGACCCACTCGTGCTCGAAGTGTTCCACTTCGGACAACGGGCCACTGACAAGAATCCTGCCGTCGCCGATGACCGCCACGCGATCACAGATGGCATAAAGCGTATCAAGATCATGGGTGATGAGGAATACGGTCAGCCCCAGTGCCTGGCGCAGAGTCACCAGCAACTCGTCGAAGGCCGCCGCCCCGATCGGATCCAGGCCGGCGGTCGGCTCGTCAAGAAACAGCAGTTCCGGGTCCACGGCCAATGCGCGAGCCAGACCGGCACGTTTGCGCATGCCCCCGGACAGCTCTGAAGGCAGCTTCGCCCCGGCCGTGGCCGACAGGCCGACCATGCGGATCTTGAGCCT
>SL_3KL_010_SEDDRAFT_10003022_pt1 | contig 15316 bp, 9 predicted proteins | sample SodLakKL_010_SED_2_FD_10381 | JGI IMG/M metagenome (IMG submission 10381)
CCTGACCCTCCGGGTCCACCTCCTTCTTGCCGGCTCTTCGGCGTGGGGCGAGCTGACATGGGCGGCCGGCCAGGGAACCGTCCAGCCGGCGGAGTTCTCGATTTCGACTCCCCATATCCAGGGAGAGCGCGCCCTGGTCGAGGTGCGAGTGAACTTCTACCTGGAGCATCGATGGTGCGGCGAGGCGAGCCGGCATCTGGACGTCCGGCGCCACGCGGATGTGCCACCACTCACTGAAATTCCCCCTCCTCCCGGACCTCCATCGTGGCAGGCGGGGCTCACGCTGGAGCCGGGAGCCGTCCCTCCCGATCTCATCGTGCGGATCCAGCGGAGCAGCGCCCCGGGCCAGTACCTGTGGTCCTGCCTGAGTCCACACCTGCCCCTTCCCGCCCCCGCCGATCCGGCCGAGGCCCTCATGACGCTGGCCGGTGACGCCGCCACCTTCGTGCGTCAGCAGTTCGGTCCCCGGGCCAACCGGCCTCTGGGCCGCATGGATCTGGCCGATATCGAGGGGATCGGGGAGGAGATCTACCGGGCCACCCCAGACCACTTCAAGGACAGCTACTGGGCCGTCCAGCGGTGGGCGGCGACGGCGGGCCTCCCCTTCGAATCCATCCAGATCGTCACGGACGAACCCTTCATCCCCTGGGAACTCATGCGCCTGGACGACCCGGTGCGGGGCCCCGGGATCGAGGCCGAATTCCTGGCGCTGCGGCACAGCGTGGGACGGTGGCTGGCGGAGCACGTCGGCGGACCCCGTCAGCGCATTCCCGTGGGAGAGTTGGCGGTGGCGGCCTCGGACTACGAGGGCATTCAGGGCACCAATCCCCTTCCCTGGGCCGGCAAGGAGCGCCAGTTCCTGGAGAAGACCCACCGGGCGACCCCCGTGGCGCTCCTCGGAGAGGTGGTTCTGGACTTCCTGGAAAATGGGACGGCCCAGCTCGTCCACTTCGCCTGCCACGGCCGTATGTCCCTCCAGAACCCCAACGCCTCCGAGTTGGTGATGGAGGACGCCCCCAATCATGTGCGCCCAACCCACGTCGCCCGGGGACGGGTTCGGGACCAGGGACTGGGGCGGAACCACCCCCTGGTCTTCCTGAACGCCTGCGAGGTGGGCGGAGCGGCCGAGGCCCTCTCCCTGGTGGCGGGATTCCCTGCCGCCTTCCTCAAAGCCGGCGCCTCGGCCCTCGTGTCGCCGCTGTGGGTGGTGAATGACGAACGGGCCTTCGAGATCGCCCGGGGCTTCTACGATGCCGCCCTGGCCCCGGTAGGACCCAGGAGACCCCTGGGACAGCTCCTCCGCGACGTTCGGGCCCAGTGGCGGGAGGAGGGGCACCTGACCTATCTGGCCTACGTGCTGTACGGGGACCCGTTGGCCTGGTTGGATCCCGTGTCCGGTCCCGACCTCCCGAACCCGGCCTNCACTCTCCAACCCCCACCGCGAGCTTCGACCGAGCCATGAACGAGGAGCACTTCCAACTGCTGGGCGATTTCACACCCATCCAGCTCCACGAGAGCGGTATCGCCCTGGTGGCACCCGGGCTCTTCGGACAGGGGGCGGTTCACCCCCGGCGGCCGGACGCGGGGGGGCGGTCGGCCCTGGGCGAGCAGGACGCGCTGGCTCGTGCCATTGACGAAAGTGGTGCCGAGGACCGTTTCACCCTCGTACTGGAGGCCCCGACCCCGGAGGTGGACGCAGGAGCCGGTGGGCGGAGCGGGGACCAGGTGGCCGACGACGAGATGCTCATGCAGGTTCCGCTGGGGCAGGACGAGGCGGCCTTCGTCCTGTATGTGGACGAGGCCGGAACGGTCAGCTACCACTTCGGTTCGTCCGGTGAAGCGGCCGAGCCGCTCCCCTCGTCCCGCTCGTGGGGAGTGGCGTCGCTGGCCACCTTCCGGGTTCCCTTCCGCCGGGCCCGGGAGGCGGGGGAGGAGGGGGGGCGGGGTCTCTTTTCCCGCATCACCTCCAAGATCATCAAGGTGATCGTGGTGAAGATGATCCCCGACGCGGCCGGGGGGCTGGCCGCCGGCGGGGTCCGCCGCTGGGAAGAGAGGTTCCGGTCCCACCTCGGGCTTCACGGTGGAGGCTGGCATGAGCTCCTGGCCCCAACCCCCACGGCCCCCGGTGACCTGAAGCGCCTGGATGGACGGCGGGCCCTTCTCCTGATCCACGGCACCACCAGCAGCACCGCCGGGGCCTTTGCCCGCCTCACCGACCAGGAGCCCCTCCTGGATCGACTCGGACGCCGCTACGGGGACCGGATCCTGGGGTTCAATCACCACACCATGAGCCGCTCGGTGGCAGAGAACGTGCAGCAGTTCCTGGACACCTTCGACGGCGCACCCGGACGCTACACCTTCGACATCCTCTGCCACAGCCGGGGAGGCCTCCTGGCGCGCGCTCTGGCGGCTTTCGGTGGCGGAGGTACGCTCACCGGGCATCTGTGCCGGCCACCCGAGGGCGTGGAGCTGGCGGTGGACCGGATCGCCTTCGTGGCCACCCCCAATGCCGGGACCGTCATGGCCCGCCCCGACGGCATCCCAGGGTTGGTGGAGCGACTGACCAACGTGGTGAACCGGCTCCCCGACTCGGCGCCGGTCATCGCCGCCGGAGCGCTCCTGTCGCTGGCGGCGGCCACGGTGGAGACCGCCCTCCCCCGCCTGCCCGGTCTGGGTGATCAGGTGCCCGAAAGTGACCTGCAGAAGGAGCTGGGCACCTCGCCTCCCAACGGGGACCGCTGGTTCGCCCTCAGCGCCGACTACCGCCCCTCGGGGAATCTCCTGGATGTGGTGCGCTCGGGAGCCATGGATCGGATCTTCGGTTCAACCCGCAACGATCTCGTGGTCCCCACCGACGGCGTGTCGGCCACCCCCTTCTTCACCCTCGCCCCCGACCGGGTCATCACCTTCCCCCCGGACCGGCGTGTTCACCACAGCGCCTTCTTCCAGCAGCCGGAAATGCGGCGGGTGGTGGAGTGGCTGGAAGNCGAGTGAACGGCCCACCGGGGCTGCCGTGGCCGGTGCGACCCGTTCACCTCTGTTCCNACAGGAAACGCGTGGCCGGAAGCGAGGGCAGGAAGAAGTAGCCGCCCCCCGTCATCCGGACCAGGGTGGGCTCAGCCACCGGCCGCAGAATCCCAGGAGTCCCATGACGGCGGCTAGGCGGACGTTGACTCCCGTCGCGGTATCGGGACATCGGGGGCCGCAGGGTGCATGGTAGTTGACACGTCGTGGGCCGGGTTCATACGCTGACGACCTCGGTACAATCCCGTCTCCCCCAAGAGAGAGAACCCCGCCTCATGAGCAGCCACGCCCCTCACCCCTCCGTCGGGCCAGATGCAGCCGCCCGACACGCTCATCGCGTCGGTTCCCGTCGAGTCCTGAGCCTCGTCGGCGGTGCGCTTCTCCTCCCGGGGCTCCTCTTGGCACAGGAGCCCGGAGTCGTCGTGCAGGTGGAGGTGGAACCCGCCTCCATCCAGATCGGAGCCGGGGAAAACACCCCCATCAGCGCCCGTGCCCTGGACGCCCGGGGCAACGAGGTGAGTGCGGAGTTCACCTTCGCGGCTCCTCGAGGAGCGATCCAGATCGCCGGCGGAGTCCTCCTGGCCGTGGAACCCGGGTACCACGAGGTGGTGGTGTCCCTATTCCCGGCCCCGGAGGTCCGATGGGAGGGCGAGGAGCCACCCAGCACCGTTGTCCCGGTCACGGTGGGATGGCCCGCCGTGTCCGAGGTGCATGTGACCGGAGGAAGCGCCCTGTACGAGGGGTCCACGGTGCGCCACCAGGTGAGTGCCCATCACGCTGACGGCTCTCCCCGTCCCCGGCGCGCCGCCGACGTCCGCTGGTCCAGTTCAGATCCTTCCGTGGCCACGGTGAACGAGTTCGGAGTGGTGCGGGGTGTAGGGACCGGAACGGTGGAGATTCGAGCCGAGGTAGAGGGAGTCGCCGGCTCGGTTTCCTATGAGGTGAGATCCTTCCCCGCCGAACAGCTCGAGATCAGCACTGAGGCCCGCCAGGTCAGAACCGGAGACGTGGTCCACTTCCAGGTGCGAGCGTTGGACGGTCAGGGCAATGAGATCTCCGACCTTCCCATCACCTGGAGCCATACCTTCATCGCCCATGACAGCATCGGCAGTCATGTGGGAGGCTCGGGGATCACCCGGGATGGGCGGTTCGTGGGGGAATATGCCGGTGAGTACACGATTCTGGCTAACGCCGGCCGGCTGACCGCCACCCACACCCTTTGGGTCGAGCACCGGGGCGTTGTGCAACCCGTCGAATTCCGGGGACAGGGGCGGGTGGGCAATCAGCACACCTCGGACCTCTGGGTCTGGGAGGGGGTCGACGGTCGGGATTACGCCATCACCGGAACCTGGGGCTCGGGGGGGTGGGCTCTCATCTGGGATGTCACCGATCCCACCAACATCGTCAGGACCGATTCCATTCAGGTGGACGCCCGGACTGTCAACGATGTGAAGGTCTCGCCGGATGGTCGCTACGCCACCATGACCCGGGAGGGCGCGTCCAATCGCCGCAATGGCCTGGTGATCCTGGACCTTGCCGAACCGGCCCATCCTGTGATCGCCGCTCGCTTTGACGACGATCTGGCCGGAGGTGTCCACAACGCCTTCCCCACGAACGACCACGTCTTCGCCCTCTCGGGAGGTGAGAAGTACGTCATCATCGATGTCTCCGACCTCTACAACCCCCGTCGGGTCGGCGAATTCCAGTATCCAGGAGCGCGGATCCACGACGTATGGGTCAAGGACGGCATCGCCTACTCGGCTCAGCGGCCCTACGGTGGAATCATCGTGGACGTCGGAGATGGACGGTGGGGTGGCTCTCCGGAGAATCCCGTCTTCGTTTCCAAGACCGGTCCTACGCCGGAGGGGGGTGGGGCACATACCGTCTACCCGTACTACCAGGAAAGCACCGGTCGGATGCTTCTCTTCATGGCCGACGAGATCCTGAGCCGTGAGGGTCATGCCCTGGGCGAGGGTGCGGGTCGAAGCCTGGTGGTGGACCCCTACGATCCCGAAACCGGAGAGGGAGGCCGTCCCTCCATGTCGTCGGGCTACATGCACATCTTCGACATCACCGATCACGAGAATCCCGTGATGATCGCCCGGTACCACGTTCCCGAGGCGGGCACCCACAACACCTGGGTCGAGGATGATGTCCTCTACCAGGGCTACTGGGAAGGAGGCATGCGGGTCGTGGATGTGTCGGGCGAGCTCATGGGGGACATCTACACCCAGAATCGCGAGATCGCGGTGTTCAAGCCCTTCGATCCCACGGGCTACATCGCCAACGCGCCCTTCGTGTGGAGTGCCATGCCCCACAAGGGACACATCTTCTTTTCCGACTTCAATAGCGGGCTCTGGGCCGTAGAGGTCACCCCGCGGGAGCAGATGATCCCATGATCTGGACCTCGCTCCTGGCCGCCTCCCTCTCGGCGGGCGAACTGCCGCCGTCCTCGCCTGTCCTCACCACCGAAGCGGCCACCAGAGCGTCGGCCGACCCGGCGGCGACCTACTGGATCTACGTCCTGGCCGAGTCGGCCGACCGGATTCACAAGATCCGGTACGGACCCGGTGGCGCGGAAGTGGAACAGAGCCTCCCCATCGGCATGTTCCCCGTCATGATGGAAGGGCCCCACGGCATCCAGGTCTCTCCACGGGGCGATCACTTCTACGTCACCACCGGCCACGGCATTCCCGACGGGAAGTTCTGGAAGTTTGACGTGCAGACGGGTCGGCCCGTATCCGACCCCATCGACCTGGGACGCTTTCCGGCCACGCTGGACGTGACACCCGACGGACTCTACGCCTTCGTGGTCAACTTCAACCTCTACGGGGCCATGGTCCCGTCCAGCGTCTCCACCGTCTACCTACCCACCCTCACCGAAGTGGCCCGCACCGAGACCTGTGCCATGCCCCATGGTAGTCGGGTGAGCCATGACGGGCTGAACCAGTATTCGGTCTGTATGATGGACGATCAGTTGGTGGAACTCAGCACCCGCACCTTCGGCGTGTCACGGCGGTTTTCGGTGGTGGCCGGAGAAGAGGGCCCAGTGGCACCCATGGCAGCCATGGAGGGTGACCACCATCACGCCCACCACGATCCTGACTCCCATGCGGATCACTCGCATCACCACCCTACCTGTACCCCGACCTGGGTAGACCCATCTCCGGACCACCGCCACCTCTATGTGGCCTGCAGCGCCACCGACGAAGTCCTGGAGATCGACCGGGAGGAGTGGGTGTTGGTTCGACGCATTCCCACCGGCCGGGGGCCCTACAACCTGGAAGTCTCACCGGATGGACGACTTCTTGTCGTGACGCTGAAGCAGGGTGACGGGGTGGAGTTCCTGGACCGGGCAACCGGGGCGAGCCTGGCCAGGGCCTCGTCCACCACCCGCGTCAGCCACGGCGTGGTAATCAGTCCGGACAGCCGATATGCCTTCGTCAGCGTGGAAGGAGTGGGGGCCGAGCCCGGCAAGGTGGACATCTACGATCTGGACACGTTCGAACGTGTGGCGTCGGTAGCCGTGAGGCAGCAGGCCGCCGGAATCGCATTCCTCCGAATGGAGGAGCCGGCGGACTCCTGAGCCCAGGAAAGGAAGCTGCGGGGTCCAGGCTTGCGAACAAACACCGAAACCCTGGACCCCGGGTCGGAGTAGAGTCTTCCATGACTCCTCCGGATCCGTCCCTTCCCATCCTCCGCGGGCGAGGGGCAGGCATGGACCTGCCCAATCGGTTCGAGCGCCTCCACGTGGAGTTGGACGCGGAGGAGGCGGTGGAGGCTCCAGCTCGACGACGGACGGAATACCTTCGGGATCCGGCCCGCTCGATCCTGAGCCGGAACGACAGCCCCGATGTGGGCTTCGACTGGAGCCTGAATCCCTACCGGGGTTGCGAGCACGGCTGCGTCTACTGCTATGCGCGCCCCACCCACGAATACCTGGGGTTCTCGGCCGGTCTGGACTTCGAGAGCCGGATCCTGGTGAAGGAGCAGGCGGCATCCCTTCTGGAAGAGGCCATCGCCCGCCGAAGCTGGACGCCGGTGCCTCTGGTCATGAGCGGGGTGACGGACCCGTATCAGCCGGCGGAGCGAACCCTGGAGGTGACCCGTCGGTGTCTCGAGGTCCTGACCCGGACCCGCCACCCGGTTGCCCTCATCACCAAGTCGCGGGGGGTGGAGCGGGACACGGACCTGCTGGCTGAACTCGCTCGGTACCGTGCCGTCCACGTGACCCTCTCGGTGACCACCCTGAACCGGCGACTGCAGCGCGCGCTGGAGCCCCGGGCCTCTCCTCCTGAGCACCGGCTTGAGGCCATCCGCACCCTGACCCTCGCCGGCGTCCCCGTGGCGGTGAATGTGGCGCCGGTCATCCCCGGGCTCACGGATCACGAGATCCCGATGATCCTGGAGGCGGCGGCAGACGCCGGAGCCGTGGCTGCAGGCTACGTCATGCTCAGGTTACCGGGAGCTGTGGCCCCCCTCTTTCTGGAGTGGCTCGAGACCCACTGTCCGGATCGGGCTGGAAAGGTGCGTTCCCGGCTGGAACAACTCCGGGGTGGAAGGCTCTACCAGGCGGATTTCGGGACCCGGATGCGAGGAGAAGGGCCATTCGCCCGGCAGGTGGCAGAGCTCTTCCGCGTCGCACGGGCTCGGGCCGGCCTGGAACGACGAGGCCTCCAACTCACGGGCGATCACTTCGTGCGGCCCTCCAGGGGGAACCCGGGCCAGTTGTCGTTGTTCTAGCAAGTTGTCGTCGTTCTGGCCGGTTATCGCCTTTGCAGCCGGTCGTCATGGTTCCACGATGATGGGACCGCGTTGTATGTTCTCCTGCAGTGCGCCATCGCAGTGTGTGCAGCCTCCCGGCTTTTCCTTGATCTTCTCACCGGTCCGAAACGGGGAAAAATGAAGCGCTTTTCAGGGTTCGGTATGGGTCTGGTTCTCTTCACGTGCCTCTTCATGACGGGCTGTGCGGAGGCGGAGGCGGGCCCTGACGACGTCGTCGTGCTGAGCTTCGCCGTGCTGGGAGACGCGGAGCCCAAGCCGGATCCCGAGTTCCCGAACCTCGAAGCGGCGGTGCGCCACGTGAATGCGATGGCCTCCGACGGTCGACTGGATTTCGTGGTGGGCGTGGGTGACATCCCGCACAAGGGCACGTTGATCCAGTACGAGAATGTGACGCCGGTGCTACAGCAACTCACGCTTCCGTTCTATCCCATCATGGGCAATGAGGAACACGGGAGCACCACGGAGCGCTTCCTCGAGTATGCGAATCTCTGGAATTCCGGAAAGGCTGAGATCACCAGCATCAGCTACGTTCGCGAGCACGATGACGTGGTCATGGTGCACGCTTCACCGGATTTCAGTCGCGACTTCGACGACACGGGAATCATGTGGATGCGGGAGCAGATCCAGAGCGCCGCTCCGAAGCCGGTGATTCTGGTGGTACACGCCGCCCAGGCCGGGGTCTACGACGAGGATCCCGAGAAGGGCGTCACGCACCCTGGTTTTGCTGAAATCGTCGAGCAGCCGAACCTGATCGCCGTCATCTCCGGCGATCTCCATATGGACATGGACCGCGTGGACCATTCGAAGCAGATCGGGCACGTCCACTACCTTCACATCCCCGCCCTGGAGCGTACCAAGATTCCCGATGAATCACGACACGACCCCATGTTCCGGGTCTTCACGCTGGACTCCGGGGGCGTCGTACACGTCGACACGTACCGGGTCGGTGAGGCGGACCCACTGGGCGAGCATGCCTACCGGTTTTCGCTGTCTTCATCCCAGGAGCCATCGGTCGTGACCAGCGGCCTGGGCCGGTGACATCATCTCGGTGTCCGGAAAGATGAGGCACTGTACCCGGATGAGGTCGGGGATCTGTGCAGGCGTCCTGACTTCGTGACCACAGAAGACGCAGTGGAGACCATCGACCAGTTCCAGGCCGTTGTCCTCGCGCTGGTGCAGGGCGTCACGGAGTTCCTGCCCATCTCGTCTTCGGCGCACCTGATCCTGCCCTCCCGACTGCTGGGATGGCCGGATCAGGGGCTGGCCTTCGATGTGGCGGTCCATCTGGGCACCCTGTGCGCCGTGTGCTTCGCTTTGCGCGGAGAGCTGAGTCGCATGGCCTTCGGGACGCTGGAGGCGGTGCGGCGGCGATCGTGGACGGCCGAGGCCGGTCTGACGCTATGGGTGGGGCTGGCCACGGTGCCTGTGGTGATCGCGGGCCTGTTGCTCCAGGACGTGGTGGAGACCACCCTCCGTTCGGTGCTGGTGATTGCGGCCTCCACCATCATCTTCGGCATCGCGCTCGGTCTGGCCGACTGGCGGGCACCCCGCTTGGGGTCGGCCATGCCCGGGCGGAGTGAGTTCCAACTGTCGGTGAAGGATGCCGTCCTGATCGGCTTGGCCCAGTGCCTGGCCCTCATCCCCGGCACCTCCCGCTCGGGCATCACCATGACGGCGGCCCTGCTGCTGGGTCTGTCACGCTCGGCTGCAGCGCGCTTCTCGTTCCTGCTGTCGATCCCGACCATCGCCGGCGCGTCCGTCCTGAGTCTCAGACAGCTCCTGAGGGGAGAGGCGCTCGTGGACTGGCCTGTGCTGCTCATCGGATTCGGGGTGGCAGCCGTGACGGCGGTCCTGTGCATCCGCTTCTTCCTGGCGCTCCTGGAACGAACGGGCTTCCTTCCCTACGTCATCTATCGCCTTGCCCTGGGCTTCCTGCTTCTCATCTTGTTCCTCTGACCATCCCTCGCCGTGAGCCGCCGTAAGACGAAGACAGAGACGACCAGGAGGGCCACTCCTGCCGTGGCAAGCCCTGCCCGGAGTGATCAACCGCCCATCCCGCTTCCCATCCTCGCAGGCGTGGCCACGCTCCTTCTTCTCCTGGCAGGCGTGGGCCTCTGGCTCGCTACCCGCCCGGCCGACGGGCCGGTCCGTGAGATCGACAATCGGGAACTGGCGAGCCTCGTGGCCGACGGAGTGACCGTTGTGGACATCCGGGAACCGTGGGAGTGGGAGCAGACCGGGGTGATCGAGGGAAGCCACCTCATTACCGCCTTCGATCCGCAAGGCCGCCTTGAACCCGACTTCCTCCCCCGGTTCGCCTCTCTGGTTGGACCGGAGGACGAGGTGGTTCTGATCTGCCGCACGGGAAACCGGACGTCGTTTTTGGCCTCGGCCCTCTCGGAGCAGTTGGGATACGAGAGGATCCGGAACGTCACCCACGGGATCCTCCCCTGGATCCAGTCCGGGGGTTCGGTGGTGGCCTGTCGCGTAGAGGGCAGTGTGCCTGTATGCTGACATTCCAGTTTCCCTGAACCTACCCAGGAGTAGGGCCCATGGCCGAACGCGACAGCGCCTCCGGAGAACGTGCATACCCCCCTTCATCCTCCTCGGGCTCCTCGGGCGCTCCGACGGCCGGCCCCTCATCCGGGTCGCAAGGGACTGCCCCCACCGCCGGCAGGGGGGCTTCCGGCAAGGGCCGATCCGAAGGAGACGGTTGCGCCAAGGGACTCCTGGGGTGCGGCTGCTTCGGGGCTGCGGGGTTGGTGGTCCTTCTGGGGGTGGGTGGGGCGCTGGCTTGGTACCAGATCCCCAGATCCCTGGGCGCGGGATCGTGGTCGGAGGTGGGAGAGGTCGTCCAGGTGGCGGATCGGGCCGCCAGGGCGGGAAGCGCTGCCAGGACGGCAGGCGGAGACCCCACCGCCGGGGAGCCGCCCCGAGACGCCGCCCGGGCCTTCGACGACTTCTTCGACGAGTTGGAGACCACGACCCTTACCCGGGGAGACGTGTCCCAGGTCAGGGAAAGCCTGGCCCGGTGGGACGACTCCCGGGAAGTGCGGGAGTTCAACGAGGTCTACGAGCGGGTCCGGGAGTTGGAGAACACCGATGAGATCAGCCTCCAGACGCTCATGAGCCTCCGCTACATCACCCGGGTGGCGTTCCGGGCCAACGACCTGGGTCGGGCGTACCGCCAGGAGGTGGAGGGAGCCGTGGGCCCGGAATACCGGCAGGTCCTGGCCCTGGCCCGTGTGAGCCGGCTGAGCTCCGGGAGGAACGTGGATCCGTGGGATCAGTCCGTGGCGGATGCCCTCCTCCGGGACCACGATGAGAATCGGGAGCGGTACCAGGAAGCCCGTGCCCTGCTGGACCGGATCCGGGCCGAAGAGGTTGACCCCGACGAGTTGAGCGAAGAGGAGCGGGCCCGTCTCGCCGAGGCATACGCCGACCACGCCCTCCTCGTGACCTCCGCCCTGAATCGACGAAGTCTGGTGGCGTGGTCGCAGCTCAGCAACGACGAACGCCGGGAGATCATGGAACGCCTCGACGCCCCCCACAACTGGGTGGCCCGGGTCAGCGCCGCCATCCTCCACGGAGATCCGGAGGAAGAGCACATGACCTTCATCCGCATGCTCGGCTTCTGAGGCCCAGCCGGGTTGGGAAGCGCGGCACCTTTCAACCTCCTTGGCCTTGNAGATCGTCCGACCTTCCTGGTGGTGGGAACCGCCGGGAGACNGGTCGTCACCGCAGATGCCGCTCCAGGAAGTCGTCCATAGCCTCGAAGGTCTCGATCCATCGGTGGTGGAGCAAAAAGGCGTGCACATCGTCGGGGAAGACGATGAGCTCGAATGGGACCTCATGAGCCCGTAGCGCCTGCACCAGCCCCACCGTCTCGGAAAAGGCCACGTTCCGGTCGTCGTCTCCATGGACCAGAAGGACCGGGGAGCGCCAGTCCTCCACGAAGGGCACGGAAGAGGCCTGATAGGAAACCTCCTCCGGATCCAGTACGTCTCCCCACAGGTGGACGCCGGCGATGTCCACACCTGCGGCGAACAGATCCGAATCCCGGGCGAGGCCCTGGGCGGTGAGGATCCCGCCGTAGGAGAGGCCCCACAGGGCGATTCGGTCCGGATCCACATCCGCACGGTCCCGAAGGTAGTGACCGGCGGCCACGATGTCCTGGTACTCCTCGTTCCCCCGACGACCCCACGCGTGATCTTCCCGGAACGACCGTCCGTATCCGATGCCGCTCCGGAAGTTCACCGAGAGAACCACGTACCCCCGATGGGCGAAGTACTGGTTGACGGCGTAGCTCATGTGGTAGAAATGGCCGTAGTTGTACCCTAGCAGCATCTGCCGCCGGGGCCCTCCGTGAATGAAGATGAGGGCCGGACGCCGCTCCCCCGGTTGCAGGTCCGGGGGGAGGAAGAGCTGGTTGTGGAAGGAGAGCCCGTCCTCGGCCTGGATTACCACATTGTCGGGGACCACATGCTCAGCCAGGGGAAAGCGTTCAGGGACCTCCCCAGTGACGGGCCGGATGGCTCCACCCTCCACAGGTGTCAGGCCCACGGACTGGGGCTGCCGGGCGTCGGCCCAGGTGTGGGCCACCAACGCTCCCGAGGCCAGCACCGCCGGGAAGGTCTCGATCCCGTCTCCCCGGGTGACTTGTGAGGGCGCCCCGCCTCCCACCGGAACGCGCCAGATGTGGCGGCGATCGATGTCGCTGATATTCGTGGCGTAGAAGAGGTGACGCCCACCCCGTGCCAGGGACACCTCCTCCACGAAACCCTCCCCCGGTGTGAGGTGGATGGGCTCGCCCGCCGGGGACTCCCTCCACCCCCGACGCCCCCGAGCCTCTGCCTCCGACGGCACCGGGATGGAGAAGTAGTGCCGCCAGTTCTCCGGTTCGGACCGGAAGAGGAGATGGCCGTCACCCCACTCCAGGGCTGTGACATCGCTGAAGCGTTCCGTCCCCGACGGATTGTGCCAGAGTTCAAACCCTTCTCCCGACTCGGCGTCGGCCACCCAGACGGAGAGGGAATACCCCCCGGCGAAGCGGGCTTGGTGGAGGCCCAGGGGAAGGGCGGACCGGTCCACATGGTCGGGAATCCGGGCCAGTTCGGCGTAGGAGGCTCCGGGGCGCCGGATGAAGGCAACCCGGCCACCGTCCGGCGACCAGACCGGAGCCGAATCCCGATCCACCCCGGGCGTCAGGTAGGTGATGGTTCGACGCTCCGTGTCATAGACCCCGATGAAGCTGTGACTTTCGCGATCGCTCACGAAGGCGATCCGGCGGCCATCCGGTGACCAGACCGGGTTCCGGTTGGTTCCGAACACCCGGAAGAAGGGGGGCGCCTCATCGGCGCGCACGTCGGGTTCGGTGCCCGGGTCCACGGCGGCGCGGTGGATCTGACCGTCCTTTACATGCAGCACCCATCGACCATCTGGAGACAGGGCCGCATTGAGGGCCGACACCACCCGCCAGGGTGCGCCTCCACCGGTGCCGGCGGCCCAGATCTCCCGAGCGCCGCCGCGAGGGTCACTGGCGGGATTGGCGATCCAGCCATCCCGGTTCGGCGCGTGTCCCCGGATGAAGACCACCACCGACCCATCGTCGGAGATCTGCAGGGTCGTGAGATCCACCCCGTCGTCCCGGGAGTGCTCCGTCAGACGCACGGGCTCGAAGTCGGGGGCGGCAGCGGTAAAGACATTCCGGCGCCCCTCCTCATTCTCGAGCCATGCAATCCGGTCCGCGCCGGCTGCGGATACGAGTCCGTATGCAAAGGCGGGCGACAGGATGTCGGCCAGGGAAAACGAGGCGGTCCGAGCCGGTTCCCCCTGCCCCTCGCTGGGTCCGGTGGGCCGGGATTCCTGAGCCGAGATCCCGGTGGGAAGGAGTCCGCCCGCAAGAAGCAGTAGCGCTGCGCCCAGAGGAAGGAGGGACATCCGGAGAACGACGGAGAGGCGCAAGGCGAACATGGTGGAGACTCCCGAGGGATGGATTCACGCCGTCACGGATTTCCGCCGTCACGGACCGGCACTGGAGGGGATAGCGACCTCCCCTCCACGGGAACCGTGTCCACGCCGGGTTCGAAGGCGTGGATTCTGCGCGAGGATACCCATCGGGTAGGCAGATGACAAGCGGCGCGGGGAGGCGCAGAACGGGTCCCGGCGGCCCAGCCCTCCGGATATCGGGCGCCGAGCCGCCCTACAGCTCCACCCGCCGCAGAAGCTGGGCGTTCAGCGCCACGATGACCGTGCTCGCCGACATGAGGACCGCTCCCACGGCCGGGGTCAGGAGGATATCCCACCCCGCCAGGACGCCTGCGGCCAGGGGAATGGCGACGATGTTGTAGCCCGCCGCCCACCAGAGGTTCTGAAGCATCTTCCGGTAGGTGGCCTTGGAGAGGGTGAGGATCCGCGGGATGTCCCGGGGGTCGGAGCGGACCAGGACGATGTGTCCCGCCTCCACGGCCACATCCGTGCCGGCACCGACGGCGATGCCGATGTCGGCGGTGGCCAGAGCCGGGGCGTCGTTCACTCCATCCCCCACCATGGCAACCCGCTTCCCCTGGGCCTGGAGTTCCTTGACCTTGGAAGCCTTGTCCTCGGGAAGGACCTGGGCGAAGACGGTCTCGATCCCCAGCTCCCTGGCCACGGCCCGGGCCACCTCCTCCGAGTCCCCGGTGAGCATGGCCACCTCNAGTCCCTCTTCCTTGAGTCGGTCCACGGCCTCCTTGCTCTCGTCCCGAATGGCGTCGGCCACGGCGAAGACCGCCAGCGCCTNTCCGTCCCGGAGGAGATAGATGGCCGCCCGGCCATGCTCGCCNGCCTCCTCTGCCGCCTCCTGGAGGCGNGACGGGACCTGAGCGTCCTCTTCCTCCAGAAGNGAAGGTCCGCCCATGAGGTACCTGGTTCCGTCCACGGTGGCGGTCACTCCCTTCCCGGTGAGCGCTTCGAAGTCCTCGGCAGAGGGAATCTCCAGATCCCGCTCCCGGGCCGATTCCACGATCCCCCGAGCAATGGGGTGCTCCGAGTCGGATTCCACCGCCGCGGCCATCCGGAGAGCCTCGTCGGAGTCCATCCCCTCGGCCACCGTCATCTCCACCACCCGGTGCTCCCCCAGGGTGAGGGTGCCGGTCTTGTCGAAGATCACGGCATCCAGCCTCCGGGCCTCTTCCAGACCCTTTCGGTCCCGGACCAGGAGCCCCGCCTGGGCCCCCTTCGTCGTGGAAATGGCCACCACCAGGGGCACGGCGAGCCCCAGAGCGTGGGGACACGCAATGACCAGGACGGTCACCATGCGGACAACCGAGAAGTCGATCTCCGCTCCGGCGAGCTGCCAACCGACCACGGTGAGAAGGGCCGAGACCAGGGCGACGACGGTCAGGAGGCGGGCGGCGCGGTCCGCCAGATGTTGAGCCCGGGAGCGGGACTCCTGGGCATCGGAAACCAGACGCATGATTCCCGAGAGCTTCGTGTCGTCGCCGGTACCGGTGACCTCTACCCTGAG
>SL_3KL_010_SEDDRAFT_10003023_pt1 | contig 15311 bp, 16 predicted proteins | sample SodLakKL_010_SED_2_FD_10381 | JGI IMG/M metagenome (IMG submission 10381)
GAGGTCGGAGGTCGGAGGTCAGAGGTCAGAGGTCAGAGGTCAGAGGTCAGAGGTCAGAGGTCAGAGGTCAGAGGTCAGAGGTCAGGGCTTCTTCTAGGGATTGTTCGGCTTCCAGCCACTCGGTTTCGAGCTGTTCGTGGCGGGTTTTCAGGCTGGTTTGCTGCTGGATCAGCTCGCTCAGGCGGTCCTTGTGTTCGGACGCGTACAGATCGGGGTCGGCCAGTTGCTGTTCGATGTCGGTCAGTTCGCGGGCGGTCTCGTCGATTTGCCGGACCAGGCGTTCGACCCGGTTTTTCAATGGTTTGATGCGTGAGCGCCACTGGGCCTGTTCACGACGCTGGCGAACCCGGGCATTGCCCGATCCGGTTGTCTTGTCCGGTGTGGCCTGCGGTTCGGGCTCGGTCAGCCAGCGGCGATATTCGCTCAAGCCGCCGGGGAAGCGACGAACGCCGTGATCGGCCACCAGCCAGAATTCATCGACCACGTTCTTGAGCAGGTGGCGGTCGTGCGAGACCGTCACCACGGCGCCTTCGTATCCCTGCATGGCCACGGTCAGGGCATGGCGCATTTCCAGGTCGAGGTGGTTGGTCGGTTCGTCGAGCAACAGCAGGTTGGGCGCGCGCCAGACCAGCAGGGCCAGTACCAGTCGCGCTTTCTCGCCACCTGACAAGGGCGCCACCGGGTCGGTGGCCATGTCGCCGCGAAAGTCGAACCCGCCCAGGTAATCGCGCAGGCGTTGCTCGGGGACGGCATCGCCGGCCACGCGCGCCAGGTGGGTCAATGGACTGGCGTCCAGGTCAAGTTGTTCGACCTGGTGCTGGGCGAAGTAGCCGATCTGCAGCCCGCGGCTGGATGTGATGGTCCCGGCCAGAGGTTCGAGATCACCGGCCAGGGCGCGCACCAGGGTCGATTTGCCCGCGCCATTGAGACCGAGCAGGCCGATACGATCGCCCGGCGCCAGGGCCAGCGAGATTTCGTCGAGCACCACATGCTCGCCGTAGCCCAGGCTGACCTGGTCAAGATTGAGCAGTGGATTGGACGCGCGTGGTGGCTCGGAAAAGCTGAAGTCGAACGGCGAGTCGGCATGCGCCGGGGCAATCGCTTCCATACGCTCGAGCGCCTTGATGCGACTCTGGGCGGCCTTGGCTTTGCTGGCCTTGGCCCGAAAGCGGTCGATGAATTTCTGCATGTGGGCGATCTGGCGTTGCTGCTTTTCGTATTGGGCCTGCTGCAGGGCCATCTGCGTGGCGCGCTGTTTCTCGAAGCTGCTGTAGCCGCCGGTATAGCTGTTGAGCTTGCGATGTTCGATGTGAATCACCGAGTCGACCACGTTGTCGATGAAGTCGCGGTCATGCGAGATCAGCACCAGCGTGCCCGAATAACGTCGCAGCCATTCTTCCAGCCACATGACGGTTTCCAGATCGAGGTGATTGGTCGGCTCATCGAGCAGCAGCAGATCCGACGGCGCCATCAAGGCGCGCGCCAGGCTCAGGCGAATTCGCCAGCCACCGGAGAACTCGCCGACCAGTTTTCGATGTTCATCGGCGCCGAATCCCAGTCCGTTGAGCAAGGCCCCGGCGCGCGCCTGTGCGGTATAACCGCCGGCCTCGTCAAAGTCGGCGTGGGCGCGCGCAATCGCCGCACCATCACCCCCCGCTTCGCACTCGGCCACCGCCCGCTCGGCCCGGCGCAGGCGTGCATCCCCGTCGATCACGTATTCGATCGCCGGACGCTCCACCTCGGTGATCTCCTGGGCCATGTAGGCCACCGTCCAGTCGGCCGGAAAGGAAAAATCACCGGCATCGGCGCTCAACCGTCCCAGCAGCAGGTTGAACAGACTGGTCTTGCCCGACCCGTTGGCCCCGATCAATCCAACCTTGTGCCCCGGGAAGATGGTCGCCGAGGCGTTCTCGAGCACGGGCTCGGTACCGGGGCGGAGGGTGAGGGTGGTGAGTTGGAGCATGGGAGGGAAGGTTAAAGGTGAAAGGTAAAAGGTGAAAGGTAAAAGGTGAAAGGAAAAGGTTTCCGGGTTCCGGTTTCCGGGGCGGTGGCTTTGGCTTGGTATTATCGCAAACCAAGAACCAATTCCATGCCTGAAGTTGCCGCCCCCCTGAATCCTGACCACCGACTACTGACTACCGACTACTGACTACCGACTACCGACCTCCGACCTCCGACCTCCGACCCCTTATCCTTTCACCTTTCACCTTTGTACCTACCTCCCCATGCCTTCCTACCGCATCCAAACCCACCCCCGTGCCCGGCACGTTCGTTTGCGCGTCGATCGTCTGGGGCAGGTGGTGGTGACGGTGCCGCCGGGGTTTGATCGGGGTCGGGTGGCTGCGCTGGTGAGTGAGCGGGGTGAGTGGATACGGCGGGTTCAGGGGCGCTTTCAGCGGGCTCGGGGGGAGCTGGACAATGGGCTGGGTGGGCTTCGGCCCGAGCGGGTCGAGCTGCCGGCCGTGGATGAATGCTGGACGGTGGACTATCAATCCTGCCGGCGCCGGACTGTCGGGTTTCAGGCTGGTGAGGATCGGTTGATGTTCCGCCTGCCACCGGATGATGCCGATTCACTGGACGATCGCATCGCCGAAAAACTGCGCGGCTGGCTGATGGATCGGGCCCGGCAATTGCTCCCCGCCATGGTCGACGACCTGGCCGAAACCTTCGGCTTCCAGCCCGGCCGAATCACCATCCGCAACCAGCGCTCTCGCTGGGGCAGTTGCTCGGCCAATGGCAATCTGTCTCTCAATGCCCGCCTGCTGATGGCCTCGCCGGCTGCGTGCCGCTATGTACTGATCCACGAACTGGTCCACCTGGAACACCCGAATCATTCAAGAGCTTTTTGGCGCCGAGTCGAGCAACTCGATCCAGGTTACCGATCCGCCAGCAAGGAGCTGCGCGACCTCTGGCTCCGGTTGCCGGAATGGGTTGGCTTTTGATCTTGTCTGACCCCTGACCCCTGAATCCTGACCCCTGAGACTCGACACGTGAACCACTCGGTGGGGGTGGATTCAATGTCGTCCGTCGGCCGTGTCAGGCCGACCTACAAGAGTCGCGAGCTGGATCCTGACCTCTCCCACCGTAAACCGTCTCCCGTCTCCCGTCTCCCCGGAATTACGTTAAGCTTCCCCCTGATTCAAGAGGGACGCTCGCCATGAAACTGATCGCCAAGTTGCTCGCCGGAATTTTTCTGGGGATTCTGCTCGGGCTGTTCGCGCCCGACTGGGCGGTAAAGTTGTTGCTGACCTTCAAGGGTCTGTTCGGGCAGTTGCTGTTTTTTACCATCCCGCTGCTGATCCTGTTCTTCATCACCAGCGGGATCGCCGGGCTGCCCAGGGATTCCGGCAAGTTGCTCGGACGCACACTGGGCACGGCCTATCTTTCGACGGTCGTGGCCGGGACATTGGCGTTTCTGATTGCCGCCGCCATTGTGCCGATGCTGTCGGCCGAGGGCTCGGCCACGCCGGTGGCCAACGACACCGTGCTCGAGCCTTTCATCGAGCTCGAGATTCCGCCGCTGCTGGGCATCATGACGGCGCTGGCCACCGCCTTCATTTTCGGTCTGGGCATTGCCGCCACCGGCGCTGAACGGCTCAAGCAGGTGTTCGACGAAGGGCGCGACGTGATCGAAAAGCTGCTGGTGGTGGTCATCATCCCGTTGCTGCCCTTTTACATTGCAGGAGTGTTCGCCGAGCTGGCCGCGGCCGGGACGGTATTCGAGACACTCAAGACCTTCGGTGTGATTCTGGTGTTGTCGATTTCGCTGCACTGGGTGTGGATCATGACGCTGTTCGTGATTGCCGGCCTGCGCGCCGGGGCTTCGCCGTTCAGCCTGGTTCGCAACATGTTGCCGGCCTATTTCACGGCGCTGGGGACCATGTCGAGCGCAGCCACCATTCCCGTCACCCTGCAGTCGACCCGCAACAACGGGGTCAAGGACAAGATCGCCAGTTTCACCGTGCCGCTGTGTGCGACCACCCATCTGGCCGGTTCAACCATCACCATCGTGGCCTGCGCGGTGGCGGTCATGGTGTTGCACGATGCCCTGGCGGTGCCGGGGCTGCTGACGATGTGGCCGTTCATCTTCATGCTCGGCATCGTCATGCTGGCTGCGCCCGGGGTACCCGGCGGGGCAGTGATGTCGGCGGTCGCCTTGCTGTCTTCGATGCTGGGCTTTGGAGAGTCGGCGATTGCCCTGATGATTGCGCTGTACATGGCCCAGGACAGCTTCGGCACGGCCTGTAACGTGACCGGTGATGGCGCCATCGCCGTGCTGGTCGACCAGGCCAGCCAGCACGACACAGTGGCCGAAACCACCTGACCGGACGTAGAATGGGCGTATGAAACCGGGCGCCCGCCTTCAGCTCAAACTGGGCCAGAAACTCAAGCTGGCCCCGCAGTTGCGTCAGGCGATTGCCCTGCTGCAGTTGAACCGAGTCGAACTCAAGGATCACATCAACGAGCTGCTCGAGACCAACCCGCTGCTCGAGCGCGAGGATGAAGGGTTCGACGAGCCGGTCGACGAATCCGGTCGTGAAGATGATCAGTTCGATGAAGACTGGGGCATGGACGATCTGCCCGAGGGATACTCGGTCGCCCGCGAAGCCCCGCGTTATGACGAATTCATCAGTGACCGGGCCGATGAATCGCTGCAACAGCATCTGTTGTGGCAGGCCAATCTGGCCGGCTTCAGTCCGACCGATGAGGCCATCGCCCGCGCGATAATCTATGCGCTGGACGAAGACGGCTACCTGCAGGATGACCTCGACACCCTGCGCGCCTCAATGGCGCCTGAGCATCTGGTCTCTCGCGAGGAAGTCAGGGCGGTACTTGAACGGGTCCAGCACTTCGAGCCGGTCGGGGTCGCCTGCCGGGATTTGCAGGAGTGTTTGCTGGTGCAGCTTCAGGCGCGCTCGGCCAGCACACCGGGGTTGGGTCTTGCCCGCTACATCGTCGAGCATCACATGGACAGCCTGGCCCGGCAGGATTTGCGCCTGCTGGCGCGTACCAGCGGGTTCAACGTCGAAGATGTCCAGACCGCGGTCAACCTGATTCGCTCGCTCAACCCGCATCCGTGCTCTCGCTTCGGATCCGACGATGAAAATTACGTGGTGCCGGATGTCTACGTACATCCGCGCGGCGATGGCTGGCGGGTCAGCCTGAATCCGGACAGCGACCCGGGCCTGCGACTCAATCAGACCTATGCTGATCTGCTGCGCAAGAGTCGTGGTGAAGACAAGAAATATCTGCGCGATCGTCTCCAGGAGGCCCGCTGGCTGATCAGTGGCCTGGAGATGCGCAACCAGACCTTGCTGGCGGTCACCGAGGCCATCGTGGATCGCCAAAACGAGTTCTTCACCCATGGAGAGGTCGCCATGCGGCCCTTGCTGCAGCGCGAAGTCGCCGAGGCGGTCGGTGTGCACGAGTCCACGGTGTCGCGGGCCACGACCCAGAAATATGCGCACACGCCGCGTGGCACCTTCGAGCTCAAGCATTTCTTTTCGGTTGGTGTCTCCGGGCAGGACGGCAACGAGGTCGCGGCAACCGCGGTGCGCGCCCATCTTCGCCGGATGATCGACGAGGAACCCTCCGGCAAGCCGCTGTCGGACCAGGCGCTGGTCGATGCCCTGGCCGTGCGCGGAATCCGCCTGGCGCGCAGGACCGTGGCCAAGTATCGCGAACAACTGGGCATACCCGGATCGGCTCAGCGCCGTCGCGCCCAGCGGATGTGGACCTGATTCCGACTTGTACGGGGCTTGATTGGTATAAGATTGACGCAATGAATATTACTGCATGCCCGCAGAATCCAATTCACCAAGGAGCAATTGAATGCAAATCGAGGTTTCCGGACACAACGTGGATGTGACCCAGGCGCTGCGCGCCTATATTTCCGAAAAATCCGAGCGTTTAGTCCGTCACTTTGACAACCTGATCTCGGCACACTACGTGCTTCGCCTGGAGAAGCTCGAACATACCGCCGAAGGCACGATTTCGGTCGGTGGCCGCACCAATCCGATTCATGCCGATGCCACCGACGAGGACATGTACGCGGCCATCGATGCGCTGATGGACAAGCTCGATCGCCAGGTGCGTCGACACAAGGGCAAGGTGACCGACCATCACCGCGCGGCCCAGGGCGGTTGACGCGAGACCCGGCGATCAGGTCAATTCGACATGCAACTGGCTGACGTTCTCGACGCCGATCGCATCGCCCTGGATCTGGCCGTCTCCAGCAAGAAGTCCCTGCTGGAGAAGGCCTCCAGGATGCTGGCATCGGCCCCTGCGGGCGGTGATGCCCGCGAAATCTTTGAAAGCCTGTGCCAACGCGAGCGCCTGGGTTCGACCGGGCTGGGTCATGGTGTGGCCATTCCACATGGACGCGTTCCCGGTCAGAGCGAGGTGACGGCGGCACTGATTCGCCTGATCACGCCGATCGAGTTCGATGCACCCGACCAGGTCAAGGTCGACCTTTTTTTCGCCATGGCCGTCCCTGATCGCTGTTCAGATGTCTATCTGCGGCTTCTGGCCGACATGGCCGAGCGCCTGGCCGATGCCGAGCAGCGTCAACAGATCCGCGATTCGGAATCACCCGATGCCGTATTGAAACTGTTCATGTCCGATCCGGAATCCGGTTCCCGGGCATGACCAGTCAGATTTCGGCGGCCGAGCTCTTCCAGCATTACGCGGATCGGCTCGCGCTGCGCTGGGTGACCGGCAAGCGCCAGGCGGCCGAGCGCCGGATCAGTGCGATCAACTTCAAGGCGCGACCCTCGTTGGTCGGCTACCTCAACCTGATCCATCCCAACCGTATCCAGATCATCGGCGAAGAAGAGCTCGAGTGGCTTGACGCCCTCGAGGCCAAGGCGCGCTGGGAGACGATTGCGCGCATTGTCGACTTGCAGCCGGCCGCGATCATCGTTGCCTGTGGCCTGGAAGTCGATGACGATCTCGAACAATGGGCGCGCGAATCCGGAACGCCGCTGATGACCTCGCCCCGGCCGGGCTGGGAGCTGGTCAGTTTTCTCGAATACCAGGTCTCGCGTCGCCTGGCCCGGCGCATCACCCTGCATGGCGTGTTCATGGAAATCTTCACGCTCGGAGTGCTGATTACCGGCGAGTCGGGGACCGGCAAGAGCGAGCTGGCTCTGGAATTGCTGACCCGCTCTCATCGCCTGATTGCCGATGATGCCCCGGAGTTCACCCAACTGACGCCCGATATCATCGAGGGCGCCTGCCCGCCGGTGTTGCGTGATTGCCTGGAAGTGCGTGGCCTGGGCATTCTCAATGTGCGTCGCATGTTCGGGGATGCCGCGGTCAAGGCGACCAAGTTCCTGCGCCTGATCATTCATCTCCACGAGCCCAAGGATGAACCGCCGGGTGGTGATCGCCTGAGCGGCAATACCGGCAAGCGGGAGGTGCTCGACCTGGATATTCCCCAGATCAACCTGCCGGTCCTGGCCGGTCGCAACCTGGCGGTCATGGCCGAGGCGGCGGTGCGTGACTACATGCTGCGCATGAAGGGATTTGACGCCGCGGCCGAATTTGCCGAACGACACAGCCGGTTGATGTCCGAGTAAGTGATGAGCAGCATACAGCCCCCGATTCTGATCATCAGCGGCTTGTCCGGCAGCGGCAAGAGTGTCGCCCTGCGTGCGCTCGAGGATCTCGGTTACTACTGTGTCGACAATCTGCCCGGCGGGCTGCTGGCGGACTTGCTCGAAGAGGTTCGCGGCCAGTCGGATCGGTATCCGAAGGTGGCCATCGGAATCGATGCGCGCACCGGGCCCGACGGTCTGGACCGTTTGCGCCGCCTGTTCGATGACACTCGCGCCGAACAAGCCCTGCGCCTGCTGTTCCTCGAGGCCGACCGGCCAATCCTGATACGACGTTTCAGCGAAACCCGGCGTCGTCATCCACTGTCGGCCGATGGCGGGCTGGCCGGCGCGGTGGCCCTCGAGGCCGACATGATGGCGCCGATTCGCGAACGCGCCGATTGGGTCATCAATACCAGTGAAAGCAACATTCACCAGCTTCGCCGCCAGATCTGGCGGACGGTAGGCGATTCGGGCGAGCAGGATTCCCAGTCGATCGTGCTCGAGTCCTTTGCCTTCAAGCATGGCGTTCCGCGCGATGTCGACCTGGTGTTCGATGCGCGTTGTCTGCCCAACCCTCACTGGGAACCCGAGCTCAAGCCGCGCACCGGGCTCGACCCCGAGGTGCGCGCCTATCTCGGCGACAGCGAGCGGGTCAACGCATTCGCCGATGAGTTGCTCGCTTTCATCCAGCGCTGGTCGCCGGCCCTGTTCGAGGACCAGCGCAGCCTGTTGACCATAGCCATTGGCTGCACGGGCGGCCAGCACCGTTCGGTCTACCTGGTCGAACGGCTTGCCGAACACTTGCGCTCCGCGGGCCGTTCGGTTGTGGTCAGTCATCGCGAACTCGAGAAATGACCGGCATCGTTCTGGTCACTCACTCCGGACTGGGCGAGTCGCTTCGTCACCAGGCCGAGGTCATCCTCGGCAAGATGGTGCCGATGACCACGGTGTCGATCAGCTACGGCGCTGATCCGGACCTGGCCCTGGATGAGCTGATCGCCTCGCTTGGCATGGGCCAGGACAGCGGTGGGGTCGTGGTATTGACCGATCTGCCGGGCGCCACACCACATAACCTGGCCCAGAAAGCCGCCGAGGCCCGTGGTGTGCCGGTCATCTCCGGGGTCAATCTGCCGATGCTGCTCAAGGTCATCAATCATGCCGACAAACCGCCCAACGAACTGGCCGCGGTGGCCAGTCTCGGCGGGCACCAGGGCATTCTGAATTCATGATTCGCCGGTCGATCAAGCTGACCAACCGGCTGGGGCTGCATGCGCGGGCGGCCAGCAAGCTGGTGCAGACAGCCTCGGAATTCAAAGCCGAGGTGTGGCTGGAGCACAATGCCCGTCGCATCAATGCCAAGTCCATCATGGGCGTATTGATGCTGGCCGCCCCGTGCGGTACCGAGCTGTCAATGGAAGTGGACGGCCCGGACGAAGGTGAGGCCAGCGAAGCCCTGGTCCGGTTGATCGAAGGACGCTTCGGAGAAGGCGAATGAGCCTGGTCCTGACCGGAATCGGCACCACCAGCGGTATCGTGATCGGGCGCGTTCATCGCCTGACCCCCGGTGAACTTTCATTGCCCGAATATCACCTCGAGCCTGATGCGATCGAAGTTGAAATCGAGCGATTGCATCGAGCGGTGGATCGCGGTCAGCGCTTTCTTCTCGACATGTACGAGAAGGTGACCGGGGAGGGCACCGACACCGCGCGCGAGCTGCTTGAAGCTCATCGCCTGATTCTCAAGGATCCCCTGCTTGCCGATGCGACCTGCAATCGGATCCGCGACGAGCGCATCAATGCCGAATGGGCATTGTTCAAGCAGGCCGAGCAGTTGCTTGCCGAATTCCGGCGCATGGATGATGACTACATCGCCTTGCGACGCGAGGATCTCGAGCAGGCGGTCAACCTGATTCAGCGCGAACTGGCCGAACAGCCGGCTTCGCTGGTCGGTTCGCAGGTGCCCCACCAGCTGGACGCCACGATCATCGTGGCCCCGGAACTGGGACCGGCCGACCTGACCCTGCTGCACCAGCGACGGGTTGCCGGCCTGGTGACCGAGCACGGCGGGCCATGGTCGCACTCGGCCATCCTGGCGCGCAGCCTCGAGATTCCGATGATCGTCGGCATCCATCACGCCCTCGAAATTCTCGAGGAGGGCGAGCCGGTGATTCTGGATGGTCACTATGGCGCATTGCTGGCCAGCGATGACGAGAGCCTGCAGCGTCACTACCAGGACAAGCTGGAGGTGACCCGGCAGCACCGAACCGATTTGCGACGCTACCTTGGGCGTCCATCAAAAACCCGCGATGGTGAAAGCTTCCAGTTGTTCGGCAATGCCGAGCTGCCCCAGGAGTTTCAGCGCTGCAAGGATGACCAGGTCGCTGGAATCGGCCTGATGCGCACCGAGTACCTGTTCCTGGATAATGACTTGCCCGACGAGGAAACCCAGTACCGTGCCTATCGCCAGGCGGTGCGTACCATGGCCGGGTTGCCGGTGACGGTGCGTACCCTGGATGCCGGCAGCGACAAGTTGCCGCCGGCCATGGCCATCGGCCAGGGGCCGAACCCGGCCCTGGGCTTGCGCGGCCTGCGCTTGTCACTGGCCGTGACCGATCTGTTCAGACAGCAGATTCGGGCGATTCTCAGGGCGTCGGTGGATGGACCGGTGCAGATCCTGTTGCCGATGCTGACGGGCGTGGGCGAAGTCAAGCTGGCCCGTCGTCTGATCGGGGAATGTCGTGAAGAATTGCGCCGCGCCGGCATCGAGACGGATCCGGGCCTGCCGGTGGGCGGCATGATCGAAACACCGGCGGCGGCGCTGGCGGTGACCCGACTGGCGAGCGAGTTGGACTTCATGTCCATCGGCACCAATGACCTGATCCAGTACGTCCTCGCCATCGACCGTCAGGACGAACTGGTCAGTTACCTGTACGATCCCGCTCATCCGGCCATCCTGGACCTGATCTCGCGCACCGTGGAGGCTGGAAAGGACCACAACATTCCGGTCACGGTGTGCGGTGAACTGGCCGGCGACGAGCAGGCCGTGCGCATGCTCCTGGGCTTGGGCGTGACCCGCTTCAGCATGCCCCCCGGCAGCCTGCCGACGGTCAAGAAAAGCTTGCTCGAAGCCTCGGCCAAAGCGTGCCGCAAAAAAGTCGAAGACTACCTGTCCGGCAACGAAATCGAAACCAGCGAAAAACTGCTCGAATCCCTGATGCGAGACGAAAGCGCCTAACCGTCTTCCCTCTCCCGTCTTCCGTCTCCCGTCTCCCCAGTCGCGCCCACGCGCGACTTCAACCCATCACTGACATGCGGCGCGATGGCGTGGCGCAGCGGGGTAATCAGCTTGAAAGGCGCGGCGATGACGTGACCTGAATCCAGCCAATTCTCTCCGCCGCCAATATCCATGACCACGCCGCCGGCTTCCTGCACCATCAGCGCCCCGGCGGCCACGTCCCAGGGTTTCAGGCCCAGCTCGAAATATCCATCCATGCGACCGCAGGCCACGTAAGCCAGGTCCAGCGATGCGGTGCCGGCCCGACGGATGTCCTCGACCTTCTCGAACACCGCCTGAAACATGCCATGGTAGGCGTCCATCAGCCGACGCCTGCGAAACGGAAAGGCGGTTGCGATCAACGCGCCGGACAGGTCCTTGCGACCGGAAACCCGAATCCGCTGGCTGTTGAGAAACGCGCCTTCTCCGCGACTGGCGGTAAACATCTCCTGGCGCAACGGATCATAGATGACCCCGTGCTCGATACGCCCGCGAATCTGCAGCGCGATGGAGACCGAATAATGCGGAATGCCGTGCAGGTAATTGCTGGTGCCATCGAGCGGGTCGACGATCCAGACATACTCGCTGTCACCGCTCTTGCCGGTTTCCTCGCCCAGGAAGGCATGCTGGCGATGGTGTTTGAGAATGTAGTCGCGAATGGTCTGCTCGCAGGCCCGGTCGACCTCCGAGACATAATCATGGCGGGCCTTGCGCTCGACCGGAATGCTTTCCAGCCGCTGCCGGAACTTCAGCATCAGCCCACCCGCCTGACGGGCCGCTTCGCTGGCGATGTTGATGTAGGGGTTGGGCACTGGGGGAGGTTCAAGGCTCAAGGTACAAGGTGCAAGGATAAAGGAAAAGAAGGGTCAATGGGCTAAAGGGCAAAAGGGCAAAAGGGTTAAGGGGTTAAGAGGTTTATTCCTTGAGCCTTGAGCCTTGTTCCTTGGGCCTTTTCCGGAAACCGGAAACCGTTCCACCCGTTGCCGTAGAATCCCAACAATGCACTCCCCTTTCCAAAAAACCCGCATCGTCCTGGTCGGCACCACCCATCCGGGCAACATTGGCGCCACGGCGCGGGCGATGAAGGTGATGGGACTGGAGCGGCTTTACCTGGTGGCCCCGCAGGCGAAGTTTCCCAGTGCCCAGGCCACGGCGCTGGCGACCAGTGCTGATGACTTGCTCAAGCAGGCGGTGGTGACCGAGACCCTGACCGAGGCGATCGGGGATTGCCGGCTGGTGCTGGGCACGACTGCGCGTTTGCGCTCGCTGCCGTTGCCGGTCATGGATCCGCGGGTGGCTGCCGGTCAGGCGCTCAGCGAGGGTCAGGCCCACGAGGTGGCTTTTGTGTTCGGGCGTGAAAACAGCGGGCTGACCAACGAGGAAACCCGGCTGTGTCACTACCTGGTCAATATCCCGACCAGCAAGGAATACCACTCGCTCAACCTGGCCCAGGCCGTCCAGGTGGTGACCTATGAGTTGCACATGGCCATGCTCGATGAACAACCGGGGCTGGTCGAGCCGCCGGACTGGCAACCCGAGCCGATCGAGCGGGTGGAGTTCTTCATCGAACGTCTGGAAAAGACTCTGCTCGAGATCGGTTTTCTCAACCCCGATCAGCCCAAGCGCTTGATGCAACGATTGCGGCGATTGTTCCAGCGGGCGCGTCCGGACGAAAACGAGCTCAATATTCTCAACGGCATTCTGTCGGCGACCCGGGAGGCGGCGCATGGCCGAAAAACCGACCACGGGTGACGAGCCTCGCGAAGATCGTTTCGAGCGGGTCTGGCAAGTGATCGAAGGCATTCCGTCCGGTTGTGTGCTCAATTACGGCAAGGTCGCTCGCCTGGCCGGCTATCCCGGCAAGGCGCGCATGGTCGGCATGGCGCTGGCCAGTGCTCCGAAGAAGCGACAGTTGCCGTGGCACCGGGTGGTCAACGCCCAGGGCAGGATCAGCTTTCCCGAGGGCAGTGCCAAGGCCAGGGCGCAGCGTAAACGGCTGGAGTCCGAAGGCGTGGAGTTCGAGGATGGCGCCATCGACCTGGAGCGCTTCAGCCCGGAACGCGCCCTTGACCGGATGTTGTGGGGCCCCTGAGGCGGGGCCAAGCTGTATGGCTGCCTGATGATGTCGTGGTTCAGAAACCGGCGTCTGCGCCGGGCCCGACCGGACCGGCAGGCGTTTGCCGCGGTGGTGGCCGATTTTCCGGCGCTGGCACGCTTGAATCGAACTCAGCGCGAGCGACTGTTCGAGCGAACCACCGAAATCCTGGCCGACAAGGACTTTCAGGGCGCCGGGGGACTGGAGTTGTCGGCCGATGATGTGCTCGTGGTGGCCGTCATGGCGGCCTTGCCGGTGCTCGATCTGGGCGTGAACTGCTACCGCGGCTTTCATACTTTCATCATTTACCCGGCCGAATTCCAGGCCGACTTCGAAGAGGTCGATGAAGATGGCGTGGTCCATCGTGGTCGCGACCTGCGCGCGGGAGAGGCCTGGGCCTGGGGTCCGGTTGTCCTCGGGCTCGATGAGGTCATGGCTTCCGGTCGCGGTCAGGGCTATAACGTCGTCGTCCACGAGTTGGCCCACCAGATCGATCAGCTCAACGGCGACATGGATGGTTTTCCGCCGCTGCACTCGGGCATGGATGCGCAACGCTGGGCCGACGTGTTCAATCGCTCCTATGAACGCCTGTGCCAGGAACTCGAAGACGGCCTCGAGCCGTCGCTGGATCCGTATGCCGCCGAATCACCGGCCGAGTTTTTCGCCGTGGCCAGCGAATTTCATTTCGATGTGCCCGAATGGCTGGCCGAGCATCATCCCGAACTGCATGAGCAGTTGCGGTGCTTTTATCACCCCGAAAGGTGAATCAATCTCGGGTCCGGTTTTGACGGGGAAAACCCGGTAAAATCGCGCGACTGCCCATGCGACTGATCAGACACATCTCGCCGAACGCGGCGCGTTGGCCGGCTACTGCGCTGGCCATCGGCAACTTCGACGGCCTGCACCGGGGGCACCAGGCCCTGGTTCGGGCGGTATGCTCGCGTTCCGATGAACTGTCGCCGGCGCTGATGTGTTTCGAGCCGTTGCCGGCCAGCTACTTCCGGCCCGATCGACCGGTCCGGCGCCTGCTCAACGTGCGCGACAAGATCAATCTGTGCCGGAGCTACGGGCTTGACCTGATGTTCATGCTACGGTTCAATGCCCGATTCGCCGCCCAGGATCCGCGCGAGTTCGTCGAGAAGGTTGTGGTCAATGGTGCACGCGCGCGGCACGTGGTCGTTGGTCGTGATTTTCGTTTCGGTGCCCGGGCGGCCGGTGATGTCGAGCTGCTCGAGCAACTCGGCCGAGAATTGCAGTTTTCCGTGCAGGTGATTGAAGAGGTTTCCGTCGACGGGCAGCGCGTGTCCTCGTCGTTGTTGCGAACGGTGATCGGTGCGGGCGACCTGGCCGGCGCCCGGCAGCTGCTGGGTCGCAATTACCAGATTTCCGGACGGGTACTGCGCGGCCATCAACTGGGAAGAGAGCTGGGCTTTCCGACCATCAACCTGCGTCCGCCCGAGCCCCCGGCCGCGACCGGGGTGTTCGCGGTCAAGGTGACCGGCGCCGGGCTCGATCGTCATCCCGGGGTGGCCAGTCTCGGCATTCGCCCGACCGTGGCCGGTCGCAACTGGCTGCTGGAAGTGCACCTGTTCGATTACGATGGCAACCTGTACGGTAAGCACTTGAGCGTGGAATTCATCGAACACCTGCGCCCGGAAGAAAAATTCGAAGACCTCGACAGCATGAAGATCCAGATGAAAAAAGACGCCCGACAGGCAAGAGACCTCTTGAGACACCCTGACCACTGACCACCGACCACCGACCCCACCCATGGACTACAAAGACACCATCAACCTGCCCCGCACCGACTTCCCGATGAAGGCCTCGCTGGCCAATCGGGAGCCGCAAATGCTCGAGCGCTGGTACGCCGACGGGCTCTACGAGAAGATCCAGGACGCCACGGCCGAGCGCCCGGTGTTCATTCTTCATGATGGTCCTCCGTACGCCAATGGCGACATACACATCGGTCATGCCGTCAACAAGATTCTCAAGGACTTCGTGGTTCGCTCGGCGCTGGTGGCCGGTTACCGGGCGCCATACATCCCGGGTTGGGATTGCCACGGACTGCCCATCGAGCTGCAGGTCGAAAAGAAGGTCGGCAAGGTCGGTCACAAGATCGAAGCGGCGCCCTTTCGCCAGAAATGTCGCGAGTATGCCGACAAGCAGATCGATAACCAGCGCCAGGACTTCAAGCGACTGGGTGGGCTGGGCGACTGGGACCGGCCATACGCCACGCGCGATTTCAGCTACGAGGCCGACATGCTGCGTGCACTGGCGAAAATCGTCGAGCGTGGGCATCTCAAGCGTGGCGTCAAGCCGGTGCACTGGTGTTTCGATTGTGGCTC
>SL_3KL_010_SEDDRAFT_10003024_pt1 | contig 15310 bp, 14 predicted proteins | sample SodLakKL_010_SED_2_FD_10381 | JGI IMG/M metagenome (IMG submission 10381)
TTTTTGTGTCCGCACCATACCGTGAATGTGTTGCAGATCCTGCCATGGTATGGTTACAGCTCGTGGCCAAACGCTGATGGTTACGAAAGTTTCCCTTTATAGTCCTCATACCCGAATGTCCGGAGCAGTTCAAAGCTGCCGTCTTTGCGCAAGATGCCGATAGAGGGATGTCTTACACCGTTGAAAAAGGTTGTCTTCACCATGGTGTAATGGATCATATCATCAAAGATGACCTTGTCGCCAATTTTTAATTCTTTTTCAAAGCGGTAGTCGCCCATGCCCATATAGTCGCCGGCCAGGCAGGTAGTTCCTCCCATACGATACACATGCTTGCCTTCCCGGGCATCGGTGGCGTTGAGGATGCGCGGCTTGTAGGGCATCTCCAGACAGTCGGGCATATGGGCCGAGAAACTCACATCCAGCATCGCGATACGGGTGGTTTTGTTATGGACGATATCCTGAACGGTCGATACAAGGTATCCTGTCTGCCATCCGATGGCCTCTCCCGGCTCCAGGATCACCCTTTTCAGGTTGGGATAACGCTTTTTGAATGCCTGCAGCAGTCCCACAAGATGCTTCACATCATAGTCCTTACGGGTGATGTGGTGGCCCCCGCCCATATTGAACCACTGGCACTGTCGGATGAGCGGCCCAAAAGATGCTTCCACCCGTTCCAGCGTACGTTCCAGCACGAAGCTGTCGTTCTCACACAGCACATGAAAGTGCAGGCCGTCGACATTCGCAGGCAATGTATCAGCGAGCTGGTCGCGTGTTATGCCAAGCCGTGAGCCTGGCATGGCCGGATTGTAAAGGTCCGTTCCCACTTCAGAGTATTCCGGATTGATGCGCAACCCGACCGACACCGGTTTTTTGAAGGCTTTCACCCGGTCGATAAAGCGACGATACTGCGACAAGGAGTTGAAGGTTATGTGACTGCTGTAGTGCAGCACCTCATCCATCTCATTCTCGTAGAACACCGGGGCATAGGTATGGGCCTCACAACCCATCTCTTCGTATATCAGCCTTGCTTCATGCAGTGAGCTGGCAGCGGCCCCGGAAAGGGTTTGCCCGATCCGGGGGAAGGTGCTCCACATGGCGTACCCCTTAAGGGCGCATATGATATCGACACCTGCCTCTTTCTGCACCAGGTCAAGGATCTGCAGGTTGATGTCAAGCAACTCCTCCTCCAGCACAAAGCATGGTGATGGAATACTTTCAAAGTTTTCTATCATGTTTCACAGATCAGGGTTGATGGCACTGGCCAGCAGCCAGGAGCCAAAAGTCATTCTTCGTTATCACCCCCTATTCACGCTCTGCCGGAAGCGGCTCATCCACCCGCTCATGCCAGGGTAGGCCGTGCCTTGGAAGCTTCTCCATAAACGGGTCCGGGTCGAACTCCTCGACATTGAAAACGCCTTTGCCCGCCCACTTGCCTGTCAGGGCCATCATTGCGCCTATCATGGCAGGCACACCGGTGGTATAGCTGACGGCCTGTGCTTCNACATCGCGGTAAGCCTCAGCGTGATCGCAGTTGTTCCAAATATAATAGGTGCGTTCCTTGCCATCCTTGACTCCCCGGATCTGGCATCCAATGGAAGTCTGACCCTTGTACCCTTCTCCCAGCGATGAGGGCTCAGGCAATACCGCCTTCAGGAATTCCAGTGGGACAATGTCCACGCCTTTGAAATTGATGGGCTTGATGCTTGTCATGCCCACTTCCTGCAGCACGTTGAGGAAAGTGATGTATTGCTGTCCGAAGGTCATCCAGAACCGGGCACGCTTCAGGCCGGGGAAATTCTTCACCAGCGACTCCAGCTCTTCATGGTACAACAGGTACGATTCCCGCTCGCCTATACCAGGATACTCAATGGGCCTGTGTATCTCCAGGGGTTTTGTTTCCACCCATTCGCCATCTTCCCAGTACCGGCCATTCTGGGTGATCTCACGGATGTTGATCTCCGGATTGAAGTTTGTCGCAAAGGCCTTGCCATGGTCACCGGCATTGCAGTCGACAATATCCAGCGTATGCATCTCATCAAAATAATGCTTTGCCGCGTAAGCGGTAAAAACACCTGTCACGCCAGGGTCGAAGCCGCACCCCAGCACCGCCATGATGCCTGCATCCCTGTACCTGTCGTGATAGGCCCATTGCCAGCTGTACTCAAACTTGGCCACGTCGCGTGGTTCATAGTTGGCGGTATCGAGGTAATGCGTCCTTGTCTCCAGGCAGGCATCCATGATGGTGAGGTCCTGGTATGGGAGGGCCACATTCACCACCATGTCCGGCTTGAATTTGTTGATCAGGTTCACCAGCTCAGGCACATTGTCAGCATCGACCTGTGCGGTCGCGATGCGGTCGCCACCCACAGCACGGGCAATCTGCTCACACTTTTCCAGGGTCCGGCTGGCAAGCATGAGTTCAGAAAAAACCTCAGGAACACGTGCACATTTGCGGGCAACAACATTGCCCACGCCGCCGGCGCCGATAATCAATACTTTGCTCATGGGTCAAATGGTTTAATGGTTCCTAACAAAAATAAGAAATCCATGCAAACCATGACGGTTTTGATTGAAGTTTCCGGGGGATTGGGTTCTTGGCATTGCGCGATGGGGATCTTTCTGCTCCACCTTCGTTACACCTGCATGCCGGCCATACCGGCAGCACATCGCCCCATCAGACCACTGCCCAGTCTCTGCGGTCCAGGCTGCGGTAATGGATCGCTTCTGCCAGGTGTTCTGCCTTGATTGGGTCACTGTTACCCAGGTCAGCGATGGTCCTTGACACCTTTAGTATCCTGTCGTAGGCACGTGCGGAAAGATCGAGTTTTTCCATGGCTGTTTTCAGCAGCAGCGATCCTGCAGAATCGATTCGGCATACGTCATGCATCTGTTTTGCCTGTATCTGGGCGTTGCAATATATCCCCTGCGAGTTTTTATAGCGGGCTGCCTGTATGGCACGCGCCTTCACCACCCTGTCACGGATCGTACGGCTTTTTTCTGTTGGCTTCGTGAGGCTCAGTTCATTGAAAGGGACGGGCGTGACCTCGATGTGGATGTCTATCCTGTCAAGCAACGGCCCTGAGATGCGGTTCAGGTATTTCTGGACGAGGCCAGGGGCACATAAACATTCTTTCTCGGGATGGTTGTAAAAGCCGCATGGGCAAGGGTTCATTGAAGCCACCAGCATAAAACCGGCAGGGTACTCCGCCGAGAAACGTGCGCGATTGACTGTCATGACGCGGTCTTCCAGGGGCTGACGCAGGACCTCCAAAACTGTCCGTTTAAATTCAGGCAACTCATCCAGGAACAGCACTCCGTTATGTGCCAGGGATATTTCACCTGGCTGAGGATAGGATCCGCCCCCTACGAGAGCAACATCGCTGACGGTATGGTGCGGGCTCCGGAAAGGGCGCACCGCCAGGAGGGAAGTATGGTTTTCAAGTTTGCCAGCAACACTGTGTATCTTTGTTGTTTCCAGGGCTTCCTGCAAGGTGGGCGGGGGCAGTATCCCGGGCAGCCTTTTGGCCAGCATGGTCTTTCCCGATCCCGGCGGACCAATGAGAAGCACGTTATGCCCGCCGGCAGCTGACACTTCGAAAGCACGTTTGATGTTGTCCTGTCCCCTGACCTCGGAAAAGTCAAATGCAAAATCCTCCGTCTGTGAGAGAAACACCGCCTGGGTATCGACGCTTACAGGGGTCAGTTCTGTCTTGCCATTGAAAAAATCGATGACCTGCCTGATATTGTCAACGCCATAAACCTTCAGCTTATCCACCACCGCCGCCTCCCTGGCATTGACCCTGGGAAGGATAAACCCTTCAAACCCTGCCTCCCTGGCCCTGATGGCAATAGGCAGAGCCCCTCTTATAGCCTGCAAACCACCATCAAGCGACACTTCCCCCATGATCATGAACCGGCCTGCATTTCCACCCTCCATCTGCCCGGTGGCCGCGAGGATGCCCACGGCAATGGTCAAATCATAGGCCGAACCTTCCTTGCGTATATTGGCCGGTGCCATGTTGACCACAATACGCTTGCCGGGGATCTTATATCCATGGTGCTTTAAAGCCGCCTCAATACGGTGATGGCTCTCCTTTACCGCATTGTCAGGCAACCCAACAATGAAAAAGTTAACACCCGCAGCCACAGATATCTCTACGGTCACAATGGTTGCATTCACCCCCTGAACAGTGCTGCCATATGTTTTTACCAGCATATCTTTGGATTTTTTCCAAAGATATCATTTATTTTGGTTAAAACAATATTTTTTTCACTTATATAAAACTTATTTTTCGTTCTGATCATATACATCGGTATTTTAATCCGCATCAGGCAACACAAACTGCTGCATCCCCCGCAACCGCTGCCTGTTGTTCGATGTCTTGCTACTGTCCACTGCCGGCAGCGATGCAGCTGATCTCCACGTCGACAAATTTGGGCAACGCCCCTACCTGGACGGTTTCCCGGGCAGGAGGGTCTTCCCTGAAAAAGGAGGCATAGACCTCGTTGACCTTTGGAAAGTCATTCATGTCGCTGATAAATATACTGCATTTGACCACATGGCTGAAGTCCATGCCGGCTGCTTCCAGGATGGCCTTCATGTTTTCCATCACCAGGCGGGTCTGATCACGCACATCTCCCTTAACAAGTTCGCCGGTTGCCGGATCCATCGGGATCTGCCCGGAAACAAACAACAGGTCTTTGTGCCTTACTGCCTGGTTATACGGGCCTACAGGCTGCGCCGCTTTGTCTGTTTTGATGATCTCTTTCATTGTCTTTTTTTTTGTTTTTAAAGGATGATGGGGCCGCGGCCAGGGCTGATGTTGAAGCCGGGGACTGTCCTTCAAAAGTACATGATTTTTTTTCATGTACTTTTTCTTTGGCTACCCTCCTCGTTGCCTGCTTGCAGATGGCCCGCCCTGCTGAAGTGGCCTTGTTTTTGACGCAGATCCATCAAAGGCGGAATTTGTCCCCCCACAGTCCCAGCCTTTTTATGTGTTTGCCGATGCCCACACTGTTGAAACTGTCTTCCGTTCCATCGCTCTTTCGTTCTTTCGCTCTATCGTTCCTTCGTTCCTTCGCTCTTCCGTCCTCCATCAGCACACAAGATGCCGGAGGTTTTTAGAGGAGAAAATTAACTATTTTTGCAAGCCGACACACACCTTTTTCAGGCAGATGAAGATCCTGATCATAGACAACTACGACTCTTTCACCTACAACCTTTACCACCTTGCTGAGGCTGTGATGCCTGCGGACTTTAGCCTGACAGTGAGGCGCAACGACGAAATACCGGTAGAAGGTGCCGGCCATTACGACAAGATCATCATTTCGCCCGGGCCGGGTTTGCCAAAGGATGCCGGCATCACCTGTGCCCTGATCCAAAGATATGCTGCAGAAAAAAGCATTTTGGGCGTTTGTCTTGGTCATCAGGCCATGGCGGAGGTGTTTGGCGGCAAGCTGCTGAACCTTCCGGAAGTGCTGCACGGCAAAGCGGTCAGGACGCATGTGGTGAACAGGTCGGAACCCCTGTTTTTTGACTGCCCGGAAAGCTTCGATACCGGCCGGTATCATTCATGGGTGATAGACCCTGCACACATGCCTTCCGTGTTTGATGTGTGCGCTACCGATGAGCTGGGACTGATCATGGCCATCAGCCACAAGGAATATGACCTGAAAGGGGTGCAGTTTCATCCGGAAAGCGTCATGACAAAGGTTGGAAGGCAAATTATCAGGAACTGGGTACATGCTACCCCTGGTAATATACGCGCTTGACCCGCTGCGAAACGGAGGTAAACACTTCATAGGGGATCGTGCCGAGGTCCCGCGCCATCTCTGTAACCGGCATCTCACCGCCAAAGACGATCACCTCATCGCCTTCTTTCACGTTGATGCCCGTAACGTCTATGGCACACATGTCCATGCTGATGTTTCCCACAATGGGCGCTTTTCTTCCATTCACCATCAACTTGCCCCTGCCGTTGCTCAACCGCCGGTTCAGTCCATCGGCATAGCCCACCGGGACAATGGCCACAGTCATGTCTTTGCCGGCCACACCTGCACGGTTGTATCCAACGGTATCCCCTTTGGCGATCTGTTTCACCTGCGACACGACCGACCGGAAGCTGCTCACATGCCACAACAAGGCTTGCACTTCAGGGTCGCCACTTACGCCGTACAGCCCGATCCCCAGGCGTACCATGTCGAAGTGGGCTTCAGGAAACCGGGAAATAGCGGCTGAATTGCAAATATGACGGTTAAACGGATACCCCAGGGCACTTTCAAGGGCTTGACAAAGATCGGAAAACATGGCAACCTGTTTTTTCGTAAAGGGGTCTTGTAACGTATCCTCACTGGCCGCCAGATGCGAAAATACGGAAGCCACCCTGATGTATGGATGGTTTTTCAGTGCCGACGCCAGGTCTGCCACCTGGTTAGCCATAAACCCCAGCCTGTGCATCCCGGTGTCGAGTTTTATATGCACCGGGAAGCGCTCCTGCCGTTTCCCGTCCGGAAGCTTGTCAATCGCTTCCATGAACCTGCGAAGCAGGCGAAACCCATATATCTCCGGTTCCAGGCCGTAGGAGAACAGGGTGTCGAAGGACCTCACTTCGGGGTTCATCACCACAATGGGCACGTGCACGCCACCCTGGCGCAACGTTTTGCCCTCATCAGCATAAGCCACTGCCAGGCAATCCACTTGATGGTATTGAAGCGTCCGGGCTACCTCAACGCTGCCGCTGCCGTAAGAGAAGGCCTTCACCATGCCCATGACCTTCACCCCGGGAGCAAGGACCGACCTGAACACATTCAGGTTGTGCGTCAGCCCATCCAGGTCGATCTCCAGGATGGTTTGATGATCCTTCTGCTGCAACAGGTTGCTTATGCGCTCAAAGCCGAAAACCCTGGCCCCTTTCAGCAAGATGGCCTCATCGCGGAAAGCTGAGAAATCAACGTTTGAGATGAAGTCCTCTGTATCCTTAAAAAATGTTGCCGGCATAGTAAACTTATCCGCCTGGGAAGATATTTCTGGGCCGATACCGATGAAGCGTTCAACATCACCGGATCCCGCCAAAGAGGCAACCTCTGTGTAGAGCACCTCTGGTGGGATACCGCTTTGCAGGATATCAGACAGGATCAGTGCCTTTTTTTTGTTTGGCGTTTGGCTACCAAGAAAGTCGAGTGCAATGGCAAGAGAATGCAGATCGGAGTTGTAGCTGTCATTGACAATGGTGGAATTGTTCACACCTTCTTTCATTTCAAGGCGCATGGCAACCGGTTGCAAGACCGCAATTCTGCGGATGATAAAGGCATCATCATAGCCGGCATGTTTCATGAATGCCGCTGAATGCAGCGCATTCTCCACAGATGCATCATCATGAAAAGGGATGGAAAGCATCATGCGGTCGCCCCCAACCATGAGAGACACCAGGGTGCTGTTGCCTTCCCTTTCCTGTCCGACGACCTGCATGCCGGCCCGGCTGTCACGCCCCCAGGAAAATAACCGCACCGTGGGGTGGTCATGATGCCAATCCATAATTTCATCATGAACCGACTGATAGTCAATGCAGTAGATTAAGGAGTGGCAACCTGTAAACAGCTCAAGCTTCTCGCGGATCTTTTCCCTCCGGGAGGCAAACCCCTCATCATGTGCCGGCCCGATATTGGTGAAGATGCCCGTGTCGGGCTGCAGAATTTTTTGCAGCCGGTGCATTTCACCGGGCCGGGAGATGCCTGCTTCGAATATCCCCATCTCATGCCGGTCCGTCATCAGCCATACCGACAATGGCACACCGATCTGGGAGTTATAGCTTTTGGGGTTCCTGACAATGTGGTGTTTTTCACATAACGACTGGTAAAGCCATTCTTTGATCACCGTTTTACCATTGCTGCCTGTGAGGGCAACCACCGGATAAGAAAAGCGGGAACGGTGTTCAGCGGCGAGGGCTTGCAGTGCCGACAGGGTGTTTTCCACCTTGATGAAACAAGCATCGGGGTATTCAGACAACAGTTTGTCAGGGACATTCTCAACCACAAAGGAGCGCACCCCTTTGCGCAACAGCTCTTCAATGTAGCGATGCCCGTCATTTTGTTTGGTTTTCAGGGCAAAAAAGAGGGTGCGTGCCGGCCAAAGCAGTTTACGGCTGTCGATCAGCAGATAGGAGATCGTGTGGATGGGGGGTGGTCCCCCAACACATCTGCCATTTACAATGCCGGCAACATCGACACTACCCATTGTCACTTCCCTCTTGTTCCTGACTGAAATTTAGGGGGTTTGCTGATTCTTCTTCGTGCATCTTCCTGTTTCTCACAATATCGATGGCCAGGTATACCGCTTCCCGGAAGGCATCGGGAGATGCCGTGTTTTTCCCTGCCATATCAAAGGCGGTGCCATGTGCCGGGGAAGTGCGTACCACCGGCAGGCCTGCGGTGAAGTTCACCCCACTCTTGAAGGAGAGTGTTTTGAAAGGGATCAGGCCCTGGTCATGATACATCGTGAGGATGCCGTCGAAATCGCTAAAGGAGGATGACCCGAAGAAGCCGTCGGCCGGATAAGGGCCAAAGACCAGCAAGCCATCATCAAAGGCCTCACGGATGGCAGGAACGATCACTTCCTGCTCCTCAATACCAATAACCCCTTTGTCACCAGCATGGGGGTTCAATCCCAGAACGGCTATTTTTGGCTTGCTGATGTAAAAATCCCTTATCAAAGAATTGTTAAGGATATGCAACTTGTTCAGAATACGCTCCCTGCTGATCTTCCCGGGTACCTCACGGAGCGGTATGTGGCCTGTGATCACACCGATGCGTGTTTTGTTGCTCACCATCAGCATCAGGCTCTCTTCGGCCCCAAACTTCTTGGTGAGGTATTCGGTGTGTCCCGGGAAATCAAAGTCCTTGCCCTGAATGTTTTGCTTGTTGATCGGGGCTGTCACCAAAGCATCTAAATGGCCCTTCGCCAGATCATCGGTGGCAAGTTCCAGGGCGTGGAGCGCAGCCTTCCCCGCTATTTCGGAGGTCTGCCCCAGGTCGACCTTGATCTCTTCCTGAAAGATGTTGAGCAGGTTGGCCTTGCCTTTCTGAGCCTGGTCGGCACTGCGGACCACATGAAAATTAAAATCATGGATGCCAAGCATCTTCTTGTGATAAGATGCAACCTTCGAGGATCCATACACGACGGGGGTGAAAAACTCCAATATCCTGGAGTCGCCAAGGGTTTTCATGATGATCTCATAGCTGATGCCATTCACGTCGCCCTGAGTGATCCCTATCCTGATGGATTGTTGTTGTTCCGGTTCACGTTCCATTACAATTCATTATTGGGATAAGTGCAAAGGTAATGATATGGCGCTGAAAAGACGACAGTTTTTTTAACAATTGTTTGCCGCAATAATTTATATGGATTTCTCCTGTAAAAAAACACCGGCATTTTGTGTGTTGACGTAAGAACGATGGAACAAAGGAACGAAAGAGCGATGGAACGAAAGAACGAAAGAGCGATGGAACGGAAGACAGTTAACAGTGTGGGCATCGGCAAACACGTAAAAGACCGGGCCCGTGTGGCGGATAAACACGCATTTGAAGGATCTGCGGCAAAAACAAGGCCGCTTCAGCAGGGAGGCCATCTGCAAGCAGGCAACAAGGAGGGTAGCCAAAGAAAAAGTACAGGAAAAAACAAAAACAGGTAAAAAATCGTGTACTTTTGCATGGTTGTGGGTTAGCGAGCAATCCGGACACATTTTATCACATTCTGTGGATCACGAAAAGATCATATTGGGCATTGACCCCGGGACCAACAACATGGGGCTGGGAGTTATCGGGATTGACCGGGCTTCCATCCGTCTGGTTGCCATGGACATTCTAAAGCTGGGGAAAATGGGGGGTCAGGCCCTGAAGCTGAAAAAGATCTTTGAGACGGTATTGCGCAATATTGATGAGTACCATCCCGACGAGCTGGCCATCGAGAGCCCTTTTTATGGTAAGAATGTGCAGTCTATGCTTAAGCTTGGCCGGGCCCAGGGGGTGGCCATTGCCGCGGCATTGCACCGGGGGATCCCGGTATTTGAATACTCACCGAGAAAAGTGAAACAATCCATTACCGGGAAAGGGGGTGCTTCCAAAGAGCAGGTGGCTGCCATGCTCTGCCGGATACTCGGCATAGAGGGTGTGCCCGACAATCTCGACATCACCGATGCCCTGGCCGTGGCACTTTGTCATCATTTTCAAGGCGACAACCCACCATCCGGCGACAAAAAGAGCTACAGCGGCTGGAAAGCGTTTATCAGCGACAACCCCGGCCGTATTTCAGAAAGGTAAGTTATTGATACACTTTTGCAGGACCCCTATTTCATTGCACCGGCAATGCGCCGGGCGATGAGTCCAAACTCTTCACTGCCAAGCTCCAGCTTGGGTTTGCTGAAATCTATATCATATATTCCATGGATGGGTACCAGGTGGATATGTGCATGAGGCACCTCCAGGCCAATCACTGCCACGCCTATCCGCTCACAGGGCATCGTTTTGTCAAGCGCCACAGCCACCTGCTTCGCAAACAGCCACAACCCCGTATAGGTGTCCTGGTCAAGGTCGAACAAGTTGTCCACTTCCTTCTTGGGAATCACCAGCGTATGCCCCTTAGCCAACGGCTGAATGTCGAGAAAAGCCAGAAAACGGTCATCCTCTGCCACTTTGTGCGATGGGATTTCGCCCTTGATGATCTTGGTAAAAATGCTTGCCATGTCAATGGGGTTTTGTTGGTTCATAAAGCAACCTGGAACATGGGCTGCACATATCGCGCATTTTTGCTGCCTAACGGGAGATGTCCATTATTTTGAATGTCATCATCCCTGCAGGCACCTGAATAGCCACCTTGTCTCCGGCCTCCTTGCCAAGAAGGCCTTTTGCAATGGGAGAGTTTATCGAGATCTTCGCGTTTTTTATGTCTGCTTCATTTTCAGGAACGAGGGTGTACTCCACCAGGGCGTTGTTGTTAAGGTTTTTCAACTTAACCTTTGAAAGGATGGAAACCTTGCTTGTATCAAGCTGGCTCTCATCAATGACCCGTGCGTTGCTCAGGGTCTCTTCAAGCTTGGCAATGCGAAGCTCCAGCATCCCCTGTTCGTTCTTCGCTGCATCGTATTCGGCATTTTCAGAAAGATCACCTTTTTCACGCGCTTCAGCGATCATATTTGACACGGCAGGACGCTCCACCGACTTAAGCTTTTCCAGCTCATCCTTCAGCTTGTCAAGTCCCTCCTTCGTAAAATACTTTACCTGGTTCATATCGACTGCTATTAAAATAATACCAGACATTCATTAGGTGCCGCAAGCAAACCCGAACGCCTGGAAAAATGGTTTGTTGACCTGCTTTTAAATTGTTTCCCCTGAATCCATAAAAAACCGCAGGACTTGCCTGAACCTTTCCGGCTTACAAACAAGCCCATCCGCTATAATTACGAAAACAGGGGGCTTACAGAAAAAAGACCTGACTTTGGAAAAACTCCAAGATCAGGCTGTTATAAAAATTGTTTGATTGTTGAAACAAAGATAAGCAATAATTCGATGATTTTCAAAAAAATCATTGATATTTTCTGTTCAATATTTCAGAAAAGATCACTGCCGTTCTCAAATCAAATTCAGGGATTCCCTCTGAAGGCTGATAATCAGCATCTTCTTCTTCCATGGCAAGCCTTTTGGCCTCATCCTCCTTATACGATTGTATCATCTCTTCAATGGTCAGCTTCTTCCCTTCTGAGACAAACTCAAAATCCTCAGAAACCCCTGTCTGCCCTTCAACCCCCTCAAAAACCCCTCCTTTTGTGTCCTGTCCTTCATCCCATGATTGTTCTTTGTCCGCCTGCTGCCGCTCTGACCATTCCCTTTCACGACGACCCTCATGGCCATAGGTATCCCTTCGCTCCTTCCTTTCAGCAGCTTCATAGACCGGCTCCTTTTTAGGCTGCTTCTCTTCCTTCTTTTTTCCGCCGCCAAAAAACTCCTCCAGCACCTCTTCAACACTTGCCTCATCATCCGGCGGGGCTGTTTGCTCCTGTGGTACAGGCTTCGGCTTCCCTTCCGGTCTGTCCTTTTTGGGCTTGCGGCGCAAAAAGCTGACCAAAAGCCAGATAACAACCAGTACGATATATATTAACTCTTCCATAGTCGAGGGTTTAAAATGAACCGCAATAACAAAATTACCAAAAAATGGTAACTTTACAGAGAAATATTGTGATCATTTTCCGGGCCTCTGAACCGGGGCTCACCCGTAAGTTTCAACAACATGATCATCGACCGGTATTCCACGATCAACAAATCATACGCCCTGCTGGCCCTGGTGGCAATCCTTTCAGCAGGCTTTCTCAATGCCTGCGACAAGGATCGTGAACATCCCGTACCCTATGTTCATGTTGAATTCAACTTCAACATCATCCATTACAACCTGAATAGCCCGGGTTTGTCGCACCAGTTTTCACAGTCTGAGTCGGGAGGTGTTCAGGGCATTATTGTTTACAGGCTGTCAATGGATGAGTTCAGGGCCTACGACCGTGCCTGTCCCTGCGACCCGTTTCATTGCAAGGTAAGCATTAAAGAGGACGACCTTTTGCGGGCGACCGACCCATGTTGCGGATCCGTCTTCCTGCTGATTGACGGCACCGTGACCGAAGGTGACGCAGGGTTCCCCCTGAAAACATACCGCACCGAGTTTAATGAACAAACCAACCGGCTGAGGATCACAAACTAGATGCTGTTGTGTCGGTTAAGTCACAGAAATTTTTTCTCAGGTAAAAAAAAGAAAATCTGCGCTGACATTTCAACAGCCGGACAACCCGGCTGCTGTCTCAACGCAGCACCCCCATGATTGGCAAGGGGATCAGGATGCAAGTCCCCAGACAGGGCACTGAACGCCTTTCGCCTGACCGGAGAAAAGGGTCACAGGCCTTCCCTCACCGGGACACCTTTCTGTCCTGGCATTCGGGAATGGAAGTCCTAATAACGATAATAGTCAGGCTTGTAAGGCCCTTCTTTGCTTACACCGATATAGGTGGCTTGTTCCGCAGACAGCTTTGTCAGCCGCACACCGATCTTCTCCAGGTGCAGCCGGGCCACTTCTTCATCCAGGTGTTTGGGCAGGCAATAGACACCGAGCTCATAGTCCTTCTTCCAGAGGTCTATCTGGGCAAGCACCTGGTTGGTGAAGCTGTTGCTCATCACGAAAGAGGGGTGGCCGGTGGCACATCCCAGGTTGACCAGGCGGCCTTCTGCGAGAAGGAATATTTCATGGCCGTCGGGAAAAATGTATTTGTCGACCTGGGGCTTGATATTGACCTTTTTGATGCCTGCCCACGCCTCCAGCTGCTCTACCTGTATCTCGTTGTCGAAGTGTCCTATGTTGCAGATGATTGACTGGTCTTTCATCTTCGCCATATGTTCGGCAGTGATCACATCCTTGTTGCCCGTGGCGGTAACAAAGATGTTTCCTTCATCCAAAACGTTTTCTATCGTCTTCACTTCAAAGCCTTCCATTGCAGCTTGAAGGGCACAGATAGGATCGATCTCTGTCACGACCACCCGGGCACCGTAGCTGCGCATGGAGTGTGCACACCCCTTGCCCACATCGCCATAACCGGCAATGACAACCACTTTGCCAGCAATCATCACATCCATGGCCCTCTTGATGCCATCGGCCAGCGATTCACGGCAACCGTACAAATTATCGAACTTTGACTTGGTGACGGAGTTGTTCACATTGATGGCCGGCACCAGGAGCTCGCCTTTTTCCATCATCTGGTAAAGACGGTTGACGCCTGTTGTGGTCTCTTCCGAAATCCCTTTCAGGTCCCCTGCAATACGGTGCCATTTTCGCGGATCATCGGCGTGTATGGAACGGATAAGCTCCTGTATGATGGCTTCTTCCTTGTTGTCCGGCTTTTTGTTGAGCACCGACGGGTCTATTTCTGCCCGGTAACCCTGATGCACCAACAAGGTGGCATCGCCACCATCGTCAACGATCAGATGCGGCCCCTTCCCCTCAGGGAAGGTAAGGGCCTGGTTGGTACACCACCAGTACTCTTCCAGGGTCTCTCCCTTCCAGGCAAACACAGCAATGCCCGCCTTCACCATGGTCGCCGCTGCATGATCCTGGGTAGAAAAAATGTTGCAGCTGGCCCAGCGTACATCGGCACCCAAAGCCTTCAGGGTCTCCATCAGGACAGCCGTCTGCACCGTCATATGCAACGAGCCGGTGATGCGGGCACCCTCCAGGGGCCGCTCACGACCATATTTCTCCCGCAACGACATCAATCCCGGCATCTCCTTCTCCGCAATCTCAATCTCCTTGCGTCCAAAATCAGACAGTGAAAGATCTTTTATCTTATAATCCAGTTTACTTTGCGTTAACGCCTTTTCCATATTTTTGTGCCTTTATATTCTTATTTTTGCAAAGATAATATTTATTGTGGACATCGTAAACAGGGACACATGGGGCTTTTCCTGAAAAAAACCATACCACATGGCACCCTGGGCATCTGGGAAATTGTGGAACCCCTCGGGGAACTATACCGGAAGGCCAGCCTGACAACCGCCGAACAAAAGTTTTATGCCTCCCTGCTTTCACCCCTCCGGAAAAAGCACTGGCTCAGCTACCGGTTAATCCTGCCATACCTCTTAGAACCGGATTCGGCCTCGGGCATCTCCTACGATCAATACGGAAAGCCACACCTGGACAATGGCGCCGGGCATATTTCGGTAGCCCACTCAGGAAAGTATTCTGCCCTCATCACCAGTCAAACGAAAGCCGTGGGGGTTGACATTGAAGCATTGCATCCAAAAATATTCAAACTAACACACAAGTTCCTCTCCGATGAAGAGCTTGAATACAAATTCAACACCAACGCCTGGGAGAGCCTCTATCTAATCTGGTGTGCCAAAGAAGCCCTTTATAAGCTTTATGGGAAAAAGGGGCTCTCATTCAGAGAACACATACTTATCGAACCCTTTGTCTTCACCGGCAACGGAAAAATTACAGGCCATATCAAAACACAAGAAACATCAGGTCGCTATAGCCTTTTCTATGAAAGCATTGAGAACTATCTCCTGGTCTACACCATCGACATTTGATGCAAGGCATTATTCACAATGAACAATTCAAGCTGCTGATTTGCCCCTGGTAATGCACCACCGGCCCCGGTACAGGGTAAAGAGGCCGTAGATTCTAGCAGGTGCATCAGAAGCGGTGATCTTTCTTTTTGGCAGCTTTTTCTTTGGATGGGAGCCAAAGAAAAAGTACATCGAACGTCAAAAAAAAGCACAAGAA
>SL_3KL_010_SEDDRAFT_10003025_pt1 | contig 15310 bp, 19 predicted proteins | sample SodLakKL_010_SED_2_FD_10381 | JGI IMG/M metagenome (IMG submission 10381)
AGCGACCTTCACCGCCGACGACCGTCCGCTCGAGTGGACCCGGCTGGTGTTCGTGCCTGGCCGGTACGAGTACCGCGTCGAGCTGCGCCGCCCCCCTGACGCCGCTGAGCCGGCACAGCGAGGCCCGGCATGAGCGCCCCCGAGCCCTCCGTCAACGAGATCCGCGCCGCCGTCGCCCAGATCGTCGGGCAGCTCACCGAGGGTGGCACGGTCCCGGGCGCAGCCTCGGCAGCCCCCGACCGGTCCGCAACACCGTCGGGAGACGGCGAGGGTGGCACCCCGTGGCCGCTGACCTCGCTGGCGATCGGCGCCGACCACGGCGGCTACGCCATCAAGGAGGAGCTGGCCGCCGACCTCCGCGACCGTGGATTCACCGTCCGCGACTGTGGCACCCGCAGCACCGAGTCGGTGGACTACCCCGACTTCGCCCACGCCGTCGCGCAGCTCGTCTCTACCGGCGAGGTGCAGGTGGGCATCGTCATCGACGGCGCCGGCATCGGCTCCGCGATGGCGGCCAACAAGGTGCCCGGCGTCCGGGCGGCCACCTGCTGGGACGTCTCCTCGGCCCGCAACAGCCGCGAGCACAACTACGCCAACGTCCTGTCGATCGGCGCCGGTCTCCTTGGGGACAACCTCGCCCGTGAGGTCGTGGACACCTGGCTCGCGACCCCGACCGGGGCCGCCCGACACGGCCGCCGCGTGGCCAAGATCATGGCGATCGAAGAGCGCTACGGAACGAGACCCGCGTGAACAACGACCAGCTGATCGAGACGATCACCCAGGAGGTGCTGCGCGCTCTGGGCCGTGACGGCGAGGCAGAGGGCTGCGCCGACTGCAACGGCACCTGCGCGTCCAGCTGCTCGGACAAGGTGCGCCGGTTCGTCGACACCGGCACGAACCGTGTCGGCTTCACCGGCAACGGCGCGCAGGTCCCGCACGACCTCGCCGCCTACATCGACCACACCCTGCTGCGCCCGGAGGCCACAGCCACCGACATCGACACACTGTGCGACGAGGCGCGCCAGTACGGGTTCGCGTCGGTGTGCGTGAACTCCTACTGGGTGAAGCGCGCCGCGACCCGCCTGCGCGGAAGCGACGTGGTGGTCGCGTCGGTGATCGGGTTCCCCTTCGGTGCCGCGCCGCCGGAGATCAAGGCGATGGAGGCCCGCCGTGCGATCCGTGACGGCGCCCGAGAACTCGACATGGTGGTCAACATCGGGGCGCTCAAGAGCGGCGACCACGAGGTGGTCCGCCAGGACGTCGGCAAGGTCGCTGAGGCCTGCCGCGAGGCCGGAGCCAAGCTGAAGGTCATCATCGAGACCGCCTACCTCGAGGACGAGGAGAAGGTCGTCGCGTCCTACATCGCGAAGCAGGCCAAGGCCCACTTCGTCAAGACCTCCACGGGCTATGGACCCGGCGGCGCCACCGTCCACGACGTGCTGCTGATGCGCGAGACCGTCGGCCCCGACATGGGGGTCAAGGCCTCCGGCGGGATCCGCACCCGCGAGGACCTGCAGAACATGGTCGCGGCCGGCGCGACCCGGATCGGCGCCTCCGCCGGCGTGGAGATCGTCTCCGGCGGCAGCAGCGACAGCGACTACTGACAGCGACCCCTGACCCCCGCCACCGCGTGGCGACCCACCGGACCGACCACGACGACGTCACACACGACCACAGCAAGGAGCACGCATGGCAAGCGGGATCGAGCTACGTGCCTACTGCTACCTGGACAACCTCCAGCCGCAGTACGCCGCGTTCCTGGGCACGGTGGCGCAGGGGTTCCTGCCCCTGGCCGGTGACGCCTCACTCTACGTCGAGGTAGCACCAGGTATCGAGATCAACCGGCTCACCGACGTCGCGCTCAAGGCGGTGGACGTCAAGCCGGGGATGCAGGTCGTCGAGCGGGTCTTCGGACTGCTCGAGATCCACGCCGACGAACAGTCGGCGGTGCGTGAAGCGGGCGAGTCGATCCTCGACGCGATCGACCAGACCGAGAGCGACCGCATCAAGCCGGACATCCTCTCCAGCCAGATCATCCGCCGGGTGGACGACCACCACGCGCAGATGATCAACCGGATGCGTCACGGCCACATGCTGATCCCGGGCCAGACGCTGTACGTCCTCGAGTGCCAGCCCGCCGCGTACGCGGCGCTGGCCGCCAACGAGGCCGAGAAGGCCGCTGACATCAACGTCCTGGAGGTCCGGGTCTTCGGCTCGGTCGGCCGGATGTACCTCGGCGGTGAGGAACGCGACGTCGAGGTGGGCTGGCAGGCGGCGGTCGCGGCCCTCGAGTCCCTGGAGGGACGGACCGCGTCGCGATGACCCCCAACGACCTGTAGGACCCCAGAACCCGACCCAGACGTACCCAGACGTACGACCCGATGCGAGGAGAAGGACCGATGGCAGAAGCCCTTGGGATGATCGAGTGCCGGAGCTTCCCGGCGATGGTGGAAGCGGCCGACGCGATGGTGAAGGCGGCCAAGGTGGAACTGGTCTCGTTCGAGAAGACCGGCGGCGGCTACGTGACCGCGGTGGTCCGCGGCGACGTGGCGGCGGTGAAGGCCTCCGTGCAGGCCGGTGTCCTCGGCGCCGAGCGCGTCGGCGAGATGACCAGCAGCCACGTGATCGCCCGTCCGCACGCCGACGTCGACCAGGTGCTGCCGCTCGGCCGTGGTGGCGACGACGATTCCTGACCGACGCCCGCGCGAGCCGGCCTCCGGGTCGGCCGCGCGGCGGGGTCCGCTCCGGTCGGCCCGATCGGCTCCCGTCACCCCAGCGAGGACGCCGGGACGGCACACAGGCTGATCGCGAGGCCGGACACACGAGGCCGGACACACGAGGCCGATGACGAGGAAGGTGGTGGCGCATGCTGCTCGGACGGGTCGCCGGCACGTTGGTGGCTAGCCGCAAGGACCCCTCGATCGAGGGGCACAAGCTGCTGCTCGTGCGCACGCTGGACATCGAAGGTGAGGAGACCGGCCAGTTCGTGGTCGCCATGGATGCGGTCGGCGCCGGGGTCGACGAGGTGGTGATGGTCGCCCAGGGCAGCTCCGCCCGGCAGACCGACGTCACCCGGGACCGGCCCTGCGACGCCGTGGTGATGGCGATCGTGGACTCCTGGGAGGTCGAAGGCCAGGAACGGTTCCACAAGTACCGCCAGGCGGGTGAGTCATGAGCCCGCTGCCGCCCGAGGAGATCCAGGCCATCATCGGCCGGGTCCAGCAGCGGCTCGGTGAGCACACCGACGGGGCGGGCAGCGTGCTGCGCGGCCAGGACGCCCTGTCGAAGGAGGCCGAGGAGCAGCTCGGCGAGGGTGTGTTCGCCACGGTGCCGCAGGCGGTGCAGGCCGCCGGTCGTGCCTTCGAGGCGTTCGGTGCCGCAGGCTTGGAGGTACGCAAGCGCATCATCGCCGCCGTGCGCGAGTCGATGCTGGAACATGCCCAGGAACTGGCCGAGATGGCCCACGTCGAGACCGGCCTCGGCCGGGCCGACGACAAGGTCGACAAGAACCGCCTGGTCACCACCAAGGCCCCCGGCCCGGAGGACCTCGAACCACAGACCTCCACCGGTGACCAGGGCATGACCGTCACCGAGTTCGCCCCGTTCGGGATCGTCGCGGCGATCACACCGACGACCAACCCGACCTCGACGATCATCAACAACACCATCTCGATCGTGTCGGCCGGCAACTCGGTGGTGTTCAACCCGCACCCGGCGGCGAAGCAGGTCTCGGCCTACAACGTCCGCCTCATCAACCGCGCGATCGTGGCCGCAGGCGGTCCGCCGGACCTGGTCACCGCGGTCGCCGAACCGACCATCGCGACCGCCAAGGACCTGATGCACCACCCCGATGTCCGGCTGCTGCTGGTGACCGGTGGGCCGGGGGTCGTCCAGGAGGCGCTCAAGACAGACAAGCGGGCCGTCACCGCGGGCCCGGGGAACCCGCCGGTGGTCGTCGACGAGACCGCCGACATCGATCAGGCCGCCCGCGACATCGTCCGCGGTGCGTCGTTCGACAACAACGTCATCTGCACCGACGAGAAGACGACCATCGCCCTGGCACCGATCGCCGACCGGCTGATCCAGGCGATGGGCCGCCACGGCGCGTACGTGCTCAAGGAGCACGAGCTCCGCCGCATCGAGCGGGTGATCTTCGCGGAGATGGGACCGCCCAACAAGCCCGGTCGGATCAACCCGCAGTGGATCGGCAAGGACGCGGCGAAGATCCTGGCGGAGATCGGCGTGCGCTCCGATGGTGACGTCCGACTGCTGGTCGCCCCCGTCCCGAACGAGCACAACCTCGTCTGGACCGAACAGATGATGCCGATCATGCCGGTCACCCGCGTCCACGACGTCGATCGGGCCATCGACCTCGCGCGCCGCTCCGAGCACCTGTTCCGCCACACCGCCGGCATCCACTCCACCAACGTGGACGTCATCACGCGGATGGCACGGGTCATGAACTGCTCGATCTTCGTGGCCAACGGCCCCACCTTCAGCGGTCTCGGACACGGCGGCGAGGGCTTCTGCTCCTTCTCCATCGCCACCCCCACCGGTGACGGCATGACCCGTCCACGCACCTTCTCCCGCGAGCGGCGCATCGCGCTCGTCGGCTCGCTGCGGATCGTCTAGCCATGGACCCCTCGATCGCGATCCTCGAGCTCGCGTCCATCGCCCGCGGCATCCGCGTGGGCGATGCGATGGTCAAGCGCTCGCCGCTGGACGTGCTGCGGGCCGGGACGGTGCACCCCGGCCGCTACCTCGTGCTGGCCGGCGGGTTGACCGCCGACGTCGAGGAAGCGGTCGATGCCGGTCGCGAGGCAGCCGGGGACGCACTGCTCGATCTGACCTTCCTGCCCGACGTCCACCCGGACGTCGTCGCGACCCTCGGCGGGGTCCGGCGCGAGGGTGGCGAGGCGCTGGGCGTCGTCGAGACCAGCACCGTCGCCGCAGCGGTCCAGGCGGCCGACGCCGGCCTGAAGCACGCCGACGTCGCCCTCCGCGACCTGCGCCTCGCGGACGACCTCGGCGGCAAGGGCTACGCCCTGTTCGCCGGCCCGGTCAGCGAGGTCGAGGTGGCGGTCGACGAGGCGGTCGCGCGCGTCACCCACGCCGCAAACGTGATCGAACACCTGGTGATCGCGCAGCTGCACGAGGAGATGGACGCGCTGCTGGTCGCCGACGCACGGTTCCTCCCACACCTGACGGACGCACGGAAGGGCGGCTGATGCAGCTCGGACGGGTGATCGGCACGGTGGTCTCCACGGTCAAGGCCGCGGGGCTGGACGGGGTGCGCTTCCTGCTGGTCCAGCCGCTCGACCGCCAGCAGCAGCCCAAGGGCGACCCGCTGGTCGCCGCCGATGCCGTCGCGATGGCGGGACCGGGCGAACTGGTCCACTACGTCGGCGCGCGCGAGGCCGCGCAGGCGCTGCACGAGACCTTCGTGCCCGTGGACCACGCGATCGTCGGGATCGTCGACGAGGTGCAGGAGGCCGGCTCGTGAAGGTCGCACGCGTCACCGGCACGATCGTCTCGACGATCCAGCACCCCACGTTCGACGGCGACAAGCTCCTGCTGTGCGACGTGCTGGATGCCTCGGGCCAACCGGGCGGCAGCTACGTCATCGCCGTCGACCTGGTCGGCGCAGGCACCGGCGAGACCGTGTTGATCCTGGACGAAGGCACCTCAGCACGGCAGGCCGTCGGCATCCCCAGCGGGCCGCTACGCACGATCGCCGTCGGCATCGTCGACCAGATCAGCGACGACGACGGCACCTGGAACGCGCCCGCCTGAGTGGGAGGCCCACGTGGCCAGCACCGAGGTCGTGCCATCGTCCGGGGCTACGCCCGTCACGCTGGCGGAGGTGCTCGCGACCGACGCCTTCGCAGGAGCTGAGGTACTCGCGGGTGCCGACGGGCTCGACCGGCTGGTCGAGCGGCTCACCGTCATGGAGGTGCCCAACATCCAGCAGTGGGCCAAGCCCCGCGAGTTCCTGCTGACCAGCGCCTACCCGATCCGTGACCGGTTGGACGAACTCGTGGGGCTCGTCGCTGATCTCGACGACGCTGGGCTCGCCGGTCTCGGCATCAAGCTGGGTCGGTACCTGGAGGCACTGCCGCCGGGGGTCGTCGAGGTGGCCGACGACCGGGGTTTCCCGATCATCCAGCTGCCCCCCGGCGTGACCTTCGACGAGTTGCTCACCGAGGCGTTCACGGTGATCCTCAACCGGCACGCCGAGAAGCTCGCTCGGTCGGAGCGGATCCACCAGGCGTTCCTCCAGACGGTGCTCCGGGGTGAGGGGCTGGAAGAGATCGTGCGTGATCTCGCCGAGCTGCTCGGTGCCCCGAGCGCGATCGTGTCCCCGCACGGTGGGGTGCTGGCGTCCACCCGTCTCGAGGAGCTCTCCATCGATCCCCACCTTCCGCTGGAGGTCGACGTGCCGACGGGGCGAGCTCGGTCCGGCGAGCAGGAGATGGCCTCCGTGGCCGTACCGATCTCCGCCGGCGCGCATCGGTACGGGCACGTCGTCGCCCTCGCAGCTGACGCTCCACCGACCGACGAGCTCATGGCGCTCGAGAGCGCTGCCACGGTCGCCGCGCTGGCCCTCACGAAGGAACGTGAGGTACGCGCCGTCGAGGACAAGTACCGATCGGACCTCATGCACGAGCTCCTGCGTGGCGCCGAGGACGCCGATGATGCCCGTCGTCGCGCGATCGGCTTCGGGTGGGACCTCGACCGCGCGCTGACCGTGCTGGTGATCCGCAGCGATGACGCCTCGGCGGCGGTGTCCGCCGAGGCGTTCCTGGACCGCCAGCCGCTATGGAGCGCTCTGCATCGGCTCACCACCGAGCGTGATCCCGCGGCGGCGATGGTGCACTTCACGCACGAGGTGGTGATCCTCACCCTGGCCTTCCCCGAGGACGATCGTCGCGAGGCGACCGAGTTCGCTCGTCGGCTCAAGGAGGAAGCGCTCCGGTCGGTCAGAGCCGCGGTGTCGGTGGGGGTGTCGCGTCCGGTGGACACGATCAGCGACGTGCCTCGGGGCTACGAGCAGGCGAGCCAGGCCCTGATCGTCGGGCGACGTGTCAGTGGTCACGGAGCGGTGCGGCACTTCGACGACCTCGGTGCGTACCGCCTGCTGGCCCTCGTCGAGGATCCCGCGGAGCTGCGAGCGTTCGCTTCCGAGGTCCTCGGTGAGCTCGACGCGGACACCGACACGGCAGCCGACCTGCGGCGGACCCTGCAGGTCTGGCTCGACTCGGGGGGCAACGTCGCGGAGACGGCCCGACGGCTGCACTTCCACTACCACTCCATCCGCTACCGCCTCACCAAGCTCGAGGAGCTCGTCGGCCCGTTCGTGACCGACGGACAGCTGCGCCTCGACCTCCAGCTCGCGCTCCTGGTCCGCTCGATGCAGGGCGTCGACTCCTGAGTCCAGAGGTGAACGGGGGGCCAGAGGTGAACCTGGCTCGACGGAACGCGACGTTCGCAACATCTGAGGATCGAAGCCCGTAACCCCCTGAACTTCTGAGGGTCTCTCCGGCATCCGCGACCCGTAGTGTCGCGCACGTCCCTGGCACACCGTTCGGGGGCGCGCTCCCTGGGAGGGGAACGCCGGTGTGGGAGGGCTTCGACCGCTGGCTCGTCATGCCATCGATCACGACCAAGGACGGTTCACCGAGATGGGTCTTCGACTGGGCATCGACCTCGACGGCGTGGTCGCCGACTTCAACACGGGGTGGATCACCGCGTACAACGATCGCTTCGGAGCCAGCCTGGCTCTGGAGATGGTGAACTCGTGGGACAGCCCCATCGAGTTGACGCACTTCCCCGACATGACCGCGTTCTGGGCGTGGGCGCAGGACCACGGCGGGGTCAGCGTCTTCCGCCACCTCGAACCGTATCCCGGCGCCATCGACACGTTGCAGGCCTTGGACCAGGCCGGCCACGACATCGTCATCCTGACGGCGAAGCCGGACTGGGCGGTCCACGACACGCTGGGGTGGATCAGCGACCACCGCATCCCGATGCGCGAGATCCACTTCGCCGAGCACAAGCACACGATCGCCTGCGACATCTACCTCGACGACGCCCCGGAGCAGGTGCGTGCGCTGGCGAGTCACCGGGGATCGGTCGCCACGATCTGCCGCTTCGTACGGCCGTGGAACGACCCGGTCACGGACGCCGTGGACATCCACGACTGGGACGAGTTCCACGTCCTCGTGAAGGAACACGAGGAGGTGGTGGCCACCTGAAGCGACCGCAGCTGCGACGCCGTCCATGGCCGTCGCCGCGAACCACCGGGCCAGCAGATGGGCCCCGGAGCATGGGAACGATCGCACCTCGGCCTGAGGGCGCCTTACCAGCAAGGAACCAAGGGAGGTTCTGACATGAGGATGAACAAGCTCGGGGCACTGACCGTGGCGGCGCTGCTGCTCGCCGCGTGCGGCGGTGCCGATGACCCGGACAGCGCAGCAGCGCCTATCGCCGAAGAAACTGCCCCGCAGGACGCCGAGGAGGGCGAGGACGAAGCTTCGGACGAGGAGGAGACGGCCGACGAGCGGGCTGACTGGCCCGAGGAGCTCGTGTTCGGTTTCGTTCCGTCACGTGAAGCGGACGTGCTCGTCGAGAGCGCGGACGAGTTGGCAGCCGTGCTGAGCGAAGCCACGGGGATCCCGGTCGAGCCGTTCATCAGCCAGGACTACGTCGGGCTGGTGGAGGCCATGGCCTCGGAGCAGGCGCACATCGGTGCGTTCGGACCGCTCGCGCTCGTCCGCGCGATCGACCGGGCCGGTGTGGAGATCATCCTGCAATCCGAGCGACGCGGCACCTTCACGTACCACACCCAGTACATGACCAACGAGCCGGACAAGTACTGCGACGACGAGCCCCAAGCTGACGACAACGGCTTCCTGTGGTGCAACGGGACGCTCGAGGCGTCCGAGGGTCCCGTGGGTGAGAGCGCCATCGCTCGCATCGACGGCCCCACGGCCTTCGTCGATCCCTCCTCCGCCTCCGGCTACCTGATCCCGGCACTGCAGCTCATCGAGCAGGGCCACGACCTCAACGACCTGGCCACCATCTTCTCCGGCGGCCACGACAACTCGGTCAACGCCGTCTACCACGGCGACGTCGAGGTGGGGCTCTCGTTCGACGACGCCCGGGTGATCATGGCCGAGGAGCTCTCCGACGTCGGTGAGCGGGTGGTCGTGTTCGCCTTCTCCGAGGAGATCCCCAACGACGGGATGGCCGTGATCGGCAGCCTGCCGGACGACCTCAAGCAGCTCATCCAGCAGGCCCTGGTCGACTACGGCGCCACCGAGGAGGGGCAGGAGGTCCTGTTCAACCTCTACGAGATCGATGGGCTGGCACCCGCGACCGCGGACAGCTACGACGTGATGCGGCGGGCCGACGCCGAGCTCGGCGACCAGTTCGACGGCTGAGCCGCTCGGGGACGGGGTCGGTCCCACGCCGGCCCCGTCCCTCGGCTCCTCGAAGGAGGTGCGTGATGATCCGGTTCCGCAACGTGAGCGTGGAGTACCCGGGAGGCGTCCGTGCGCTCGAGGACGTCTCCCTCGACATCGGTGCCGGGGAGCTGGTGGTCGTGGTGGGGCTGTCCGGTGCAGGCAAGTCCACCCTCGTGCGCACCATCAACGGGCTGGTCCGGCCCACCGCCGGCACCCTCGAGGTCGATGGTCGTGACATCGGTAGCGCATCGAAGGCAGAGCTGCGGGCGATCCGATCCGACATCGGGATGATCTTCCAGGGCTTCAACCTGGTGAAGCGCACGAGCGTGCTCAACAACGTGCTGATGGGCCGCCTCCACCTCGTCCCCCGCTGGCGCACGATGCTGGCCATGTATCCCCGCCAGGATGTCGAGGTGGCGATGCAGGCGCTCGAGCGGGTCGAGATCGTCGTGAAGGCCTACGTGCGCGCGTCGAACCTCTCGGGTGGGCAGCAGCAGCGGGTCGGCATCGCACGGGCGTTGGCACAGGACCCCAAGGTGATCCTCGCGGACGAACCCGTGGCGTCGCTCGATCCGCCCACCTCGCACGTCGTCATGCGCGATCTCCAGCGCATCAACCGCGAGCTCGGGATCACCACGGTGGTCAACCTGCACTTCCTGGACCTCGCCCGCGCCTACGGTGACCGGATCATCGGGCTGCGCGACGGCAGGATCGTGTTCGACGGTCCGGGCAGCGCCGCCGACGAGCAGGTGTTCGAGGACATCTACGGCCGGTCGCTGACCGCCGATGACGTGCTGCAGGCCAAGGCCGAGCTGTGAGCGTCGCCACCGCCCCGAGCCAGCCTTCGTCGACCCGACCACCGAAGCCGCCGGTCTCCTGGAAGGTGCCGGCGGGCATCGTGCTGTTCATGCTCGTCTCCTGGTGGGCTGGCAGCGGGCGCTACGGGGTGGGCTTCTCCGTCCCTGAGCTGCTCTCCGGTCTCGAGCGCGGCCAGCGCATCATGGAGGACCTGCTCGACCCGCGTTGGCAGGCCTGGCGTGGGCTGATCGGCCCGTTCATCGAGACGCTGCGCATCGCGATCCTGGCGGCGCTGTTGGGCTGTGGCGCCGCCTTCGGGATGGCCGTGCTGACGTCGCGCATCTCGGCTCCCGGGCTCCGCTCGTTCCTGGCGGGCAAGGCCGTCCTCAACGTCGTGCGTTCGATCCCGGACCTGCTGTACGCGATGGTGTTCGTTGCGGTGTTCTCGATCGGCCCGCTCGCCGGCATCGTGGCGCTGATCCTGTTCAACATCGGGGTGGTCGGCAAGCTCACCTCCGAGACGATCGACGGCATCGACACGGGCCCGCTCGAAGCCGCACAGGCCGCAGGTGCCAGCCACAGCCAGGCCGTGCGCACCACCATCGTCCCGGCCGTGTTGCCCAACTACGTCGCCTACTCGCTCTACGCCTTCGAACTGAACCTGCGTGCCTCGCTGGTGGTCGGTTTCGTCGGAGCCGGCGGCATCGGCCAGGTCCTGTTCGTCGCGCTCAACGGCTTCCGCTACGACGTGGTCTCGCTCATCGTCATCTTCATCTTCGTCATCGTCTTCCTGGTGGAGTCGGTGTCCATCGCGCTTCGTCGGAGGCTCGTATGACGGCTCCCCACGTCTCGACCACGGACACGTCAACGCCGCCAACCACCGCGGAGAAGGCGGTCCGTCCCGACAAGCCTCGACGCTACGGTCCGATCGGGCTCATGCTCACGGCAGCGGCAGCCGGGTTGTGGGCCGCGTGGACCTCCGGCATCGATCCCGCAGCGATCCTGCGCGGCCCCCAGCAGCTGCTGCGCATCCTCGGCCTGATGCTCCTGCCGCCCGACATCGGCACCGTGCCTGGTGCGCTCGGCGGCATGCTCGAGTCCCTCCAGATCGCTTGGGTCGGCACGATGATCGGCGCGGTGATCAGCCTGCCGCTGGGGTTGCTCGCCGCCAAGAACGTCGGTGGCCGCGTCAGTACCACGGTGTCACGCCAGGTCCTCAACCTGCTGCGTTCGTTGCCCGAACTGGTCCTTGCGATCCTGTTCGTCTCGATGATCGGTCTGGGGCCCTTGGCCGGCGCCCTGGCCATCGGCCTGGGCTCGATCGGGACGCTCGGCAAGCTGACCGCCGAGGTCGTCGAAGGCATCGATCGTGGTCCCATCGAGGCTGCTGAGGCCGTGGGAGGGAGCCGCTTCCAGGTGCTCCGGTGGGGCGTGATGCCACAGGCGCTGCCCGAGATCATGGCGTTCTGGCTCTACCGCTTCGAGATCAACGTCCGCGCTTCGGCGATCCTCGGCCTGGTCGGGGCTGGCGGGATCGGCGGGATGCTCGCCAACTTCCTGTCGTACCGGCGCTACGCCGCCGCAGGGATGGCGATCCTCATCGTGATCGCGACCACGATCGCGATCGACATGGTGTCGTCGAGGATCCGCCGGCGCATCATCGCGGGCCCCAGCGGTCCGATGCCGAAGGCCGACCCGGTCCCAGCAGCCGATGCGCTGTAGTCGACCGACCCATGCAGACGACACCACCTGTGCCGGACGGTGGTGGCCGTGATCGAGCAGTCGCTCGGGATCGGCGTGGTCGTGGCCTTCGCGCTCGTCAACGGGATCAACGACGGTGGCACCCTCATGTCGCTGGGCCTGCGTAGCGCGGTCTCGCGACCGTGGCTGCGCCTGCTCGTGCTCGTTGCCGTGCTCGGGGCCGCTCCGCTGTTGATCGGCACCGCGGTGGCGAACACCCTCGTCCAACGCCTCGTCAGCTTCGAGGGTGCGGTCGGGCAGGGGGCGATGCTCAGCGCGGTCGTCGGCACCCTCGCCGTCGTGTGGCTCCTGACGTCCAGGGGCTGGCCAACCAGCCTCACCCTCGGCCTCGTCGGCGCCCTCGCGGGCGCGGGGCTGGCGGCGGGTCTGCCGGTCGGATGGGGCATGATCGGGCTCGTGCTGCTGATCGCGGCGATCGCGCCGGTCGTCGGGGCCATCGGGGCGATGACGTTGCACCGGCTCATCCGACGGCTGTTGACCGTCGCGCCGGGGATCCGGCGCCACCTCCCGTCGGCAGGGCACCTGTTGCAGTGCCTCGCCTACGGCACGAACGACGGCCAGAAGATGCTCGCGGTGCTGGTCCTGCTTGCGGGGACCACGACGGTCGTGACCGAGGTGTCGCTCACGCTGTGGGCCACGGTGGTGCTGGTGTTCGCGGGTGGCACGGTCCTCGGGATCGCTCGGGTCGGCCCGACCATCGACGGCAAGATCCTGCCGGTCCGGACCCAACAGGTCTCCTTGGCCCAGCTGTCGGGGGCCGGAGCCGTGCTGGCGAGTGCTGTGGTAGCCAGTCCGGTGAGCTTGACACAGGGGTTGTCCGGCGGGCTCGTCGGTGCGGGGGTCAGCGTGACGCCCAGACGTATCCGCTGGGGAGCTGTCGGCCAGATCGGCATCGCCTGGCTCGTGACCCTGCCAGCCGCCTTCGTCGCCGGCGCGCTCCTGACGGCGATCCTCGCGGCGGTGCGCTCATGAAGCTTCGTAGCCAGCTACGCCACGCGATCGCCGATCTGAGCGGACGCGGCCAGCACCGACTGGTCGAGAGCCTCTGCGCACAGGTGCGCGTGGCGCGAGAGGCCGTCGGTGTCGCGCGAGATGCCATCGGAGGGCAGCTCGACCTCGCTGTCGCACGCGCACGCGTCGGCCAACTCGAGGGGGAAGGAGACCATCACCGCCGTGAGCTGGTCACGGTGCTCGCGCACACGATGGTCATCCCCATCGACCGAGAGGATCTGTTCCGACTCTCCAGATCGGTCGATGACATCCTCGACGACCTTCGGGACTTCGCACGCGAACTCGATCTGTTCGGTCCGGAGGTCCGCTCACCGATGTTCGATCCGATCCTCGGTGCGATCGCGGCAGCCTTGGATGAGCTCGAGGGTGCGGTGGGCCAGCTCGCCACGGATACTGCCGCAGCCGTGGAGGGATCGATCCGCGCGAAGAAGCGGGGCAACGAGGTACGACGCAGCTACCAGCACGCGATCGCGAGGCTGCTCAGCGGCGAGGTCTCCAGCGTCGCGCTCCGGCAACGTGAGCTGCTGCGACGCCTCGATCTGGTCGGGCTCCAGATGGCCGAGGCCAGCGATGCCTTGGCAGACGGAGGGCAGAAGCGCGGGAGCTGATGTCGCGATCCCCGCGCGGGTCGTTGCCCTCGTGCAGGTCAGCCCATCGGACCGGCGTCAGTTTGGGGGCGTCATCCCGACCGTGCTCCTCGGGACCCGGACGGCCGATCGCCTTCGGTCCCTCACTCGTCGGGCATAGAGGGCACGGGTGGTGGATCTGTTGGCTCGCAGGGACGGATCGTGCTGCCCCGGGCGTTGCGCGAGCAGCTCGGCTTGACCGGCGAGTTCGAGATCACCCGCGGTGCCCGGCTGGGAGACCGACACCGACGCTCACCGTCGGCACCAACGAGCCGACCTCGATCGGGCCGGCAGCGAGCCGCGGCTGCGTCCGGATGTTCGATGAGGACTCCATCGAACCGTTCAAGGTGGCGCCACGCACAGGCGGTGCGCAGCACGTAGAGGATGGCGTTGACGATCCCGCGGCGGGGGTGCTTCTCGTGACGGCCGGTCAGGTTGGGCGGGGCAGGATCGGCTCGATGAGACCCCACTGGGCAGCGGTCAGACCGGTGGCGTAGGCAGGACGATGCGCCATCATCGGGGTAGCCATGCCCATCGTCACCGACGCGGAGCCCCAAGCGTGGCAGGTGCTACCGCCAGCCCATCTCAGACCCGTTCTCAGCGGCGATGATGCCAGCTACCTCGTGGAGGTCCTCGGCCCGACGAGCAGCCTCACCCTCGCGTCGGACCAGGATCGCCGGGATGCCGACCGCTTCGGCGCCCGCCACGTCGGCCTCCGGGTTGTCGCCGACCATCCACACCCGTGAGGGTCTGTCGGCGACCTTCAGCGCATGCTGGAAGATGCCCGGGTGTGGCTTCTCGAACCCGACCCGCGCCGACGTCACGACCGCGTCCACCTGCGACGACAACCCGATGTCGTCCACCAACTGGCCCAGCTCCGGGACGTGGTTGGAGACGATCACGTGCCGCCAGCCATCGTCGCGGAGCTCGTCGAGCACCGGCCGGACGTCGTCGAAGACCTCCCAGCCGTCCGGGTCGAGGAACCGGGGCCGGACCTGCTCTGCCAACCCGGGAGCTCGCGTCGCCCTGATGCCGACCGCGACCAGCGTCGACGCCAGGACCGAGGTGACCTGCCCCCACCAGGCCCTCGGATCGTTGAGCTCAGGGTGCGGGTGGTTCGGCTCGTGCCACGGGAACCCATCACGCAGGAACGTGCGGATGTCCTCGAGGCTCGCCCCGTGGTCGGGCTCCTCGTCGTCGAGGATCTCGACGAGCACCTGGCCCCACAGCCCGGGACGTCGGGCGAGCGTCCCATCGAAGTCCCAGAGGATCGCGCGCGACACCATCCCTCCTTCGCTCCAGCTCCTGGCAGGACACCATCACCCCTCCAGGCCCCCCGTGTGATTGCGTTGGGAAGGGGTCGCGCTCCGACCGTGACAACACGGCGGTTGCGCCTATGTCGGTCGGTTGACCGCGATCGTGCCGTGCGGAGCGCTGTCTGGATGCGCGGGTGGCTACAAGCTGCGGTCTTCGTAGTGGCGGCCGGTTCCCTGCCAACGGGCCTTCCTGCTGCGGCCATTCGCCGCGGGGACTGTCTGAATAACGGTGCTCGTCTAACGGACACTCCCACACAGAGAGGCGTCGTGTTGCTTTACCCGCGGCGGCGCCATCGCCGTGGTTCTGCGCGGCGATTCCGAACAGAGACGC
>SL_3KL_010_SEDDRAFT_10003026_pt1 | contig 15309 bp, 18 predicted proteins | sample SodLakKL_010_SED_2_FD_10381 | JGI IMG/M metagenome (IMG submission 10381)
AAAAAAAAAAAAAAAAAAAAAAAAAAAAAAAAAAAAAAACAGATTGAAAAAAATGAAACACAAGTGTACCTGGGAAAATTTCTTGAAATCTCATTAAGGTACCCTAAAAACGACTTGAAGAGTAAAAACCACTCTTTTCCCAGCTAGATTGGGGGTTTTTGACATCCTCTTTTTTTGCATACAACTAACTGAAAAAAACATAGCCATCTAGCTGGGCTTTAGATTAGACTATTCTCAATACTATACAAGTGAGGGAATTTCCCTCTAGAAATCCAAAACATATGTTTAGCTGGGGTTTTAATGAATCTTAAAGTTAAAAACATGCTAAAAAATCTATCGACCTACTTAACAGATTGTTATAAGAAAATTATCTTTTTGTTATATAGATTTGTGAGATTTTAGCTATTTTACTCAAAAACATATGTTTAGCAGGTGTTTCATAGATTTATGTATTTGTCAATAGGCAGATTCATTTTTGAGCCTGTTTATAAAAAAGAAACTCTTGACAAATTAGAGATTCTATGAAACACCTGCTAGAAGGCTTGACTTTTTTGTCCTAATCTACTACAATTTTTCTAGATTTCAAGGGAAAGATTTCACCGAGGGGGAAAGTCAAAAGGGGGATCGAGGCAGTCGTGGCGTGGGGGGATGGCGAGGGTAGGACGGGGATTGGAATATATTGTAAAATCTCATGTATTAGAGATTATCCATTTTAATCTATGTTTTTAAGTATTTACTAAAATAGATTGAATAGCTAAACCCCTGCTACATCCATGTTTACCGAAATCCCCCCCGATCTTTCCCCCGTCCTCGCTGGACCCAGATTGTATTAAACTAGATTAGACTAAATTTATAATGTAATGTAGATAATAGATGTAACAGATGTATTAGATGTGATGTAGATATCAGATGTATATGTATGTAGATATTAGATGTATATGTATGTATAGAATAGATGTATGTATAGATGTGTATGTATGTATATACTAGATGTATGAGGATAGATTACAGATGTCTGAGGATGATTTTAATGTGAATTAGAATTTTTCTCAAGATTTGATTTATTTATAAGATTATAGATTAATTTATATAATTCAGAATCTTATGAAATTTTATAGATTAGTTTATAATTAATTATAAGATTATATATTTATATAGATTAGTTTATAATTAATTATAAGATTATATATTTGTATCTATAATTCAGAATCTTATCTATTTATATAGATTAGTTTATATAATTCAGAATCTTATCTATTTATATAGATTAATAGATATTGTTATAAATTTATATAGATTAGTTTATATTAGTTTATATTTATATAGATTAGTTTATACTAGTAGATATAATTGTAGAGTATTTTATATTTATATAGATTTAAGTATAATTATTTATACAATTCAATAGATTATATATTTATCTAGATTTATATATAATAGTTTATATAATTCTATAAAAGTTTATTTTATATATAATAGTAGATACAATTCTATATAACTTTAATTTATATATAATAGTTTATATAATTACACAGTATTTTATTTTAACAGATATTTATAATGAGATTTTTAATTTTAGTGGAGATTTTTAGAGTTTTTTAGAGTTTTTTATAATTAGTTATAAAAGTAGCTAATTGTAGATACAAATATAAACTTATTTATAATTATATAAATTATATTGAATTGTATAGTATATTTTAGAGTTATTAAGATTAGTCTGGGGAGAAGTTGTATATATAATTTGAAGAATTGTTTATAAATAGTGCTAGATGCGACATAATAGCTGTTTTAAGCCATTTTATATTGTTTGTGTATATTATATCAAATTGCATTGATTGAACTTGTTACAGGGAATATTATCAGGTAAAGACGGTTATAAATTTACATAGATTATAGGTTATATTGTATACACAAAAAAGAGAATAAAAAAAGGACTAGCATATAATATACACTAGTCCTAATATTAATTCTTTTTGAGCTTTAAGAAGTTATTTTAACTTCTTGAGGGCTTCTACTGATACTCCAAGGGATTCGGCTAAAATAGTTAGTTTCTCGGCTTCTGATAGCTTATTTAGTTTATTAGTTGCTTGTTTGAGGTTTCTTTCTGGCTCCCGGAGGTTTGATATAGCCGAGTTATATTCCCTTCTTCGTCTTATGGTATTGAAGTCGGTCATTATCTCAGTTTCGGTAATCCCGTCACTAATAGCATCCTTGACTGTTGTGTATTCCACCCATTCAAAGATGCCAGTTACTTCTTTGTTATCGACTTTAGTACTAACTGGTTCTTGCCATGTTGCTTTAGTTGGAAGGATTTCCCTTCCTTCCTTGTCCTTTTTACCCTCGGTCAATCTAACAGCGTCTTCTTGACAAATTACACTTGTTAAACTATTAATTTTACCCATGAATATCAGTCTCCTTTTAGTTTTTTAGTTGGTATATTGAATCTTAACTTCATCATTCTCAGTGTAAACTATAACTCGTATATACCAATTCTTTAAATCCTGCAAGACTTCTAATAATACCTCCCTCGACATATTATTGTCTACCTTAAAACCCTGTGCTTTAAAGTCCTCTAAAGCATAAGTCAATTCTGCTGGAGTATTAATTAGTAACATTACCTCCTCATCCTCCTCTTAGACTCCTCCAACTTCTCTTCATAAATCATCTGTGCGTCCTCCAGAGTTCTACAATAAAATTCTTCTATCACTTCATTACACGAGACAGCTTTAACGCAGTAGATTTCATCCCCCTGTATTAAGTCTATATAGGAGGTTTGTTTTAAGCTCCACCTGAACTCGGCAGACCATAAAACAGTAGTTTTTATCACTTCTCTCACCTCCCTTCTTGTTAGAATGGTATTCCCGTAAAAAGGGAATATAATTCATTATAACACAGATTTCGTCCTTGTGCGTTATAAAATTAAAGTTATGAGAAGTTTATTTTAAGCATATACAATTCTTTATTTAGTAGATTTGTTTATACAATTTTAATTGTTTAGTATTGTATAGATTATTTATAATTAACTATTAGTTGCTAGGATTTGTTTATACTGTTTGGAATTGTTTGTAATTGTATAGAGAATTATATTTAATTAGTGTTATATAGAGTTTACTGTAATTGTGTATACAATTCATTATTGTTTAGTAAAGTTTATTGTTTGCTAGTGTTTACTGGTATTTACTGGTATTGATTATAATTGTCTATACAACTTGATACAATTCTGTAATTCTCTGTAATTCTCTGTAATTCTCTGTAATTTTGCAGATTTAACTGGTTAAATATAGATTACACTTTCTAATCTACCTCAAAAATTAGGATTAGGGGGTAAATTTTGCGCCGAGGGAATTAGAATCTTCTTCTACTTAAAGACTTCTTCTACTTAAATACTTCCTCTAAATATAAATAATTGACAATTCCTTCCAAATAACCTACAATATAACTAACTAAATGGCTGTCGCCATTTAGAGAAAAAATCCAAGGAGCTGATAAAATAAATGAATAAAAGTAAAGTAGGTTTCAAAAGATATCCAATCCTAGAAGAATCTGTCTCTAGATCCTTAGATATCCCCCCATCCTATCCAGATAAAGCAAAAACCTATCTAAAAAATCTCTGCCGAGTAAAAACTCTAAGTGGAGCTTGCAACCTATCAAAAATAGCATACATAAATGTCTACAAATGGAGAGAAGAGTTACCAGATTTCCAATCCATAGAATCCGAAGCCGAAGCAATCTTTACAGATGCCATAGAAGAATCTCTATTCCAATCAACCTTCAATGAATCAGGAATAGCAAAAATAAAAGCTTTAGAACTAGCTTTAAAAGCAAATCGACCCGAAAAATACAACCAAGAAAACTTAAACATCCAAGGAAACTTAGAAGTAACATGGCTAGATCTAATAAAAGACTACAAAAATAAGAAAAAAGAAGAATAAAAAAGAAGAAAAAAATAACTCCCTAAAAGAAGGTGAATCCCCAATCTACCAAAAGACCAGCTAAACACACGTATTTCCAACTAAACTAAAATCCCCCTTCTTTTTCTTCGCTGACCCCACGTTGTTTACCCTGGGCACTTTCCTCCCCCACGTCTTCGACCTCCCCACCCCCAAACAACTAAAAAGAGGAAAAGAAGGAAATACTAATAAATATAAAAAAGGAGTGAAATTATGTTAAAAAAGAAAAAATCCTATAAATCTAAGACAGAATTTTTCAAAGAATATAATAAATACTTAAAATCTAATGATTGGAAAATGAGAAAAAAAGAATTTATTAGAATGGCAGATTATAAATGTGAAACTTGTGAGGAAGAAGATAAAATTCTCCACGTTCATCATTTACACTATAGATCTTTAGGAAATGAATCTTTTGAAGATGTTTTAGTTTTATGTATTTCTTGCCATGAAAGATTACATGGAAGAAAATTTAGACGAAATATGATATAATATATCTAACAATTAGATATGTTAGGAGATGAGATATTTGGTAGAATTTAGAGGAAGAAAACCTGAAAATACAGATTCCTATATAGAACAATATTTAAAAAACCCTCTAAAGTGGGTATATGATATTTTTGGTGTTGAACTCTGGGACACTCAAGGGGAGATTTTTGAGTCTGCTTTTTTTAATAGATATACGGGGGTGAAATCCTGTTTCGGATCTGGAAAATCCTTCCTTTGTGCTGCCTTAGCTATTGCATTTGTTCATCTTAAACCAGAATCTCTAGTAATCACAACAGCTCCTACTTTTAGACAGACAGGTAATATTTGGAATAATATCCACGTTGTTTATGAAAAAGCTAAAGCAATTTTAGGTTCAAGACTTCTAACCAGAGAACTTCATTGTGGACCTAATCACTATGCAGTTGGTTTTTCTACTGATGTTCCAGAAAATATTCAAGGTATGCATGCACCCAGTGTATTAATAATAGTAGATGAATCTGCTGGTGTTGATCCTGCTATACATAGTAGGTTAGGAGCATTGATGACAGGTAAAGATTATCATAGAATAGATATAGGAAACCCTTTAGATCCTTCAGGACATTTCTATAATATGTTTTCAGACCCTAAATATCATAAATTTACAATATCTGCTTTTGATACTCCTAACATTAAAGCTGGCGATGAAGTAATTCCTGGCTTAGTAACTAAAGAATGGGTGGATGAGCAAAGAGCAGATTATGGAGAAGGATCTCCTTATTGGTTATCAAATGTTTTAGGTGAGTTTCCTCCTTCAGCAGAAGATCAATTAATCCCTCTTACTTGGATACAAAATTCAATAAATCTTTGGGAATCCACAGAAGCTAAAGGTATAGAATCTCATGGATTAGATATTGGAGGTTCTGGAACAGCAGAAACTTGTCTAGCATCTAGATTTGGAAATAAAATACTTCCTATTAAAGCTTGGAAAGGATTAGAAGGAAGTCAAGAAATTATCTCTAAAGTTAAACAAAGTGTAGTTGAAGGTAAAAGACTTAATGTAGATACTATTGGAGTTGGTTATCATGTAGCTAAAGACTTAAAAAAAGCCAACTATAATGTTAAATTTGTAAATGTTCAGCAAAAATCAGACAATCCAGAAAGATTTATAAATCTTCGTTCACAATATTATTGGAATATTAGAGAACTATTAAATCCTGAAAATCCTAATAATTTAGCACTCCCCGAAGATGATACTTTAACAGGACAGCTTTCTGCAATTAAATATGAAATAAAAGATTCTGGAGGAAAAATTCAAATAGAATCTAAAGAATCTATGAGGAATAGAGGATTACCTTCACCAGATAGAGCCGATGCTGTTATGTTAGCTTGTTGTTCAAAAAGAGCTGGAATAGGCTCAAAAAGTGTTGGTATTGGTAAATCTTCTTGGATAAATGAAACAACTCAAGGTATTACAGGAGGATGGGGATTTACAGAATCTTCTCCTTATATAGATGATTTTTAAGAAAGGATGTGATAAAAATGTCAGAAAATGAAAAAGTTAGAAAAATATCTCCAGAACTAGGAACAACAGGATTAAAACATTCTGCTGGAATAGTTTTAGAGGAAGACACTCCAAAACTAAAAGACTTTAACCTAAGAATGAAATACTATAAAGAAATGAGAGAAAGTGATCCTGTTGTTGGAGCAATTCTCTTTGCTTTAGTTATGCAGGCTAGGAGAGCTATTTGGACAGTAGATAGTTATTCAGAAAATCCAAAAGATAAGCAAGCTGCCGAGTTTATTGAAAAGAATATATCTAATCTAAAACATTCTTGGGAAGATTTTCTAATTGAAGCCTTAGAATTTATTCCCTACGGATTTTCTCTGTTTGAGATAATCTATGAATTAGTGGAAGGAAAAGTTCTTTGGAAAAAGTTTGCTCCTAGAGCACAATGTACTGTAGATAGGTGGGAGTTTGAAGATAATGGAGATTTAGCAGGATTTTGGCAAGTAGATTTTTATTCTAAGAATCCTGCTAATGAAGTTTTTATTCCTCTAGATAAATTACTTTTATTTAGATCAACTTCCATTAAAGGAAATCCTGAAGGTAGTGCTGCTCTTAGAAATGCCTTTAGAAGCTACTATATAAAGAAAAAATTAGAAATTGTAGAAGCTATTGGATTGGAAAGAGATTTGGCAGGTTATCCTGTTCTTAGTGTTCCTGAAGATATGTTTGATGAAACAGAGGAATCTAAAAAACTCTTATCTTATGCTGAAAATCTTATAACAAGAATTAGAAAAGATGAACAAATGGGAGTTATAAAATCTACTGAATGGGAATTAGAATTGCTTTCTGCTTCAGGTTCTAAAGGATCTGAAATGAATGTTGTTATAGAAAGATACGATACAAGAATAGCTCAATCTCTATTAGCAGATATAATTTTATTAGGTCATAGAGCTATGGGAAGTTATGCGTTAGCTGAGATGAAATCTCAAATGTTTACCCAGGCTTTAAGTTCTTTCCTAGATTCTATAAAAGACACTATAAATAACCATGCTATTCCTAAAATTCTACAATTAAACGGTTATCACGATTTAGAAGAATATCCTAAATTAAGTCATGGTCCTGTTCAACAGATAGACTTTTTAAGATTAGCAAATGTGTTATTTAGATATGTAGATAAAGATATCGTTGTTCCAGACGATGATTTAGAGAAGTTTCTAAGGCATGAATTAGGACTTCCAAAAGCAAATAAAGACACAGCAAGAAAAGAAGAAGTTCTTCCACAAGACTCTAGGATAGGAGATAGAAAAGATAATGAAACTAGAACAGCTTCTACAAGTGGAGATTATAATCAAGACTTAAAGTAAGCAGAGAGGACTGAAAGGAGATGCAGGAGAAGTTTAATTTAGTCTTGAAAGAATTGCATTATAATTCTTTAGACAGAGGAAAAAGATACATTCTAATATTTGAGCTACTTTATATCGCCATATATCTAGGATATGAAGCTGGAATTACTCAAGATAATGAAAACTCAGATGTTTTAATAGCTATTTTTGAACTTCCAGATGTAGGTCAAATAACATATCATTTTCCTAAAAGTAAATTATGTTGGGATGGAGCAGATAATAAAGAAAGATATAAGCGAATTAATAAATTTTTAAGGGAGGTGGAGAATAATGTCATATAACACAATAGAAGATATTCCAAAAAATATTCAATCTAAACTATCTAAATCAGAACAAGAGATTTTTCTAACAAAATATAAGTTATCTAAAAAAGTTACTGAATCTGAGAAACTTTCTGATGCTTGGAAAGAAACAGATATTGAAATTGAAAAGAAAAAATCTTCAGAAGATATTATTGAAGGTGTTTTTGAGATAAAGAAAAAAGATGAAAGTCAAAATTTAGTTTTTGGTTTTGCTAATGTAACTTTTGACAGAGATGGAGAGCAAATAGTAGATTCCCACAATCATCTAATAGATTCAGATGAACTTGAAACTGCTGCTTATCTATACAACTTAGCTTTCAGAGAATCTGGGGAGATGCATGAGGGAGAAAGTAAAGGAAAGCTTATAGAGTCTTTTGTAATTACTAAGGAAAAATTAGATGCTATTGGATTACAAAAGAAAGATGATACTGTTTCTGAAGGCTGGTGGGTAGGCTTTTATGTTGAAGATGACACAACATATGAAAAAATTAAAAAAGGAGAATACTCTATGTTCTCTATACAAGGTCAAGCTATCTTAGAAGATACTTAAATGTTGACAATATGTTAGTTTCATGGTATAAAGGAGGTGGTGATGCAAAATGCCTAAAAAATTAAAGAAAATTCTAATAGATCGTGTTGATTTTGTAGACAAAGGAAGTAATCCTGAATCTCACATTATGTTAGTTAAAAGAGATAAGGATGCTTTGCCATCTACAAAATTAGGATTTTTTAGTGGGCTTTCAAAGAAAATATCACAATTTTCTGACACGCTACACACTTATCAAGCCAGATCTCGTTGGTGGAATATTCAATCAGCCTTAGATGATACAACAAGAGAAATTCTCTTTAGTCAAGAAGAAAACAAATCTGATTTACTATCTAAAGTTTTAACAGATTTTACATCTGAAGCAGAATCGGCTCTAGAAGATTTAGCAAATCTTAACAGAGACGATTTTTATTATAGATGTGCTGGAGAATTATCCCAATTCGAGAAAATTTTGGAAAATGCATCTAAGGAAGAAGATTTTAAGAAAGCTTTGGATGTTTTTCATAAAAAAGAAAATACCGAGTTAAAATCTAATGGAGGTGAAGATGGTATGCCAACTTTGCAAGAACTTATTGATAGTTTACCAGAGGAGCAAAAGAAACAAGTCAATGAAGAAATAACTAAGAGAGATTCAGATATTTCTAAGCTTCAAGACGAAGTTGAAAATCTAAAAAAATCTACAGAGCCTAAAAAAGAAGATGTAACAAAAGGTATGTCTGATGAGGTTAAAGCTAAATTTGAAGATCTTCAGAAAAGAGCTGACGAAGCCGAAAAAATAGCTAAGACAGAAAGAGAAGCTCGAAGAATGTCTGAGTTTTCTAAGAAAGCCGAATCCTATCAAAATGTAGAAAAAGTTGAAACAATAGCAAAAGTTCTTAAAGACTCTTTTGATGTTTCAGAAGATTTTGGAAAATCTGTAGAATCTTTAATCAAAACAGCTAATGAGAGACTTTCCACAGGAGAAATTTTCAAGTCTAAAGGATCTGATTCTACAGATCCAGTAGATAGTTTCTCAAAAGTAGAATCTTTAGCCATAAAGAAAATGGAAATTGACACTACTTTAACTAAAGAAAAAGCTATAGCTAAAGTGTTAGATGAGAATCCTAATCTATACAATGAAAGTATAGAAAATTAATTTGGAGGTGATTTGAATGGCTTGGACAAATAGTTTATATGCAATCCCAGGAATAGAAACAGATGAAGATTTATCTGGCTCCCAGTTTAGATTTGTAAGAGTTACAGGAGCTAACCAAGTTGGGGTTATTGCTGCCGACACTCAAGCACCTATAGGGGTTCTCCAAAATGCTCCCGATGGATCTACTTCATCAATAGGAGCAAACATTATGGCTATAGGTGTTACAAAATTAGTTGTAGGAGCAGGAGATTTAACTGCTGGACAAGAAGTGACTATAGATGCTAATGGTTTAGGTATTAATGCTGGAGCAAATACCAGAGTTTATGGAATATGTCTTGAAAGTGCAGATGCAGGAGAGATAGCTACAGTGTTTGTAAATTGTGGATCTCGAAGGATACCTGCATAAGTATAAAATAATTTAAAAGGAGGGGATAGAATATGCCACATCAACCTGGAAAAGATGATTTACATGTAGACAGATTACTAACTAATATTTCTGTAGCTTATCTTCAAGATGCTACTGAATACGCTGCAGGAAAAGTTTTTCCGACTGTACCTGTTGACAAAGATGGTGGGATTTACGCCACTTATAACCAGAACGATTTTTTCAGAGCAGACGCAGTAACAAAAAGAGTTGACGGACAGGAAAGTTCTGGATCAGGATACAGGACTTCTTCAGATACTTATAAATGTGACGTTTGGTCTACTCACAAAGATATTGGACCTCAAGCTTTAGCAAATCAAAACGATCCTTACAATTTAAATAGAGATTCAACAGAATGGCTAACACAACAAATTCTAATAAAGAGAGAAAGACTTTGGACACAAAGTTATTTTGCTCAGAATATTTGGCACAATCCAGATTTACAGGGAATAGCTGCTGGACAACCTGCTGCTGCTGAATTTATTCAGTTCGATAACTTTGCTGACTCAGATCCTAGATCTGTAATATCTACTCAGAAAATAGCTATGAAACGAAGATCAGGATTTATGCCTAACACTCTAGTTCTTGGAGAAGAAGTTTATGAGGTTCTTAAACAACATCCAGACTTTGAGGAGCTTTACAAATATACCCAGGGAGGTATAATCTCAGGAGATAAATTAGCTGCTATATTTGAAATACCTAGAGTTATTGTAGGTGGTGCTATAGAAGCTACAAACACTGAGGGAGCTGCTGCAACATATGACTTTATACAAGGAAAGTCTATGTGGTTAGGATATGTTGAACCGAGACCTGCACTAATGAAGCCTTCTGCTGGATATATCTTTGCATGGACAGGGCTTTTAGGTGCAAATGCTTATGGTGGAAGAATTAGAAGAATACCGACACCATTGTTAGGAGAAGGTGCTTATAGAATAGAAGCTGAAATGGCTTTTGATATGAAAGTAGTTGCTTCTGCTATGGGTAAATATTTCTTTGATGTAATCGACTGATAAAGAGGAAATCTAGATAATTTCCTCTTTGTCTAGTTTAATTTGGAGGTGAGATAATGGGAATAACTCATAAATCCAGAGGAAGTAAAATAGTCGGAGGATTAAAAACTTTATATACAGGACTAACAGCAGGTTATATAGAAGAAGTTGATGATGCTCCTGTAAACGCTGCTGCTGCTACAGCTCTATTAACTCTGGCAGGAAATATTTTAGACGGAGAAGATTTTGAAATTGGAGATGACACATACGAAGTTGATACAGATGGTACTGTAACTGAAGGAAACATCCAAGTTGATGTCTCTACTCATGCTACAGCTTCTTCTCAAACTCTTACTCTAGCTGGTGCTGCTAAAGACGGAGACGAAATAGAAATTGGAGATGACGAATATCAATTAGATAGTGATGGATCTGTAACAGAGGGTAAAATCGCTATTGATATAGCTGCTTTATGTATTGCTGCTACAGGACTATTAACTTTAGCAGGAGATGCTAAAGATGGAGATGAAATAGAGATTGGTACTGATGAGTATCAATTAGACAGCGACGGTTCTGTATCTGGGGGTAGAATCGCTATAGATATATCTGACTTGTGTGTAGCTGCTAGTGGTACATTTACTATAACTGATACTGTTTCTGACACAGAGACGGTTGTTATTGGTGATGATACCTATGAGTTTGATACTGGTGGTTCTGTAGATCCAGGTAATATTCTAGTGGATATTAGTGAAGATGCAGGTAAACTAGCTGCTGCTGCTGCTTTAGTTGCTGCTATAAATGATAGTGGAACAGAGAATTTTGCTGCTACAGATGATTCTGATACAGATGGAGTTGTAACAATAGTTGCAAATACACCTGGTACTGATTCTAATGGTGTGTCTACTACTGATGGTGTTACTGATGGCTCTTGGGCTGAAGCAACTACTTTAGGTGGAGAAGATGCTACTAATACTGATGCAACTCCTGTAATAGCTGCTGCTATCAATGAAAATACAACTGAACCTGTAACTGCTGTTGAGAGTACAGACACTGTTGAAATTACTCATAACACTCCTGGTACAGACGGAAATTCTGTAACAACTACAGAAACAATGGAAAACGGATCTTGGGCTGATGCTACTTTAGTTGCTGGAGCCGATGCCTTAAATACTGCTGCTGTTGTTAAAATTGCAGAAATTATAAATGCAGAAGGAACTGAACCTGTTACTGCTGAAAGTTCTACAAATACAGTTGTTGTAACACATGATACGCCAGGAACAATAGGAGATACTTTAGCAACTACAGAAACAATGGATAATGGTTCATGGGGTGCTGCTACCTTAGCTGGTGGAGCAGATTGTTCAAATTCTGATGGAGCTACTGTTATTGTAGCTACTATTAAAGCAGATGCAACTGAAGATATAGATGCTGCTGTAACAAATAGTACAAATGTAACTGTAACTGCTAACACTAAGGGTACTGCTGCAAATGCTGTAGAAATTGACGAAAATCTTGCGAATGGAACTTGGGATGATACAACCTTTACAGGTGGTGTTGATGGTACTCCAGGAACTAAGAATAAAATAGTTAGAAATGGAAACTTTATCTATTTGTGTGCTACTCAAGATATAACAGTAACTAACGATAATTGGAGAAGATCAGAATTTAGTTCTTACTAATGAAAGGAGATGGTTAAATTGGATACTCATGTAGTTAAAAAACAACTAAAAGCTAGTAAAAATGGGAAGAAGATAATCTTCTACTCAGGAGATACTGTAGATGCTAGAGACTGGACAAATCTAATAGCTTTGGAAAAAGCTAGATATGTTGTTCCTTTGAATCCTGAACCATCCGTTCCTAAAGTTAAAGATATTAAGAAAAAATCTTCTAAGAAGAAAGATAAAAAAAGTAAGTTTTCAAATTCTTCTAAGGAGGAAGATGATAAATGAGTTTATCTCCAAATCGACTAAGAATGGAACTTGGAAATCCTGAAACATCTACTATCTCAGATACTCAACTAGAGATTATAATAGCTGAATCTAACAATGATTTGCAACTATCTGTAGCTAAAGCATCTGAGATACTATATAAATATTTTTCACAGAAAGCAGACTTAACTGTTGGAGACTATTCAGAAAAGTTTTCTCAAAAAGCTGCTGCTTTTAAGAGTATTTATGAGGAAGCTAAAGGAATAGTTAGACATAAGGGAATTAAAATTTATGCTGGTGGGATAAGTAAGGCAGACAAATTAAGGAAAGAACTTGATCCAGATGGGACAAAGTCAGACATTCATAGGGGATTGCTTGAATTTGAAATTGATTGACAATTCCCCCTCGATCCCCCACCGTCCCCCTGATCTTTCCCTTGCCTTTTGACACCTTGACTGGGGTTTTAATTAATTTTGAAGGAGGAGAGACTTTTGGGAATTGAAGCATCTTTTAATCAGTGGTTTTATGTTGGAGAGCTTAAAGTAACTTTAGATGAACATAAACATCCAAAAGCACCTACTTGGGAAGAAAAATATTATCTAAAAGGTAGATCTAGAATACTTAGAACAGAAGAAAAATATTTTTCAGATAAATTAAAAGTAGAAGCTAAAAATAGAATTTATTTTCCATATTTAGACTTAGATGGAAATCCAATAAAAATTACTGAAAAAATGTATGTAACCATTAAAGATGATTTTTCTCTTCCTGCCGACAGTGAGGAAGTTTTAATGAGAGTAGTTAGAGTATATGTTCCAGGATTTCACCATTTAGAAGTTGATGTAGGAGAGATAAGAAATGCCTAAGGTAACATTTGTTTCTCATTTAGATAAGTTTTTAAAGGAGTTTGAAGAAAAAGCTAAAGATGGTATAGATGATGTTGTTAATCAATATCATAGAGATATGACTAAAGTTTTAGATGAACCTCCATTAAGATCAGGAAAAAGATATTTAAATGTTTTTCCATCAAAACCAGTTCATATCGCTTCAGCTCCAGGAGAACCACCTGCACCAATTTCAGGGTATTTGAGAGATAGTTTGTTTAAGACAGAAGCTATATTAAGATCAAATAGAGCTTTAGGGTTTTTAAGTACTCCAGCTAAATATGCAATAACTTTGGAATTTGGTGGGTATGTTACTAGTGTTTGGCAAGGAGAAACTATTAATTTTTATTTACAAGCTAGACCAGCTTGGCAAACAACTATAGTAAAAAATCGGGCAGATTATGGAGCTTTATTTTTTAGAAGATTTTTAAGGAGTTGATATAAATGTGGGATGAACTTCAAAAAGGAGTTTCAAACAGATTAATGACAAATGCAAATCTTGTGACTCTTATTGGAGATAGATATTATCCTACATATATTCCTACAGACATTATATTTCCTTATATATCTTCTGATGAAGAAACTCCATCTGAAGGATGGTCTACTTTAGGACAAAAATATAAAGGAGAATTAATTTTCTTTCCATTTAAAATTTGGTGTGATTTGAGAAATGGAGGTCCTAAAACTGTAAATGCTATTGGAAAGGAAATAAAAACTTTGTTTGATTGGGATATGGGAGGATTAACTGTTAGTGGTTTTAATGTTGAAGGTGTTAGAAGAACTTTTGATACTAACACATTAAAAAGTAGAGATCAGGATGATTTATTTTTTAGGGTTATGAGATATGAAATAAGACTTAGGGAGGTTGATTAATAATGGGTAGAGCTGCTTATAAGAAAAAAATTAAGGTTTGTGCAACTGAAGATGGTACTTATTTAGAGTTGCCAGCATCCTCTGCAAGTTTAAATAGAGGAGATACTATTTTGGATGATACAGTATTTAACACAGAAGGTAAAAGATCAAGGCTTTACGGTTTGAGAGACTGGAGTGTTTCAACTACTTGTCAGGACACTGAAGGAGATGATGCTATTGCTTTAGTTAATACTCAATTAGCTGCTAGAGCAGATATATATGTTCAGTATCTTTCAAATGGAACAACTGGATGGCAAGGTAAAGCTGTCATAGAATCTAATAACTCCAGTGGAGATGTAGATGGACAAGAAACTATAGAAATATCTTTTCAAGCAAATGGAGCTTTAGGAGCTGCCACATAAAATTAGAAATAAAGTGTAGGAGGTGATCTCTTTGGGAACTGCTGCTTTTTCTGCTAAAGTCAAATATGCTAGTGACTCTATTTTTATAGAAAATGAAGATATGTCTGTAGTATCAGGAACAACTACAGTTTTTCAGATAACTGATGCTGATAGGCAAGCTTTAGATATAGACGTAGAGCCAACTTTTAAAGACGGAGGATCTGCGATAAATATAGATGATATTTATTTGATAGATTATCTCTTTGGTAGAGTTTATTTAAAAGCTGCTCCAACTGGGGCTGTTACATTTACAGGAAACTATATGCCTTTGTCAGATGTAGTTTTTGGGGCTAATAGTTACACTATAAATATAACACCAACTATTTTAGATGTTACAAATACTAAGGGCAATTCAGATGGAGAGAGAAAAAGGTATTATGGTCTCCATGATTCAAATGTTTCTTTGAGTCGGTGGGATGGAGATTCAGATGTTTTAGCTAGTTTTTTAGACGATAGAGAAAATCTTTT
>SL_3KL_010_SEDDRAFT_10003027_pt1 | contig 15308 bp, 14 predicted proteins | sample SodLakKL_010_SED_2_FD_10381 | JGI IMG/M metagenome (IMG submission 10381)
CGATGGCACCACCGGCTCCAAAGGTGTTATCAACAACGAGTGCGACTCCGTGCTTTTTTGCTACGGCAGAAATACCGTCGAAGTCGGGTACATTTCCACGAGGGTTCCCAATGCTTTCGATATAAATCGCTCTGGTTTTATCATCAATCAGCTCCTCAAATTTTTCAGGAGAATCATCCTCAGTGAATTTTACATCAATTCCGAGCCTGGGTAATGTTACTTTAAATTGGTTATAGGTTCCGCCGTAGAGGTTTTGAGTAGATACGATATTGTCACCCGCCTCAGCCAGTGTAATGGCGGTTAAAAATTGTGCGGATTGACCCGATGCCGTTGCCACGGCTGCCGCTCCTCCCTCGAGTGCCGCAATTCGTTTTTCAAACACATCGTTGGTCGGATTCATGATCCGCGTATAGATGTTGCCAAACTCCTTCAGTGCAAAAAGGGTAGCTGCGTGTTCGGTATCATCAAACTGGTATGAGGTGGTTTGATAGATCGGTACAGCTCGCGCTCCGGTTGTAGGATCGGGCTCTTGGCCTGCATGCAATTGCAGCGTTTCAAATTTGTAGTTTTTGTCTTGTCCGTTGGTGCTCATGTGCTTGTTGGTTTAGTTACTGGTTGTTATTTAATATCGTTGATATTTTCCCCTCCTTCCCAAGGAGGGGATTAAGGGGTGGTTGGATCAAGAACCTTAATCCAAAAAGAACCACCCCCGGCCCCTCCTTAAAAAGGAGGGGAGGATTAAATCTTCATATTTACTCTTTCCCTTTATCCCTGTCACGAATCAGAAACTGGTGATCGACCTTCATACATCGGTTTTGAACCATCATGATTCCGGCTTCTTCAGCTCGCTGAACCTCTTCGGGGTGATCTCCCGTACCCAGCTGCAGCCAGATCACTTTGGGGTCTACCTCCAAAGCCTGGTCAACAACTTTCGATACATGTTCAGGTTTGATAAAAACATCCACGGCGTCAATATCATCGGGTATGGATATCAAATCGGAGTATGCTTTATTGCCCAAAATTTCATCAGCCTCGGGGTTTACAGGAATGATATTGTAGCCGGCATTCTGCAGGTACCGGCCCACAAAGTAGCTGTCCTTATGTCTATTCCTGGAAATTCCCACAATCGCAATGGTTTGGATGTTATCCAGCTGTTTTTCGATTAGATCGGTCTCCTCAGATAGTTCCGGAGTAGCCCGCATTTTCTTTTCGTACCAGCTGCCAAATGTGTTTTTCAATGGTTTAGTAATGGTTAATCGTTAAAAAAAACGTTGAGTCATAAAACTCCCCTCCACCGGANGGGATATGTCTGAAAGCGTTCAGCGTCAGACAAGNGGTGGGTTCGTAGGGCTGAGAAGCCTGGATGTACCTCCAATCTTCATCAACGTCTCGTCAACCCACCTCTGATCAAAACTCTGCACAAGTTTTGATCTGTCTCCTCCCGAGAGGAGAGAAACAAAAAAAGCCTCTTCCAAAAATCCTGTGGGAAAGATTTTCAGAAGAGGCTTATGTGTACTGCTATAGAATATGCCTGATCATCTCATCTTTCCCGATTACGGCAAAATTGCCGTCTCGAGCAGGATTTAGCACCTAACCCCTGAATTTAATCAGGGCGGTTGCTAAGGTTTCGCAGGGCCTGTCCCTCCACCTTTCTGGATAAGAGTTCAAAAAAATTAAAGAACGAATATCAAAATAGTGAACAACAAAAAAGCCCTGCCGGTTTCCCAGAGGGCTTAAATTTCTTTCGAAAAATAACTATACCCTCTGCATCATGTGTTGATACACATACACATCATGCAGAAACAAAAATTGGTGATATTTTTCCTGTTGTTTTTCACACTTGTAGGATAGCGCTGTTTAGTGGTTGGATGCAAATTTATTTTCAAACTTAATTTTGTTAGAGGGAATTATTGTTTTTAATACCCCAAATTCCGCACCCAATTCTCCTTCTCACGCCATTTCTCGCGCACTTTTACGTGCAGATCGAGAAATACTTTCTTCCCGATGAACTCTTCGATGGACTCCCTCGATTTGATGCCGAGATTCTTGATCGCTTTGCCACCTTTGCCGATCAGCATCCCTTTTTGAGAATTTCTGTTTACAATAATTTCAGCGTTGATACGGTCAATATCTACATCCGCATCGTAGGAAATTACTTCTACCGTACAGGAATATGGAATTTCTTCCTGGAACTGAAGATAGACCTGCTCCCGGATCAACTCGGAGACAAAAAATCGAACAGGGTGCTCGCTCAGATCTTCCTTGGGGTAGTAGGGAGGACCGGGGATTAGCTGACCTCGAATTGCATCCATGAGTTCATCCGTACCCGTTCCCTGGAGCGCTGATACGTAGTGAATGGATTTAAACCGTAATTTATCTTCTAAGTCAGCCACTTTTTTTTCAGCTTTTGACCGATCAATTACATCAATTTTATTCACAACAAGAAGAATCGGTTTGTTGATAGACCGCAGTAGTTCAATCACTTCATCGGTTGGGTGGCGGTCGGTCGGATCAAATATAAAAAGGATGACATCCGCATCGGCTCGGGCACGGCCCACTGTTCTCATCATGGCACTTTGCAGCTCATATTTGGGAGAGATAACTCCGGGCGTATCAAGAAAAACGACCTGCGTATCATCATCAGAAAAAATACCCACAACTTGGTGGCGTGTGGTTTGTGCTTTGTGCGTAGTGATGGAAATTTTGCTGCCGAGGATGCGGTTCATCAGCGTAGATTTTCCCGCATTCGGTTTTCCAATGATTGCTGCGTAGCCGGATTTATGTTGTTTTTCAGTCAAATAAATGTCCTTTAAAGATTGTAAGGTGATCGGGAATAACTTGATGAATCAAGATTTCCCACTCATAATTTTCAGATACTCCTTCACGGTTTTTTCAAGTCCCCAATATACTGCTTTTGAGATCAATGCGTGGCCAATACTAACGTCTGCCAGGTGTGGTACATTATCAATTAATAATGGCAGGTTTTCCAGGTTGAGGCCATGCCCGGCGTTTACTCTCATTCCTTTTTCATGAATACGTTCAGCCGCTTTAACAAGCCGTTGTAACTCATGATTTTGCTCTTCTTTTGTATCTGCATTTGCGTATGTACCGGTGTGAAGTTCAATGGCATCGGCACCGACTTCATGGGCAAGATCAATGTCTTTTAAATTTGGATCCAGAAAAAGGGATGTGGTGATACCTGTACCACGAAATGCCGGAATCACCCGATCCTGGAAATCATCAAATACGGTTTCCATATTCAGGCCTCCTTCAGTTGTAAGTTCTTCGCGCCCTTCAGGAACGAGGGTGACAAGGTCGGGATCTGTATGCAGACAGATTTCGATCATCTCGTTTGTGGCAGCCATCTCAAAATCCAGGATGCCGTTAACAGAATTCTTTAAATTTTTGACATCCTCATCGCGGATATGCCGCCGATCACCCCGAAGGTGAAATACGATGCCGGCTGCTCCTGCCTGTTCGCATATTGTTGCGGCCTCCACGGGGTCGGGGTATCCTTCCCCTCGTGCATTCCGGAGTGTGGCGATATGATCAATATTTACTAATAGTTGCATGGGCTAATTTTATCTTTTCGGTAGTGGCTGAAAGATACAAACTACGCAGCCAATTTCGTTACTAATTGGGGCCGTTTTATGGCAGAGGTTTTTAAACATGAACACGGTATCAACCGTTTGTAGCGGGCGTAGAAAATTTTGTCCATGGTTGGGTGTCGGGCAGGGGTGCCTCAAATGTTAAGGGCTCTTTTTTTGTGGGATGATCGAGTCTAAATTTGTAGGCGTGCAGCGCGATAGGGTACTTTCTTGCGGTTCCATATTTTTCATCTCCGCTGATGGGGCAGTTGATAGCAGCCAGTTGCACCCGGATTTGATGAGCGCGACCGGTTTGAAGGTTCACATCCACGAGAGCTAAGTGATCCTTTTGCTCTACTGTTTTGAATGTGAGCTTGGCCAACTTGCTCTTTTTTTGTGGTGATTGAACAACCTCTACTAAGTTTTTCTGCTTGTTTTTGAGCAGGTGATGTTCTAGAAACCCATTCTTGGGCGGAGTTCCTTCAACTACCGTCAGGTACCATTTTTTGACGGTACGCTTGCGAATCTGTTCGCTTATACGGGAGGCCGCTTTCGACGTTTTTGCGAAAACCATCACACCGCTTACGGGCCTGTCGAGCCGATGGAGCAGTCCAAGAAATACATTTCCCGGTTTGTTATGCTCTTTTTTGATGTACTCTTTACACAGGGTTAAGAGATTGGGCCGGCCGGTATGATCCTCCTGGGAGAGCACTCCAGCCGGTTTTGTAACCACCAGCAGGTGGTTGTCTTCGAACAGTATGGGAATATCAGGTGTGGTTCCTGTAGATTTCATGCAGTTATGTTGAATTTGATTTGTATCAGTCCAAATATAAATGTTTTTCGCGACGAGGCTGTTTCCTATTTTTTAAAGAAACCGTAAATCCATCATATGTCAATCTCCGTTCAGGAAAAAGTAGATCATCTGCCGCAAAGTCCCGGGGTATATCAGTTTAAAGATAGCCGCGGGAACCATCTGTATGTGGGGAAAGCAAAACGTTTGAAAAACCGGGTGCGATCCTATTTCCAGGATTCCAGGAACCACGATGGCCGAATTAAGGTGATGATTTCGAAAATTGAGGATGTGGAGGTGATTGTTACCGATTCGGAAGCGGAAGCGCTGATCCTGGAGAATAACCTCATCAAAAAACATCAGCCGCGGTATAACATCATGTATCGCGATGATAAATCATACCCGTATATCTGCATCACAAAAGGACACAAACCGCGCGTATTTCCCACACGGACTGTGGTGCGGGATGGGAGCAGGTATTTTGGGCCATACGATCATGTGGGGCATATGCGGCGGATGCTGGAGACAATTCGAAAGACGTTTAACCTCTGTACTTGCGCTGTTTCACCAAAAATGATTGATAAATCGAAAGGGGCTCCAAAATGGCACTCCTGTTTTGATGACTATCTGCAGAATTGTTCGGGCGATTGGGATGATGAAAAATATAATCAAGCCATAGAAAAGGTGGAGCGGTTGCTTTCCGGGAAAACGGAGGGGTTGATTCGGGAGATTAAAGAGGAGATGCAGATCGCCTCGGATGCGCTGGCGTTTGAAGAGGCCGCGCAACTTCGCGACAGCATGGAATCGCTGGTGAAATACAACAAGAAGATGAAGATTGTAGATAATAAGCAGGTAAATCGTGATGTGTTTGCCATTGATATTGAACGGGAAATAGGGGAGGCGTGTGGTGTGCTTTTTAAAGTTCGTGAAGGGAAACTGATCGGGAAATTTCATCGGTTTTTGAAGAATATCGAGGGGAAAGAACAAGATGTGTTGATCCAATCTTTTACCGAGGATTACTATACGGGGCAGTTTGCGGGGGCAATTCCCGATGAGGTTTATCTGAGCCACGCGATGGAGAATCCTGAGCCGCTGGAGGAGTATTTATGGGAACAGCACGGTAAAAAGGTGCCGATTAAAGTGCCAAAAATTGGGGAGAAGAAGCAGATGATAAAGATGGCAATTTCGAATGCGAAATATAAACTGGGCGAGCGGCGCCTGGAAAAAGAGAAACAGCAAAGAGATCGTATTCCACAGGCGGTAAAGGACTTGAAGGAGTATTTGCGTCTGCAAGAGATTGCCGCGAAGAATTGAATGTTTTGATAACTCCAACACACAGGGAACCGATCCGGTAGCCTCAATGGTATCGTTTGTGGATGCCCAGCCAAGAAAAAGTGAATACAAACGGTTTAAAATTAAAACTGTGACCGGCGCGGATGATTACGCGTCGATGAAGGAGGTGGTGAAACGACGGTACAGCCGTGTGAAAAAGGAAAAAGAGCAAATCCCCGATCTGATTTTGGTAGATGGAGGAAAAGGTCAATTAAGTGCGGCTGTGGAGGGGTTAAAAGAGATCGACTTCTATGGTGAGTGCGAAGTTGCAGGTATTGCCAAACGTCTTGAGGAGGTGTTTCTGCCCGGAAAAGTTGACCCGGTGATGATTCCGAAAACTTCAGTAGCTCTTAAACTGCTGCAGCAGGCGAGAGATGAGGCTCACCGGTTCGCCATAAATTACCATCGTAAAAAACGATCAAAACGAACACTTAAAACGGAACTTACCGAGATAAATGGAGTTGGAGATAAAACAGCCCAAAAACTTTTAAAGGAATTTGGGTCAATTAAAAAAATTAAAGCGTTAGGTGAACAGGAATTAATTAATGCAGTTGGTGCGTCTGTGGGGTCCTCTGTTTTTAACTACTTTCAGCAACAGCAAGATTAAGGTTATCACATTAAGATGTGATAGAATGTTTACAGAGTTTTAATCAATTTTAATTTAGATTCAACCGGTAGCACAGTAATTACGTATTAATATATGCAGCTTGTGTTGACTGTGAAGCTGATATATAGTGAATGCAATTTCGTAATTACTTGTTATCAATAACAGGTGCTGGTTTAACATATCAAACCCCTTTTGACCTATGAGACTGAAGAAATCAAAACATATACCGAGTAGCTACGATCAAATGAAGGATCGGGAACTGGTACATCTATATCGTGAAGATGATGACCAATTGGCTTTTAAGGAGCTGATGAACAGACATCAGGCCAAGGTGTACTCTTATATATTTAGCATGGTGCACAACCGCGAGGTTACCAACGATATTTTTCAGGAGACGTTCACGAAGGTGATCACCAAGATGGATGATACCTACAATGAACAGGGCAAATGGATCGCCTGGGTAATGCGGATTGCACATAATGCAACAATTGATCACATCAGAAAACAAAAACGATTTGTCGACGTTAACAGCTCGTACGACAAAGAGTCGAAAACTGATTTTTACGACAGATTACCTGACGATGATGCCGTAGGACAACAAGAGAAGCTTGAGATTGATGAATCGACCTCAGAACTTCTCGAACATATTTCGAATTTGCCTGAAGAACAGAGAACCGTTGTGATGCTGAGGCATTATTACGAAATGCCGTTTAAAGAAATTGCTGACCTAACGGATGTCTCTATCAACACGGCACTTGGACGAATGCGGTACGCGTTAATTAATCTTCGTAAAATGTTTGATGAAAAACGTGAGAAAGAAAAAAGCAGTGTATGAGTAAAATGGATACAGACTGTATTAAGTACGTTTTGGACGAAATGGATCCGTCTGAACGGCTGGAATTTGAACGTAAGCTCGAAAACGATTCTAACTTATTGATTGAGGTTGAATCGATAAGAAGAATTAAACGAAAACTGCAGAGTTTGCCTTTGGTAGATCCTCCGAAAGAGCTTACCGGATCTATCTTACAGAAAGCGGAATCTTTAACAAAGAAAAATTGGAACGATCGATTCCACTTAAAAGTCTCAATGGTTGCCGCTGTACTCGCTCTAAGTGTTTCGACAGGAGTTTTACTTACCGGAGAATCGGATAATATAAGCAACCCACTTCAAGAAAATCAGCAGGCAACGATTCAAAGCACTTTTGAAGGTGGGCAGGGTGTTTTAGAACAGCAGCGGCAAGAAACTGAGAGAATTCAACCTTGGGTAGATAAAAATGATGTTCTCTATTTTGGCAGCCAATCCGGTAATTCGAATTATGCAAATTTTGACAGCGCACTCCAGGAGAGTTATCGAAAATTAAGCCCCGTACAGCATTCATCACCCGGTCGATTTATAGACCGCGGTCTCCATTTAACCGGTTCAGGTAATTAAAAATTAGAGCGATAAGTTACTGAAATCATTGCAGATATATTGATTTTAAGTATGCTTTTCCACATTGTGATGTGAATAACTTGTTTTGGTAAGGGTTTAGCTGAGGCTTATATTCTACTACCTTAAAAAATTAACTAATGCCGGCGTTTAAATGGGTAAAGTAATATCTATTGCTAATCAGAAAGGTGGTGTAGGAAAAACCACAACCGCTATTAATTTAGCTGCCAGCTTGGCTGCGATCGAACATTCTACATTAATTATCGACATAGATCCACAAAGTAATACAACAAGTGGATTGGGAATTGAACCAAAAACGGTTTCTAATTCTATCTATGAGGTAATGGTTGGCGGAATAGACATGAAAGACGCCGTTCGGGAAACTGAGTTACCTTATCTGGAGCTGGTTCCATCACATATTAATTTGGTGGGTGCAGAAATTGAGATGGTAGATCGTAATGAGCGAGAACGTATTCTACTAAAGGCAGTAGATGAAGTTAGGGATGATTACGATTTTGTTATTATTGATTGTCCACCATCACTCGGCCTTTTAACGATTAATTCCCTTACCTCTTCTGATTCTGTTCTAATACCTGTTCAGTGCGAATATTTTGCACTAGAGGGACTAGGCCAGCTTTTGAATACCATAAAAATTGTGCGCCAACATCTAAATCCAGAACTAGAAATTGAAGGGGTTTTGTTAACGATGTACGATACTCGCACAAGACTATCGAACCAAGTAGCCGACGAGGTAAAACGCTATTTTGATGATCGCGTTTTCTCCTCTGTAATTTCACGTAATGTGCGACTTGCTGAAGCTCCAAGTTTTGGTAAACCGGCTATTTTGTATGATGCTACAAGTGTAGGTGCAAAAAACTATCTGTCTCTGGCACGAGAAATTATAAAAGGAAACGAAAAACTGTTTAAAGACAGCCCCGTATTAGCCAAATAAAAATAATATGTCTAAGAAAGTATTAGGACGTGGATTAGGTGCTTTTTTCCCGGATTACAGAGAGGATGCGGAAGAGGGAGAGAGTTCAGAAGAGGTAAAAACAGCGGTGCCGTTGGAGCCCACTGAGAAAGTGAATGTGGTTTTGGATATTCCGATAAACCATATCAGGGCAAACCCTCATCAACCGAGGAAAGATTTTAACGAAGAGGCTCTGGAAGAGCTAGCAGGATCAATAGAAAAACATGGGTTGATTCAGCCCATTACGGTGCGATACATCGGCCAGAAGCGGTTTGAATTAATTAGTGGTGAACGACGTCTAAGAGCATCAAAACTTGCGGGTAAGGAAGAAATTCCAGCCTATATACGCGAGGTAGATGATGAACAGCTCATAGCATTTGCGCTTATAGAAAATATCCAGAGAGAAGAACTGAACCCACTCGAAATTGCTTTTGGTTACAAGCGGTTGATGGATGAGTTTGATTATACTCAACGTGATGTTGCTGAGAAAGTTGGTAAAAATCGTAGTACAGTCACTAATATGATGCGTCTGCTGCAACTGCCCGATTTTTTACAAGTCGCGCTTAAGGAAGAGAAAATTTCGATGGGCCACGCCAGATCTCTTATTAATTTAAAAAGTAAAGAAGATCAGGAAAAAGCGCTGGATAAAATTGTTGAACAATCTCTTTCTGTCCGTCAGACCGAGGATTATGTTAAAAATCTGGATAAGAAGAATCAGCAGAAGACGAAAAAATCTCAGAAGACTGAAGATAGCTCTCCATTTATTGATGAGGTTGAAAAGCGGCTTCGAAATAATTTTAGTACAAAAGTTCGCATTAAACAGAAAAGAAAAGGCGGAGAAATACGTATAGAGTATTACTCAAATGACGATCTCGAACGGTTACTCCAGCTATTTGATGAAACGAATTAGTTTTTTATCGGTTATAGTTTTTCTGTTGATGAATATTCCGGTTTTTTCGCAACCGTCAGCAGATTTACAAGTTATAGATAGAGACTATTCACTTTTGGAATATCGATACTACTCTACAATGGCCAATACTGGTGTTTACCAGGAAAATGAGAGTGAGGAGTATCCTGAACCTAAATCGGTATTAATAAAATCACTTATTATTCCGGGGTGGGGACAAATTGAAAATCGTCAGATTTGGAAAGTGCCGATTGTATACGGAATTTTTGCCGGAATTGGTGTCTATGCAATGTTTCTTCACGATCAGTATAGCGATTATCGAGCAGCTCATTACAACTCAGAGCGAGGCCCCGATACCGATTTTAGATTTGGCCCTACTCCCGAACGGCTTGAAGGTTTGAACACAAATGAATTGTTAAGCACTCGCAATTCATATCGAAACCAGCGCGACATGATGTTTGTTGCATTTGGCCTTGCGTATGCTTTAAATGCCATTGACGCGTATGTATTTGCACACATGAGAAGCTTTGATGTGTCTGATGACCTTTCTTTCAATGGAACTTTGCAGCCTACGATGGTGACTGAATCATCGCCGGGGGTTTCACTTTCATTTTCATTAAAATCCAGATAGTGAGGAGTTATGACAGTACCTGATTTTTTTACCGAGAACAATAGACCCGCTGACCATTTTGAAAAGCAGGGGAGTGATGATTTATGGAGTGTATTTAAAATCATGGGCGAGTTTGTTGATGGGTACGATAAACTAATGCGTGTAGGCCCGTGCGTGTCCATATTTGGATCAGCCCGTTTAAAAAGTGATAACAAATACTATAAGATGGCTGTGGATGCAGCTAAAATGGTTTCAGAAAATGGGTTTGGTGTAATTACAGGTGGAGGCCCCGGAATTATGGAAGCTGCAAATAAAGGAGCCATGGAAAGTGGAGGGAAATCGGTAGGGTTAGGTATCGATCTACCGCACGAACAGGGATTGAATGATTACGTGCACGCTAAGTATGAGATTAACTTTAAATACTTTTTTGTTCGTAAAGTTATGTTTGTAAAATATGCACAGGGATTTATCGTTTTTCCCGGTGGATTTGGTACACTTGATGAACTTTTTGAAACGTTGACTTTAATCCAAACTCACAAAATTCAAAAGATTCCTATTGTACTAATCGGCACAGAGTACTGGCAAGGTTTGTGCGATTGGATTGAAAAACGATTGGTAGAAGACGGGTTGATATCAAACGGAGATACCGACCTGTTTTATTTAACAGATGATACTGAAGATGCTGTTAAGTACGTTTGTGACTTTTATAAGAAGAAAAAGCCACAACCCAATTTTTCATTTTAGGAAACTTTTTGTAGAAAAGTCAGTTTCAATAATTGAGCTATTTTAGTAATGCTTTTGTGAAAAAAAATTCATTAGTTTAACGTCGTTCATAATTCAGCAATCATAATTAACCCATAAAGCCATGAAGTTCTACAATAAAATATTATCAATCAGCTTGGTTTTCGCTTTGGCGTTTGGAGTGACCCAAATATCACATGCTCAGGATGACCCACGAAGTGAAGCTGTTTCGCTTTATAATGAGGCTCAAGATTTAGCAAACTCTCAGCAGTTCGCGGATGCAATTGAAGTGTACCGGGAAGCGTTGGAAATNGCCACTGAAAATGAGTTTGAAGATATTATAGAGCAGATCGAAGAACGCATACCACGAGTTTATTCCAGCCGTGCATCAACAGCTTACAGAGCGTATCAAGATGAACGAACGATAGATAATGCTAACAGAGCTCTGGAATATTTTAAAGATGCAAAAGATGCAGGTGAAGAGTTTGGAAGTCAGCGTGTGGTCGAGCAGGCAACTGGCGCTATTCCTCAGCTTTATTACGTACGCTCAGTTGTAGAATATCGTGAAGAACTATATGATGATGCACACGCGAGTTTGGATAGTGCAATTGAGTTGAATCCCAATTATGCAGCCGCATTCTATCAAAAAGCACTTGTGTATAATCGAGCTACTCCCGACGATATGGATACCATATTTGAGTATTTCGATAGAGCCATCGAATTAGCGCAAGAAAGCGGTGATAATCGAACTTTGGACAACGCACGTAACCGCGCTGCACAAGAACTAGTTTACAGAGCTGCAAATCTTGCTGATGAAGACAGGTTTACACGCGCAGTTGAGATGCTTGAACGAGTAGAGCAGTACGATCCTGAATATGCTGATGCCTATTACCGACTAGCTGAAATTAGTAATGAGCGTGGTAACTGGGAAGAAGCCATTCGGCATGCAAACAGAGCGCTTGAATATGAGAGCGGTGGTGTTGTAGAGCAGGCTAAAATATACTTTGAGCTGGGAACAGCTTACAAAGGAATGGGTGACACATCCAATGCTTGTGAAGCGTTTGAAAATGCCAACTACGGTGATTTTTCTGATCCCGCTTCTCACGAGCTTGAATTTGAACTTGAGTGTGAAGGGTACGCATCTTCAAACAGACGCTAAACTTAACACTTCGAAAGTTTTAAAAGCCACGCAATTTGCGTGGCTTTTTTTTTGCCTTTTATTTTTCAAAAGGAAAGCAACTTATCTATCTTCCTCCATCAATTAAAAAGACTCTCTAAAAAACGTTTCTACCCTAATGAGTAAAGACTCCAACCTCGATCAACTTTGTGTAAATACAATACGAACTCTGTCCATGGATGCCGTGCAAGCGGCCAACTCAGGACACCCCGGAATGCCAATGGGAATGGCAGATGCGGCTTATGTGCTGTGGACGAAATTTTTGAAGCATAATCCAGAAAGCCCACGCTGGTTCGATCGCGATCGATTTATTCTATCAGCAGGCCATGGGTCAATGCTATTGTACTCACTGCTGCATCTTACAGGGTATGATCTTTCACTTAAAGAGCTTAAAAATTTCCGCCAGCTTGGGAGCATCACCCCGGGGCATCCTGAATTTGGAATGACCCCCGGCGTTGAAACGACAACTGGCCCTCTCGGGCAAGGTTTTGGTACCGGTGTAGGAATGGCGATGGCTGAAAGATTTATGGCCGAAACCTTTAATAAAGATGATTTTGATGTAGTAGATCATTACGTGTACGGTATTGTAAGTGATGGGGATTTAATGGAGGGAATTTCTCATGAATCAGCATCCATGGCCGGGCATCTGAAATTGGATAAATTGATCTATCTGTATGATTCCAATAAGATTTCGATTGATGGGTCTACAGATCTGGCATTTACGGATAATACCAAGAAACGGTTTGAAGCGTACGGGTGGGATGTACAGCAGATTGACGGGCACAACCATACAGAAATTGAAGAGGCGATTCGAAACGCTCAGCAAACTGATACACCATCACTGATTGAGTGTAAAACAACCATTGGTTTTGGAAGCCCGAATAAAGAAGGTACCGCCGATTCCCACGGTGCACCTCTTGGGGAAGATGAAATTAAATTAACAAAAGAGAAGCTGGGCTGGGAGTATAGTGAGCCATTTTTTATTCCCGATGAAGCATTAAGTCACATGCGTAAAGCCGTAGAGGCAGGAAGTAAAGCGGAGTCGGAATGGATAGAGCTTTTGAAAGAGTATGAAAAAGTTTATCCAGTAGATTCAGTTGGCTTTAAGAGTTTTGTTGGCAGGGAAATGCCTGAAAATTGGGAAGAGATTCTGCCAAATTTCGAAGCCGATTCGAAAGGAATGGCAACGCGCAAAGCCTCCGGCGCTGTTCTAAATGAGCTTGCAGACCATATTTTCAATCTTGTGGGTGGTTCAGCAGATCTGACCGGAAGTAATAAAACCGATATGGATGGCAAGGGAATTTATCAACCCGGTAACTACAAAGGAAGAAATATCCACTACGGAGTGCGAGAGCACGCAATGGGAGCGGCTATGAACGGCATGGCTCTGCACGGCGGCATCATTCCGTTCGGGGGTACATTCTTGGTATTTTCTGATTACGTGAAACCTTCAATCCGAATTGCGGCACTTTCTAAAATTCCATCTATATTTGTCTTTACACACGATAGTATTGGATTGGGTGAAGACGGACCTACACACCAACCGATAGAGCACCTGGCGTCAATGAGGGCGACTCCAAACGTAAATGTGTTCCGACCGGCTGATGCAAATGAAACAGCTTACTGCTGGAAAGCTGCAATTGAAAATGACGAAGGTCCATCACTCCTCGTATTAACCCGTCAGAATCTTCCTACACTCGATCGTAATAAGTATGGCTCAGTTTCCGGTGTTGAAAAAGGAGCATACATCTTAAAAGAGGCTTCCAATAAAAATCCTGAATTGTTGATTCTTTCAACAGGTTCGGAAGTGGAAATTGCTCTTAGTGCTGCTGAGGAACTTGAGAAAAAAGAGATTTCAACACGCGTGGTAAGTATGCCGAGTTGGGAGCTGTTTGAGGCTCAGCCACAATCATACCGTGATGAAGTACTGCCTCCAAAAGTTAAAAGCAGAATTTCCATTGAAGCCGGTTCCGAAATGGGGTGGCACAAGTGGGTTGGCAGCGAAGGAGCCGTTATCGGGCTGAATCGCTTTGGTGAATCAGCTCCTTATGAAGAGGTTTACGAACATCTTGGGCTTACTGCCGAAAAAGTGGTTGAAAAAGGAGTGGAGCTGAAAGGCTAAGAGATCTTTTTCGGCGGTTCTACTTTGTGAACCGTCGTAAAGGTGATATCGTCAATCGGTTTTTCATCACCGAGAAAAGAGTCGATTGATGATTGAATTTTTTGGGATATCGTTTTGGCGTGCAGTGATCCATAAATAGATAGCAGCCCGTCAAGACGATCAATTCCATACTCTTCTCCACTTGAATTACGTGCTTCTGTTAGCCCATCTGTGTAAAACAGTACGCTGTCTCCCTGTTCAAACCGAAACTTTTTTTCCCGCATATTTTTAGACAGTATATCCGTAGAAGTCATACCGAGAGCCATTCCCTCAGTTTTTAACTGAAAAGTTGCATCCATTTCCCGGCTGAAGAATATGGGTTGATTATGTCCCGCTCTGGCAAACAGAAAGTGGTTCTCATCTTTAGGAAAATATGCGACGCATGATGTGACAAACGTTTTATCGGACTTATTTGATTTTACATAGTCATTAAGTTCCAAAAAGAGCTCCTTTGGGGAAGGGTGCTGTTTGTTGATAAGCAGATGAACCAATGCCTGTATACGAACCATATAGAGCGCTGCACTCATCCCTTTGCCAGACACATCGGCAATAATTACATAGGTCCCTTTCTCGGTATTGATAACATCAATATAGTCTCCACCGACTTCCTGGGCAGTGGCGGCAAAAGAATAAGACTCTAAATTATCACGTTTTACGCTTGATGGAGGGAGCAGGCTCAGCTGGATATCGCGGGCAAAATTGAGCTCTTGCTGAACATCTGATTTTTCAAGCAGTTCAATCATCAAAATAACAAGAATGGCCAAGAAAGATAGAGGAAGCAGAATGGGATGATAAATGAAGAAACCTATTCCTAAAACTGAAAAGACCAGATAAATTGCAAAGGTAAGGACAGCTACGCCAAAAACGAGCCTCCGTACCGGATTCAAGCGTTTTGTAAGTGCCGTTAAAACGCTTAAAAATTTCTGAAATGCAGGAATATTATCGGCCGGTTCATCGGGATTTGCTTCATGAATTGCATCGCGATAGAGTTTTTTTAG
>SL_3KL_010_SEDDRAFT_10003028_pt1 | contig 15303 bp, 18 predicted proteins | sample SodLakKL_010_SED_2_FD_10381 | JGI IMG/M metagenome (IMG submission 10381)
TATTTCCAGCCTGCTGAAATAGCTTTCATTTTCCTGATGCACAGGTTCGTTGTTTTCCGACTTCTCCTGAATCCAGAGTGTAACTAGTTCAAGTGCGGCCTCTTTAGCTCCTTCTATTCCATATCCATGTGTTGTTAAATCCAGTGAAGGAATATGGGCATAATAATAACCTTCCGGGAAANCTTCCTCGGCTATTTTTTCAATGAGAATTGAATACTCCATTACTATAAATCCTTTCAGAAACAGGTCTGTTTTTAACTGTCCTTTACGCTCATATATTATAACATAATCAACAGATTGTTGATCTATTCCGGCAGCATACTTAATTAAGCACATAACCATTCCACTTCTTGCCGGGAAGCTGTTTAGCACGTCAGCAAGCTACTTTAAAGTGCTTTATGCTTTAATCCCTGCAATTCTAAGCTGTAATATCTCATGGGGTTAGATATTGACCATTTTTTTCATCAGTAAATTGACCGCCCCTAAAGAAAGGCCTGTGCGCCTGGCAATCTTGCGCTGGGAGGTTATTTCATTTTCCTGCAGTTGGCTTAGCACCTCGTATTCAGGTTCCATAAGTACTCCTGCTAAAAGAGCCGGTGAGGGTAATACGTTCATCTCGTGAACTATGATATGGTTTTATGCGGGAATTGTCAAGCAGTTTTTAACATTTTTCAAGGGTTTGATTGTGAGTCCGGAGGCACAGCAGATGAGTTTAAAATTCATCTGTACCAAACGCCTGGTCAGCTTATCTAAAAGCAGCCCTTTTTGAAGGAAAAGCTGCATGATAGCATAATCGCGGTAAGGGCGAAAACTATCCCTGCTTTTCAAGCCAGTCGTAAATTTCTGCAATAAATCTGGGGAAAACTATTTGCGCTTTTTTATAATTATTAAATACAATTTCATGGTCGAGACTTAGATAGTTGTGAACCAGGATGTTTCGAAATCCACCCAACCCGCTCAGTTCATTGTAAAGATCGCTGCTAATTACTTGCTTAGTCGCCAGTTGCTGCAGTATTTGCTCGTATTCATCAACGGATAGTTTATAATGGCCGGATAGTATATGGTTTCCTACATCAAAAATAACAGATGAAGCAACTTCTAATCCACGTTCTACAATCCATTGCAAATCAAGGTCACTTTTATACTGTTCCAGGTTATCAACAGGCTTGTCCTGTAAGTTTTCTATTACAGTTTCAAGTTTTTTAAGCCGCTCTAAAATGCTTTCTTTTCTGAATACCACTGCTCCACCCTCTTCTTTAGGTACTGATTTTGAACCTTTCTCAGGTAAGCTGTGTCAAGATATTTTTGCCTGGCTTTTGCTTCAAAAAGCTCTTGCTCTTTTTCGCTGCGGGCATAGATAATTATACCGCTGCGCACTACTTCGTTCTGGATAAGCGGCGAAGCCCTGTTCAGGAGGAGTAAATCAAAACGTTCGGTACCGATTGTATTTCGAATATCAGTAATTAGCCTTAGATAGAATTCACTGGAAGATAACTTGTTCCCGGGCAATAAAACGGCCAGATCAATATCCGAGGCGGAGGCAGCAGTGCCTGCCGCATGTGACCCAAAAAGGTAGGCCAATATAATTCCTCTAGAGGCAAATAGCTTCTCCAACCTGCTTAAGGCTTCAGACAATTCAAGTTTAAGACCCGGTAATATTTGACCTGTCGGCCCCCTGTATTTTTCTTTTATACTCACCGTGAAAACTCCTCAAAGCAAAATAGTTTCATATTCACCCCTATTATACAACATTTATCGTATTGGATTGCATTCAGCCCTACAAGTGCTCATTGATCTCCTTGATAAACTGCTCTAAATCATCCAGGTTATTTTGTAAATTCTCTTTAAGAGTTTCGAAATCTATTTTCCAGTAGTAGTGAACCAGCGATAGGGAAAGCAGGCCATTTTAACCAGCTTCTGTTCTATAAATTCCCGGTTTAACAATAGCGCTCACGGTAGGGTAGAATATCGAAATAACGGTGGTAAGTGCTTTTTCAAATTGTGTCCAAAGGCTGTCATCGAGCACCATTAGATTGTGATAGCATCTTACCGTAATTAACCGGCCCTGCACTTCGTCCTTTAAAATGCCTTAGGCAGATTATAGCAGATCTGAGGAAAAGGGACAAAAAGTCCATTATCCTCACTCTTTATCCACTAAAATTCGAAGAATTTTTACTGTTATTTTAGAAGGACCCGAACCCTTGATAACGAAATTTTATTATAGTAAAATCACAGATCTACAATCAATAACCAGAACGGGTTTGTAATTTTTTTAAAGCTTTATTAAATTAATTTTTAATGAAAGGATATTATTTTGAAACCGGCAATGAAAAAAAAGCTGCAGCGAAATGCAATTATTCTGGTGCTGGTCCTGTTGGTACTAACATATTACCTGTCCTCAATACCATACTTAAGGGTTTTACCAGTCCTGAGTCAGATCAACGACTTGTTGATGCTAATTGACTTAAGGATTACTGACCTGGCGCGGGCTGTCGTTAACCGACTTCCTTCTCAGCTTGATTCGATGGGAACTTTAAGTGGCGATTTTTATAACTATGCCCGGCAAAATCCGCTGATCATGGAGTTTTTGCTCCGGAAACTGGCCCATGTTGTGCTTTTTTTTATAATTACCCTGGCTTTCTTTATCTTTTGGAGGCACCATTTAAAGCCACTGCAGGCTGTATTTGCTTCCTTTTTCTGCGGCACCCTGTCAGCAATACTAGATGAAATCCACCAGTACTATGTAGTGGGTCGTTCTGGAAATATTATTGATGTTTTGATCAACATGGCCGGAGTGATGCAGGCTGTGTTTTTAATAGCTATTGCTTTCTTGCTGGTTAAACCGGTATACGACAACCCGTTAATCAACAGGAATAAGACTTAGTAAAGAAAAGCCCTGTAAGCCTGGAGATCTCGTGCTGGATTTGTGTTTTGAACAAGTACAGTCCCCTGAATAAGCACGGCAAATCAAAAAGAGTTCCTGTTTGCATGTTTATGAGTAATGGTCTTTAAGTTATTCCCTGGAGCCAGTTTTAAGAACGAAACTGATTAACTCGCCCAGAAGCCTATTGCCGTTATCCTGATTATAAATCCCCTCTAAAACAGCCGGTAAAAGATCACTTTCTTTACCGCTGTTTTGCAATGCCAGAAAACGGTCAAGGGCCAGGCGCCCGGTCTTTAACCTTTTTTTGGTATTCTTTTCTGAAAACAGGCTGGGAATGCTGTGTCCGCCCTTAAGGTTGATATGACAGCTGATTAGATCCTGATCTGCGGGAACTTCAGCAGTGGTAATTTCTATAACGTCATTTAAGTTAACGTAACCGGTGGCGCCGTCGTTTTCACACTCCGGCTGGCGCATTTTAATCGGCACTAAAACCAGGTACGGTGAAAAGGGCAGGGGCACATTCTGACCGCAATCAAGATACTGGCCATAGTTCTTACGCATTAATGCCAGGCTTGCATTGTAACTAACAGCTATATTTTTTAATAATGAAAGCATTTTTCTTTCTACCTCAAACGATTCACCGTCCCTGGTATATAAACAAACCGAGTTACCTCCTCTTTCACCATAACAGGGCTCCAGGGCAACAAATTCGTCAAGAAACTTGCTGATTGCTTCTTTGATATTCACAACCTCCTTTTGTTATATGCAAACAGGAACTCAAAATAAGCCGCTCAAAGCAACCGAAACCTATGATATTTGTTTGGGGTCAATTTGTCAAAAAATTTTTTGTAATTATGTTATTTTTCGTGAAAATATTACTGGCACTCGTCTTGAGTGAAAGTTTGGATTTTAATAACCCGTCCAAATTAAGGGCCGGTTTGCGCAATCCCGCCTCTTTTTTAAGCTGACCCCTCTTACTTCAGTTCTAAGTGGTGCTTTGTCTTATCTTGCTGCTGCCGCCTATAATGGCCAGACGAAAGGAGGTGACAATATGACTATTATAGTTAATCCACTGGCCTGCCGGCTGCAGCTGCGGTTGAACACCGGGTTGGATGAAGATTTAAACCCGATCTACCGCACCCGGTCTTTCTCCAATGTTAAGCCGGGGACCGACAACCAGGAACTGTTTGAACTGGCCAATGAAATTGAAGGCCTGCAGGTGCATGCCCTCAACGCCGTGCGCCGGGTAGACGAAGTAGAACTGGAAGAACTTTAAACTTGATTATTTTAAATTAATTGGAAAGGAGGGATAAATTTTGACTGAAACAGAAACCCTGCAAATGATCTTTACGAACTTCGAGGGCCGCAATACGACTATATCGGTCCCCGACCCTGAGCCCGAGCTGGGCAGTGAAGATGTCGAGGCAGTGATGGATTCGATCATTGCCCGCAATATCTTTGACACTACCGGCGGCGAGATCACCGGCAAGGTGCGGGCCCAGATAGTATCGAGGACCGTGAATACGCTGGCTGAATTTTAAACCGGATTTAAGCTTGTAAGGTGGCTGACTGCCACTCTGACCCTCCCCCCTTTTTAAGGGGGAGGGATTTATTTAAAAGGGGAGGTGATTTATTGATTATGGAAGAGATGGTTAGCTTGATCGGCAACTTCGGTTTTCCAGTAGCCATCAGCCTCTACCTGCTGGTGCGCCTGGAAGGGAAGCTTGAAACCTTAACCGAAAGCATCCATTCACTTTCTGAAGTGCTTTTAAGGCAATAACCTTAATGAAAGCTGAGTAATGCCATCAACAATAGCAAGGAGGTTTTTACATGAGTAAAGCGGTTGTTGTGCTTGACCCCGGCCACGGGGGTTATCAGCCCGGGGCAGTGGCGCACGGGTTAAAAGAAAAGGATTTAAACCTGGACCTGGCCCTGAAGGTGGCCGATCGGCTGGAAGGGGTCAGGGTGCTTTTAACCCGAGAGCGGGACATCTACGTTTCTCTGGCCGACCGGGTCGCTTTGAGCAGGCGGGCAGAAGCAGACCTTTTTTTATCTTTGCATGCCAATGCCGGGGGAGGGCGGGGTTTTGAATCTTTTGTCTGCAGCAACCTAAAAGCCGGCCACCGGACTATCGAGATGCAAAAGAGCCTGCACCGGCAGGTAATGAAGGCGCTTAAGAGCTGGAACATTATCGACCGGGGCTTAAAACAGGCCGCCTTTTACGTGCTCAGGCATAACCCTGCCCCGGCAATATTGATCGAATCGCTTTTTATCGACAATGAGCGGGAAGCAGGCCTCTGGCAGGAAGAGCATTTTGTTAATACCCTGGCCGGTGGAGTGGTCCGGGGGGTGCAGAGTGCCCTGGGCCTGGAAACAGCCGGCAGCAAAGACGGTGTAAATAATGTTCCGCAGGCCGTAAAAAAGGAATATAAGTCTCTTTACACAGTCCAGGTGGGCGCTTTTGCCTATATAGAAAATGCCCGTCAGAGGCTGCAGGAAGCCCGGGAAGCCGGTTTTAGTGATGCCTATATTTACCACAAGCAGTTTTAAACACTGCCCCTTTTACGATGATCTAAGTGGGACAGCTTTACTTAAAAATATCCCGACTTAAAACAAAGTGCCCTTTTAAAGGGCACTTTGCATTTGGTTTTTTTAATACCTTATCAGGTAAAAAAACTAATAATCCATTACTTGTACTTGATCGTAAATTCCTCACCTTTTACCATCGGGCCAACGGCATTATAAGGAGTTAAATCCAGGGTTTGGTCATAAAGATTGCGCCGGGGAAGCATCTTCTGCCTGCGTTTCCTGCGTTCTCGTTTCGGTTTGCGATCAGGATGACCCATAAGATAACACCACCTACCGGTAAGAGAGAAATGTAAAAAAGTTCAGCTGAGCTCTTAGACCCGCTTTTAAATATACCTTGCTTATAATTGTACACTTATGGAAGCATATGTCAATAGCCTTTTTTTAGCCCTGGGAGCGAAAAAGCCTGGATAAAAAGGGCGCTTTTTGCCGCGGCCGGAGCGAAAAAGGGTTTTCCGGTTCTGGCAGGTCCAGGGGCTGATTATCGAGCAGGAGGCGTGGCCTGGTATGAAGCATCAGTTCAGCAAAACCCTGCCCCTGCTCCTGCTCTAGATAGTCTGCAGCTTTTGCAACAGAAAGAAGCGGGGAGCCAGGGCCGTGGGCATCTGTGGAAAGGAGGTGCACCAAATTGGCATCCAGCATAAAGCGGGCAGTTTTCCGGGCGGCAGAGCCGAGACCTCCGGAAAAAGCAACCCAGGTCACCTGGAATATCGCCCCGGCCTGGTGCAGGCGAAAAAGCAGCTTTTTATTACTCTGCAGGGCAAAAACCCTTTCGGGGTGGGGAATAACCGGCCGGTAACCTTCTGCAGCCAGGGTAAAAAGCAGCTGCTCGGTATAAACGGGCAAAGGCTGCAGCATGGGCAGTTCAAGCAGCAGGTACCTGGTTTGATTGAGGGTTAGTACTTCTCCTGCGGCAAGGCGCCCGGCCAGGTCCGGTTCAATCATCTGTTCAGCGCCCGGAAGCAGCTTTAAAGGCAGGTTTTGCCGCTTTAATTCGGCCTGCAGTTCATTTAACCGCTCTAAAATAAGTTCCGGGGCGGGTTCACCTTCAAAAGTGTGCGGGGTAGCCACTACAGTTTGATAGCCGGCTTCAACCAGGTCACGGGCAAGCATAACTGCTTGATCCATGTTGACAGGCCCGTCATCTAAAGCGGGGAGAATGTGGTTGTGCAGATCGATGAAGTTGGACATCGGTTGGCTCCTTATGGTTTTTCGACGCTTAACTTTAGGACTGGTTCAGTTTGTTCAGGCCCGGCTTTCTTTTTCCTGCAGCCTGGTCAAAATATCGGGGGCGATCTTGGTGATGTCTCCTGCTCCCATGGTAATGATCAGATCACCGGGGCGGACAATATTTAAGACCTGCTCTTCAAGCATGTAGAGATTGTCACATTGAAAGACAGGGATATTGCTGTAATAGCGGATTTGATCGGCCAGCAAATCTGAAGTAGCTCCGGGGATAGGCACTTCACCGGCCGAGTAAACGCTGTGCAAAAGGAGCAGATCCGCTTCGGCAAAAGCCCTGGAGAATTCATCAAAAAAATAGGCCGTGCGGGTATAGCGGTGCGGTTGAAAGATACAGATCAGGCGGCGGCAGTTGGGGCGGGCCGCTTTTATGGTGGCCCTGATCTCGGTGGGATGATGGGCATAATCATCGATTACCGTTATATCATTGACCGTGCCGATAACCTCAAAGCGGCGGCCGACACCGGTAAAATCGCTCAGGGCGCCTGAACAGATCGCCGGGTCAAGGCCGAGTCGGTCAGCCAGGGCCAGGGCGCCGGTGGCGTTACAGACATTGTGCAGACCGGGCACGTTTAGATTTACTGCAGAAGCCCGCAGGCTGTCGCGGTAATAAAAATCAAAGGTTGCCCCCCGGTTCATCAGGTTTATATTTCCTGCATAGTAGTCGGGAGGTTTAACGGGTGAGTTATTTTGACTGTTCGGGCTTGTTTGGCCGCTTTGCTGATCATCATGGTGCTTTAGCCCGTAATAGAAGACCTGCTGCTCCGGGTTGATAGCCAGCTCACCCAGGTGGGGATCATCGGCGCAGAGCAGGGCAGTGCCAGAGGGATCAATATTAGAGAGAAAGGTGCTGTAAGCTTCGATCAAACCGGCATGGTTATTGTTGTAATGATCGAGGTGGTCTGCCTCTATCCCGGTGACCAGGGCCAGCTTTGGATAATAACGGGTAAAAGAGCTGTCACTCTCGTCGGCTTCGGCGACCAGGTAACGACTGCTGCCCAGACGAGCATTGCTGCCGTAAGCGGGAAGCACTCCCCCGATAATGGCAGTAGGGTCAAGGCCCCCTGCTTCTAACAGCAGGGCGACCATAGCTGTAGTTGTTGTTTTGCCATGGGTTCCGGTAATAGCAATGCCGTAAGCATCATTTAAAAGGGCGGCGAGCAGTTCGGAGCGGTGCCAGATAGTCAGCCCACGGCGTGCTGCTTCAACTAACTCCGGGTTAAGGGAAGGAACGGCAGTGGAATAGATAACCAGCTCGGCAGAGGCAAGATTAGCCTCTTGATGGCCGATAATAACGGAAGCGCCCTGCTCAGCCAGGTTTGCTGTCAGGGTCGATTCCTTAAGATCGGATCCGCTGACGGTGTAACCCTGCTGAAGAAGGACCAGGGCCAGGGCACTCATACCGTAACCGCCAATACCAATAAAATGAACGTCTTTTAAATTTGCTGGGAAAGGCAATCGCTAACCTCCTGCGAGATTATCGCAACTCATGAGTGAGTCTTTTAATTATAGCATAATTTTTCGATCAAGTTTACATCTTTCTGTAAAAAAGATCTGTCTTTTGTCCTGAGTCTTTTGTCCTGACGGTGAAAAATAGATCCGATTCTTAATAAATTACGGCAACTGATTATGTTACCATGAACAGTAGTTTGGGCATAAAAAAGCTTGATTTATATGTGCTTTATTTAATTCCATTAAAAGTAATCCACATTATGCACATAGTTATCCACAGAAGAAAGCCTGAAAGATGCTGTTTTCATCCAGTTATGAACAGCACCAACAAACAGTTACCATAATATTTACAAGGTATCGAAAAAGGTCAACTCCTAAGATCTGTTCACCGTTCAAACCTAACCTCGGGCTTCAATCACTACAGGGAGAGGCCGGGCCGGGCATTGAGATCGAGGGGGGCAAAATGACCCTCCTGGTAATGGTGGTAAGCGGCAGCAGCAATCATGGCTGCATTATCGGTGCATAGCTCAGGGGGCGGGTAACGCAGGTCTACTGCCGGGAGGGCTTCAGCAAGACGCTTTTTCATACGCCGGCGCAGGTGGCTGTTGGCGGCCACTCCGCCGGACATGAGCACTGTTTTGGCTTTAAAGTTGAGGGCGGCGGCGAGCGTTTTTTCAACCAGAACCTCGATTAGCGCTTCCTGGAAGGAGGCCACCACATCGGGCAGGTTTACCGTTTCATTTTTTCTACGGGCATGGTAGAGGTGGTTGATTACCGCTGTTTTTAAACCGCTGAAACTGAAATCATAGCGATGATCATCTTTTAACCAGGCCCGGGGGAAATCAACGGCCGCAGGGTTGCCCTCCCGGGCCATTTTGTCAATCAAAGGTCCGCCGGGATAGCCCAGCTCTAAAACCCGGGCCACCTTATCGAAAGCTTCGCCAGCGGCATCATCGCGGGTACGGCCGAGAGAAGTGATCGAGCCGGACTTTTCTAAAAGGAGCAGTTGGGTATGCCCCCCGGAAACAATCAAATTCACCGCCGGATAAACAATCGCTTCTCCGCCCAGCTCGTTGGCATAGAGGTGGGCCTCTAAATGGTTGACGGCAACCAGGGGCAGGCGGCAGGCATAGGCCAGGGCCTTGGCCGTGGCTACTCCGACCAGGAGGGCTCCGACCAGGCCCGGGCCGTGTGAAACAGCGATGGCCTGTAAATCGGCCAGTTTAATACCTGCATCCTGCAGGGCCTGCTCAACCAGGGTGTTAAGCAAGCTGAGGTGCTGGCGGGAAGCTATTTCGGGGACCACTCCACCGAAAGGAGCATGCAGCTGGACCTGGGAAGATACCAGGTTGCTCAGGATTTGTTTACCATCTGCAACCACGGAGGCGGCAGTTTCATCACAGGATGTCTCGATACCAAGAATTAATACCGGCTCAGTATTCATCGGCCCCTCCTCTTTTTATTCCTTCCGGTAATTTGAGATTATTTTTGGTCATGATCAGGGCATCTTCGTCGGCATAATAGTGCTTGCGCCTGCCCGTAACCACAAACCCCAGTTTTTCATAAAAAAGGCGGGCGGCCTTATTGCTGGGTCGCACTTCCAGGGTCAGGCAGGAAACCCCGCGGGGTGCCACTTTTTCGACCAGGGTCTCTACCAGGCGAATGGCTATCCCCCGGCGGCGGTAGGTCTCTTTAACAGCCAGGGTGGTAATATGAACCTGCTCGAAAACAATCCAGGCTCCCAGGTAGCCGATAATTACACCCTCGAGACGGGCTACCAGGTAAAGGGCGTGGTGGTTGGTTTCAATTTCAGTCTGGAAAGAATGTAGTGACCAGGGATCCTTAAAAGAAGCCTGTTCAATGGCGCTTACTGTTTCCAAATCTTCACCGGTCATCTCTTCTATGGTTATAAAAAGGTCCATGGCTGCTGTTAATCTCTCTCCTTTTTTTCAGCGGCGAGCCTTTCTGCTTCCGGGCGGCGCAGGTAGTTGGGCAGGAGGTCCAAGTAGGAGGCCCCGGGGTTAGCCTGTAATAAGCGCCGGCCGCAGAGGGCAACCAGGGCGGCACGGCAGACCCGAAAGGGGGCCGGGGTGATCAGGGCCCGCCCGGGCAGGGCCTGCTGCAGTTCTTCAGCATAGCTCTGCAGACCCTCACCGAGGAAAACTACTCTTTTGTCACTTATCTCACCCTGCTGCAGGGCCTTAATCAGATCAGAAAGGTTCAGGGCTGCCGGCTCCAAAACAGTTTCCAGGTTTAAGGGTGCTGCGCTTTCTCTCTGGTAGATGGCAGTATAAACCTGGCTGCGGCGGGCATCAAGCAGGGGGCAGATCAGGGCTCCCGGGGCCGGCACCGCCTCGGCCAGGGCGGCAAGAGTGCAGACAGGCACAGCCGGGATAGCNAGACCCTGGGCCAGACCGCGGCCCGTGGCAACACCTATTCTAAGGCCGGTAAATGAACCGGGCCCGGCCGAAACCGCAACAGCATCAAGCTCTTCCCGTTCAATTCCGCTTTCAGAAAGCATCCGGTCAAGTAAAGGCATCAAGCGCTCCGAATGGGTTTTCTTGATGTTGAGGGTCATTTCAGCCAGTATTCTATCTTCATCCAGCAGGGCTGTGCTGCAGGAAAGGGTTGCTGTATCAATACCGAGGATTAGCAGGGCTTAAAACCTCCTGTGGTAACTTTGTATGCATGAATTTTTTGGGGCCTTATCCCACGTATTCGTGCTCTTCCCAGGTTCCTTCAAGCTGACTTCCATCGGGGAAAGTCATCACGCCTTCCCCGTGGAAAAGACCATTTTTAAATTCTCCTTCATATTTTATATCATCAGGGGAAACATAGGTTCCTTCACCGTGAAAGCGGTCATTTTTCCATTCGCCTTCATAGCTTGCTCCGGAAGGATAAGTTACCTTTCCCTGCCCGTGAAACATGCCCTCTTTAAACTCGCCTTCATAGTGTAACCCTTCCGGGGAAGTATATACTCCCTGTCCGTGAAAACGGTCCTCTTTAAAGTCGCCTTCATATTTTTCTCCACCGGCATCAAGTAATCGGCCTTCGCCGTGAAAGAGATCGTCTTTAAATTCTCCTTCATATTTATTTCCGGCGGCATCAATAAAGGTTCCTTCCCCGTGTCTGCGCCCCTCTTGATATTCGCCTTCATAGGTTTCCCCGTTCGGAAAAATTGTTTTCCCGTAGCCGTGGGCAAGGCCTTCTTTAAATTCACCTTCGTATTTCAACCCGCTGGCCCGGGTAACTATACCCCGGCCGTGCATCAGGTTATCCTCAAATTCCCCTTCATAATGCAAACCGTCTGCAGACTTGTAAATTCCGTGACCATGCCGTTTGCCTTCTTTCCACTGCCCTTCATATCTATCACCATCCGGATGGACCCAGGTTCCCTGACCATGGGGCTCAAACCATTTAATTTCTCCCGTATAAGTGCCGCCTTCGTAACTAAGAGTGCCTTCTCTTTCATAAAAGTCGGCAGCAAACCCCAAAAAGATGATCAGGATCACCAGGTATATAGCTATTTTGTAGTTATTTTGCATATCTAAAATGCTCCTTACCGCTATAATTTCCAGGCTGCCGGCGCATTTGCTTAAAAATTTATCTTTTAAAGTTAACGCCAGTTGGCAAGCCTTCATTTTTATATTTTCTGCAGTTTATATTTACTGCAGCATTGACCTCTCTTTACAAGAAGACAGAACAAAAACTGCCAATTTTAATCCAGGTGCTGCTTNCCGGGAACCGGTCAGGATAAATATTACCGGGACTGCTCCCTGTAAAGGGTGCCATCGGTGTGCCAGGTTACCCCTGCCATTAAAGATTCTACTACCCGGGCAGCAGCGGAACCAAAAGGAATAAACCAGATCAGGCGGCCCTCTCCCTGGTCATCCTCGAAGCGTTCCAGGTTTACCTGCAGGTAATCTTGCGGGAGCAGTTGGGGCAGNCGNCCGGCCCACTCGANAAAAGCAATTCCATCGCCGGGCAGGTATTCNTCAAACCCGAGTTCAAGCAGGTCGTCTTCGGCGCCGAGGCGGTAAAAATCGAGATGATAGACCGGCAGGCGGCCGGGATAAATTTTTAGCAAAACAAAGGTGGGACTGGAAACCAGGTCTTCTTCAACATCAAGACCGGCTGCCGCACCACGTACGAAAACGGTTTTACCGCTGCCCAGTTCACCGTTTAAGGCAATAACCAGGGGCTGGCTGAGAAGCGAGCCGAGCAGTTTACCGATATGGGCTGTTTCTTCTTCTTTACGTGTGGTCAAATATGCTTTGGCCTGCTGCATGTTAACCCCCGCCTGGTAAATCCGGACTGGATCAATTATAGCTTTGAGCAAAAGCTTTTGCAAACCCCGGGCCGGTAGCTAACCTGCCAGCAGCTGTCCCTTTAATCCGGAGCCAGCTGGTCCAGATGGTCAAGCTGGTCGGTTATTTCTTCCCAGCGCTGCAGCAGCTCGGAAAGGTTTGTGCGGGCCTGATCAAGCCGGGATCCGAGTTCAGCGAGTTCGCTGTGATCGCCGTAGCCGGCCGGGTTGGCCAGGGTCTCCTCCAGGCGGGATATCTCTGTTTCTTTTTTATCTATTTCTTCTTCAAGGCGAGCCTGTTTGTCTTTCAGGCGCCGCCGGTTTTTATGCCCGGCCTGGCGGCGGCGGTGTTCTTCCTGTCTTTTTTGTTTCTCGTTTTCCTTACTTTCTCCACCTTTTCCCGGTTGTGCAGATTTGGGCCCGGGCTGATCTTTTTCGGCCATGTATTGATCAAAGCTGTAATTATGAATATGCAGCTGGTCATGATCAAGCTCAAAAACCCGGTTGGCCAGGCCTTTTAAAAAATAGCGATCGTGAGAAACAACGATCAGGGTGCCCGGATAGGCGGCGAGCACTTTTTCGATCTCTTCCAGGGCGGGGAGATCGAGATGGCTGGTCGGCTCATCCATAAGCAGGCAGTTGCCGCTGCCCAGGGCCAGGCGGGCTAAAGCCAGGCGGTTTTTTTCGCCGCCGCTCAGGTCGCCTGCCTTTTTAAAAACATCGTCACCCCGGAACAGGTAGCGTCCCAGGTGATTGCGGGCCTCTTTTAAGTCGAGGNCGGAGGCTGCGCTGATCGTTTCAAGCAGGGTAAGCTCCGGATCAAGCTGTTCCTGCTCCTGGGTAAAGTAGGTTATTCGCACCGCGGGGCCGAGGCGGATTGTGCCGGCAGTTGGTTCAAGGTCGCCNGCGATCAGNTTGAGCAGGGTCGATTTACCGGCCCCGTTGGGACCGACCAGGGCAACCCGGTCGCCATAGTTAATCTCAAAAGATAGATCATCAATAACGGTATTGCCGTCGAATTCTTTCCTGACCCCTTCAAAAATGATCACCTGCCGGCCGCTGCGGCCGCTGTATCTGAAGCCCAGCTTAAAGCTTTGCTCCTCTTCCAGGCGCTCGACCGCTTCGAATTTTTCCAGGCGCTTCTGACGGCTTTTGGCCTGTCTTTTGGAACGTTCGTCGGCCTTGGCCTCGCGAACCAGGCGTTCTTCCCGGGCCTTGATCCTCTGCCGGTGCCGGTATTCCCGCTCACTGCTTAAGCGCTCCAGGGCAAGCTGTTCCTGGTAGGCGCTGTAGTTGCCCCGGTAAGCTTTGAGCCGGTGGCCCCGGAGGGCAAAGATGCGGTTGACGACCCTGTTGAGAAAAAAACGATCGTGACTGACCACGATCAGGGCACAGCGCAAATCACGCAGGTATTTTTCGAGCCAGAAAATGGCCGATAGATCGAGAAAGTTGGTCGGCTCGTCAAGCAGAAGCAGGTCGAGTTCCTGCAGGAGAAGGCCGGCCAGACGAGCCCGGGTCTTCTCGCCCCCGCTGAAAGAAGAAAGGTTTCGGTCCAGGTCGCTATCACTGAAGCCGAGGCCCCGGGCTACCCCGAGCAGCCTGCTTTCGACCTGGTAACCTCCCTCCTGTTCAAAGCAATTGGTCAGGGCAGCGTAGCGTTCGAGCTGCTGATCGACCGACCTGCCCTCCATTTGAGCCTGCTCGGCAATATCTTTTTCCAGCACAGCCATCTCTTCTTTCAGGTCGAAAATACGGCGCAGGGGGTATTCGAGATGACGGCGCAGGCTGCCTGAATCAATCGGCCGCGGTTCCTGGGGCAGGTAACCTACCCGGGCCCCGCGGGTCAGGTGAATCTCCCCCTGATCAGCTTCTTCTTCTCCGGCCATAATTTTAAGCAGGGTGGTCTTGCCCGATCCGTTGGGCCCGATCAGCCCGCCCTTTTCGCCGGGCTGCAGCTGTAAACTGATGTTATCGAGGATTAATTCTGCTCCATATGTTTTTTTTACCTGGGAAAGGGTTAACAAGGGCATTATTATGCTCCTTTTAAGACTGGTCGCCGGATATGGCGAGCACCGCTTNGCGCAGGCGGGCCATTTTATTTTCTGCNTCCCCTGCAGTGGAAGCAGCCGNGGAAAGGTAAAACTTAACTTTTGGTTCGGTGCCCGACGGGCGGACGGCAAACCAGGAGCCGTCGGCCAGGGTATAGTGCAGGACCGGCGAGCGGGGCAGGGTCAGTTCATATTCCCGGCCGGTGGTTAAATTCCAGCCTTTTTGCTGGTTGTAATCTTTCTTTTCGGTTACCTGCAGACCGGCCATTTCGGCTGGCAGGTCGTGGTAGGCAGCGACATGCCGGTCGGCCTCGGAGATGTCATTTAACTCAACGGTCAGCAGGGCATCGTTATGGTAGCCGTGTGCCTGCTGAAGATCATCTAAGACTTCGAGCAGGTTTTTGCCCTTTTCCTTATAGTAAGCGCTCATTTCAGCAATAAGGCAGGAAGATATAACTGCATCCTTGTCGCGGACAAAAGTTCCGGATAAGTAACCGCAGCTTTCTTCGTAACCAAAAATAAAGTGAGGGCCGCCAAGGGCTTCAAACTCCTTTATTTTAGCGCCGATAAATTTAAAGCCAGTCAGGGTTTCAATGACCTGCACACCGTAGGATTCAGCTATTCTTTTACCGAGGTCACCGGTGACAATGGTTTTAATCATCACCGCCTCCTGTGGCATTTCTCCTCTTTCAACCAGGCGGCGGCAGATATATTCGATCAGCAGGGCTCCCACCTGGTTGCCGCTTAAAATGACATAACTGCCCGAATGGTCACGCACGGCGGTG
>SL_3KL_010_SEDDRAFT_10003029_pt1 | contig 15301 bp, 13 predicted proteins | sample SodLakKL_010_SED_2_FD_10381 | JGI IMG/M metagenome (IMG submission 10381)
GAGCCAGTAGACATTGCCGGTGAAGGCGTTGGGCTCCATCGGCGGGGTGAAGCCGTCCATCAGGTTCAGCTGTGCCGGGTCGTAGGGGTTGTAAGGCGCGATGAACGGGGCGAGTGCGGCCATGACGATGATGATCACCGCGACCAGCCCGGCGACGATGGCGACCGGCGAGGTGCGGAAGGAATAGGCGACGTCGCTGTCCCAGGCGCGCCAGAGCCAGGAGCGCGGGCGCGGGGCATCGGGCGGTAACGTGTCCGGCTTGCTCATCGCGTTTTCCTCAATGCCGCATATGCGCCCGGCCGACGCGCAGACGCGGATCGACGACGTAGTAAAGCAGATCGACGATCAGGTTGATGATCACGAAGATCAGCGCGATCAGCATCAGGTAGGCCGCCATCACCGGCACGTCGACCGCCTGCACCGAGCGGATGAAGAGCGCGCCGACGCCGGGCCACTGGAAGACCGTCTCGGTGATGATGGCGAAGGCGATGATCGAGCCCAGTTGCAGGCCGGTGATGGTGATCACCGGAACCATCGTGTTCTTCAGCGCATGGCCGAAATGCACCGCGCGGTTGGTCAGGCCCCGGGCGCGGGCGAACTTTATGTAGTCGGTGCGCAGAACTTCCAGCATCTCGGCGCGCACCAGCCGCATGATCAGCGTCATCTGGTAAAGCCCGAGAGTGATCGCCGGCAGGACGAGCGAGGCCCGCCCCGAGGGGGTGAGAAACCCGGTGGTCCACCAGTCGTTCAGCCGCACCGTCTCGCCGCGCCCGAAGGAGGGCAGCCATTGCAGTTCGACCGCGAAGACCCAGATCAGGAGCACGCCGATCAGGAAGGTGGGCAGCGAGACGCCGATCAGCGAGGCGGTCATGATCGCGTTCGACAGCCATCCCCGCCGCCTGAGCGCGGTGTAGACGCCGAAACCGACACCGAGCACGAAGGCGAAGAAGCCCGAGATCAACGCCAGTTCCAGCGTCGCCGGCAGCCGCGACAGGATCAGCTCCATCACCGGTTGCTGCAGCCGGTAGGAGATGCCGAAATCGCCCTGCACGGCGCGGGCGATGAAGTTCCAGAACTGCACGACAAAGGGATCGTTCAGCCCCAGCGCCTCGCGCAGCGCCTCGCGCTCGGCCAGCGTCGCCTCCTGCCCGACCATCGACACGATCGGGTCGCCGACGAAGCGGAAGAGCGAGAACGACACCAGCGCCACCGCCAGCATGACGATGACGGACTGGAAGAGCCGGCGGATGATGAAGGCGAGCATCGGCGGCGACCCCCTGGGCGATCTCTGGCGATCAGGTCAGGCTTGCTGCCTTAGAGCGATGCGCCCGCGCGGACAAGCCCCGCGCGGGCGCCAGGGTCAGGCCGGGATCAGTCGAAGGTGACCGTGGTCATCCGCGGCTGGTTCTCTGGATGCACTTCCAGGTTGATGCCGTCGCGCATCGCATAGGCCAGCATCTGATTGTGCACGTTGAGGAAGATCCGCTCTTCCATCACCGTCTCCCAGATCTCGGCGATGACCTGGTCGCGGGTGGCGAGCTCGGTCATCGTCGCCAGCGAGCGGATCTTCTCGTCCAGTTCCGGGTTCGAGTAGCGCGAGCCGTTGAACGAGCCGTAGCCGGCCTCGCGGGTATGCACCAGGAAGTCGAACACGTACTGGCTGTCGAAGGTCGGCACGCCCCAGCCCAGCAGGTAGAAGTCCGTCTCCCAGTTCTCGATCAGCGGGAAGTGCAGCGAGCGGGTCTGCGACACCAGGTTCACGCTCATCCCGATCCGACCCAGCATGCCCACCAGCGCCTGGCAGATCGCCTCGTCGTTGATGTAGCGGTCGTTCGGACAGTGCAGATCGACCGAGAAACCGTCGGGATAGCCCGCCTCGCGGATCAGCTCCGCCGCGCGCGCGTAGTCCGGGGCCCCGTAGGCATGCATCTCCTCGGTCCAGCCGTTGACGAAAGGCGGCAGCGGCGCGGCCGAGGGCTGCGATTCACCGCGCATCACCACCTGCTGGATCGCGTCGCGGTCGATCGCCAGCGCCATCGCCTCGCGCACCTCGGGCTTGGCGAAGGGGTTGTCGTCGACATTGGCCGAGGCCAAGCGCTCCGACGCCATGTCGTAGCTGAAGAAGATGTTGCGGTTCTCGGGCCCGCGCACGACGCGGATGCCGTCGGTCTGGTCGAGCCGCGCGATGTCCTGCACGGGGACGTCCTGCACGATGTCCACCTCGCCCGACAGAAGCGCCGCCACCCGCGTGGCGCCTTCCGAGATCGGCGTGTAGACGATCCGCGTCACCTGTGGCGCGTCGTCCCAGTGGTCCTCGAAGACCTCGAGCACGGTGCGCACCTCGGGGTCGCGCTCGACCAGCCGGTAGGGGCCGGTGCCATTTGTGTTGCGCGTCGAATAGGCCTCCTCGCCGGCGGCGAAATTGGGCGCGGTGACGGTGTTGTTGGCCTCGGCCCATTCCTTCGACATGATGAAGGTGTTGGTCAGGTTCTGCACATAGAGCGGCGACGGCCCCGAGAGCCGCACCCGCACCGTGTGGTCATCGACCGCGGTGACCTCCTCGACCGCGGCATGCAGCGCCGCCATGCCCGAGGGCGGCGTCCGCGCCCGGTCGAGCGAGAAGACCACGTCCTCGGCGGTCAGTTGCTGGCCCTCGTGGAAGCTCACCCCCTCGCGGATGTGGAAGACCCAGACATTGTCCTCCTCCTCGTCGATATACCATTCCGTCGCCAGCCGCGGCGTCAGCGAGCCGTCGAGCGCGCGGCCGACGAGCGTCTCGTAGATATGGTGGTTGAGCGTATGCGTCGGACCTTCGTTCTGGCTGTGCGGGTCCATGGTCAACGCGTCGCCGACCCGCGCCCAGCGGATCGTCTCGGCGTCGGCATGCGCCGCGCCCAGCGCAAGTCCGGCCACGCCCGCCATCAGTACGGCGCGCAGCCCCCTGGTCATGTGGAAAGTCATCGTGATCCCCCTGGTTGGTGTTCATTCGCGCCCGCCCATCGGGACGGGCCGCAATACACCGAGGTTTCTCCGATCTGACCGGAAAGTCAACAAGGGCGGGTGTTGGCCGAGACCACTTCGAGCGTGATGCCGTTGAGCATCCGGTGATTCACCGGAACCTTCGATTCATCCGGCCGGAGCGGGGCACCAGAAGCCGAGTTCGGGCAGAGCGTTCCGGCATTCGGGGCAGGTGAGCTGCGAAAGGACCCGGTCAGACCTCCGGATCGCCTTTTTCTTGACCGCGCCTTTGACGATCTGCCTTGGGCAATGAATCCAGAGGGTTGAAATCGTTGATGTCGGGGTGTCTGCTCCGGCGTGACCTGCTCCACTGGGCAAGCCCGAGCCAAACGACGAGCCCGCTTCCTGCCCAGATGAACCCCTGTGTAAAGGCATGAAGTTCGGGGAGAAAGTAGGTGACCAGAGCCACGATCGCTGCGCCGACCGAAAATCCGAGCGCGATGTAGGCGGTCGTGACCATTTCGGCGATCAGCAGCGCGATGGCTGCAAGCCCCCAGACAATCCATGCTGGCAAACCCCAGAGGTCCATATCTCAGATATCTTTCAGGATGGCGGCGGCCTCGCGGAACGCGTTCGATGGGCCGCCAGGCAGCATGATCAGCTTGGCGTTGTCGGATTTAGAGATTCCCTCGAGAGCTTCGACCTGCATCCGCGCGGTCTGGAAGGTCAACGCCTCGCGTGCGTTCTCGCCTTCGAGGGAGTCGGCAATCACCCGGTTCGCAGCCGCATTGGCCTCGGCAATCGCGCGGATGGCGTCCGCGCGCCGCTGGGCTTCGTAGAGTTCTGCATCGGCTGCGAGCTCGGTTGCCCGGCGCTGGCCTTCGGCCCGCGTGATGGCCGCCCGACGTTCTCTCTCGGCGGCGAGCACTTCGGCCATCGCCTTCTGCGTCGTCTCGTTCAGCCTCACGTCGGTGATTTCCGAGCGGCTGATCCGGATGCCATAGGTCTTGCCGGCATCTTCCAGTGCTTCCAGCAAGGCGACATTGAGCGATCCGCGGTCCGACTGCACTTGATCGAGCTCGACCTTGCCGAGTTCCGAACGCACCAGTGACTGCACGAGGCCGATGACCAGGTTGTCGATGGAGTTGACGCGGAACACCGCCGCTTCCGGGTTCTCGATCCTGTAGACGACGAGCAGCTGCGCGCCGAAGACGACGTTGTCGGCCGAGACCACTTCGAGCGCGATGTCGTTGAGCACCTGGTCGTTCACCGGCACCTTCGAATGCACACGATCGAGAAACGGAACGATCAGGTTCACCCCGGCATCGAGCGTGCGATGGTATGCGCCGAGGCGGGTGATAACGTAGTTCTCGGCCTGGGGCACGATCTTGAGGCCCAGGAACACGAATAACAGCAGGAAAAGGACGAGCGCGAGTATCAGTTCCATGGTGACCCCGTTGCTGAGAGTGCTTTTTATCACCGAGAGCCGTAACAAATTGGTTGATTATCGATCGACGTCGGTGTGACCGTTCCGCCACGGTAGATCTGGCGCAAGCTCGTCCGAGACCGGCCACTCGCCCAATGGCACAGTCATATCTCCCTGCCGTAGCCACCGTCGTTGGGTTGGTTGATCCTCAGCCGGAAATCACGCCGCCTTCGAAAATCGACCGACTTCGCCAGACGACCTGATCGGGGTTTCCTACGAGTCGGCGGTTCTGACCGCATCGGCGATGATCTGTGCCCCCTCGTGCTGCAGCATGGCCGCCGCTAGCGCGACAGTCATTTCGCTTCGCGTGTGTTCCGCCCCCGGGCCGAACTGATCAAGGACCAACCGCTTTGCAACATGAATATAGAGTTCGGCGCGCTGTTCTGCGAATCTTGACCTCGCATCTGCTTGAGCCACTAACATGTTTTCGTGTCCCTTCCTTTTCTCAACAGGTTATCCTTGTCGGTCCCTTGCCTCTGATCCTGGCTCGTCGGCGTCAACCTGACACTCCTGATGCGGGCAGATGGCTGTCGACCATGTCACGGCGCAGACCGCGAAACTGCATCGAGAATGATGTTTCCCGACCCGCGCAACAAGGTCTATTCCATCATCGCTGGCGCACAGCCGCACGACGTCCGTCTCGCCGTGAGGACTGCGGGCCAACCGATCGCGTTCTGCGCGCATGCCCGGCGCATGGCGTTTTCGGGACGAAGTATCGTAGCCGTCATTTCCCTGGATCATTTCCGCCCGATCGGACCACCAGCTGATCACGCCGGCTGAACAAGCGCGCTGCGCCTCTTCCCAGGTGCCTCGGCACCGTGAACGTGCGGAACCGCAGGGCGGGCGCGCGTGGCCCGTTCCGGTCGATGCGGCGACCGTGGTCCGGTCGCGGCATTCGTCTCGCGGGGATGTCGCGAACAGGCCAGACATCGCGGGATCCTGCGGTGTGGATGAGGCAGGAGGTGGTGATGCGGTACGGGACAGGAGTGACTCTGGTCATCACGGCCGCCGTGATGTGGTCGGCGATGGGGCTGTCGATCCGGATGATCGAGGCCGCCGGCACCTGGCAGGTGCTGTTCTGGCGTTCGCTGGGGATGATTCCGGTGCTCCTGGCCTTCATCGCTTGGCGCTCGGGTGGGCAGCTACTGGCGCGGATGCGCGCCGCCGGCCTCGACGGGGCAGCGGGCGGGCTTGGCCTCGTGATGGCCTTTGGCGGCGCGATCTTCGCCATCCAGACCACCACCATCGCCAATGCCGTCTTCCTGTTCGCGGCCGCACCGTTCTTCGCCGCCATCCTCGGCTGGCTGATCCTGCGCGAGCCCGTGCGCCCTGCGACAAGGGTGGCGCTCGCCGTGGCGGTGCTCGGCATGGCCGTGATGGTGCGCGAGGGGCTGGCGATCGGAGCGCTGGCGGGCAATGTCGCTGCGCTCCTTTCGGCCTTGGGATTCGCGATCTTCACGGTCTCGCTGCGCCGGGGCCTGTTGCGGGACATGATGCCCTCGGTGGTGATGGGAGCGGGCTTCGCGGCGCTGGTCGCGCTGGCGATCATGGCGGCGCAGGGGCAGACGCCCGCGGCGTCCGCGCGCGACATCGCCATCTCGCTGGCAATGGGCGCCGGGCTCCTGGCCTGCGGGCTGATGCTCTACACGATGGGAAGCCGGGTCGTCCCGGCGGCCGAGCTCACGCTCCTGTCCTTGATCGAGGTGATCCTCGCCCCGGTCTGGGTGTTCCTGCTGCTGGGCGAAACCGCCAGTGCCGGCACGTTCCTCGGCGGCGGCCTGGTGCTCGTGGCGATTGCGGGCAACGCCCTGTCGGGTGCGGTGGAAGCCCGGCGATACCGGCGGGTGATCCGACCGGAAGGGCGCGAAGGCGCGCCGTCGCCGGCGGTGATCCCGGCGCTCGCCGGCGCCCCGGGTTCGCCGCGGGGGATGCCGGATCCCACCTCGCTCGGGGATCGGCGCCAGTGAACGAGCACCACGCCCGATTCCGCCGCAAGATCGACCCGACGCGGGGCGATCGGCTTGGCGACGGCACGCCGAACGACAATGACCGGGTCGAAATCGGCCCGACGCAGCTTGCCTTCCGCGAATGGGAGGCGGCGGGATTGGCGCTGCCCGACCTCGCCGCGATGCGCGCCTGGCGCCACCGGCGACTGATCGAGGCGCTCGCCGCGCGCGACTATGGCGGGCTTCTGCTGTTCGACCCGCTGAACATCCGCTACGCGACCGACACCACCAACATGCAGCTGTGGAACAGCCACAACCCGTTCCGCGCCTGCATGGTCATGGCGGATGGGCACATGGTGCTCTGGGAATACCGGCAGGCTCCGTTCCTGGCGACATTCAACCCGCTGGTGAAGGAGCTGCGCACCGGCGCGTCCTTCTTCTACAACGTCTGCGGCGATCGCACGGCTGCCGACGCCCGCGCCTTCGCCGGGCAGGTCGAAGAGGTGATGCGCGCCCATGCCGGCGGCAATCGCCGGCTGGCGGTGGACAAGATCATGGTCCACGGGCTGCGCGCGCTCGATGCCGCGGGCTTTGCGGTGATGGAGGGCGAGGAGCTGACCGAGCGCGCCCGCGCCATCAAGGGGCCCGACGAGATCCGGGCGATGCGCTGCGCGCATCACGCCTGCGAGGCGGCCGTGGCCGAAATGGAGGCGGCGGCGCGCGCGGGCGTGCCGAAAGGGGGCATGTCCGAGGACGACATCTGGGCCGAACTGCACCGGGGCAACATCCGGCGCGGCGGCGAGTGGATCGAGACGCGGCTCCTCGCCTCGGGTCCGCGCACCAATCCGTGGTTCCAGGAATGCGGCCCGCGGATCGTGCAGATGAACGAGGTCGTCGCCTTCGATACCGACCTGATCGGCGCCTATGGCATCTGCATCGACATCTCGCGCACCTGGTGGATCGGCGAGCTCAGGCCGCGCCCCGACATGGTCGCGGCGATGCAACACGCGCGCGAACACCTGGAAAGCCATCTCGAGCGGCTGCGCCCCGGCGTTACGGTTCGCGAGTTGACGCACGGCGGCCATCAACTCGCGCCGCAGTTCCAGGCGCAGAAATACTCCTGCAAGATGCACGGTGTCGGGCTTTGCGACGAATGGCCCTTTGTGCCCTATCCGGATGCCTGGGTTGACGGGGCCTTCGAATTGGCGCTCGAGCCGGGGATGGTGCTGTGCATCGAGGCGCTGGTGAGCCCGGAGGGAGGCGATTTCTCGATCAAGCTCGAGGACCAGGTGCTGATCACTCCGTCGGGCGCCGAGAACCTCACCCGCTATTCCTTCGATCCGGCCCTGTGCGGGTCCGGTTGAGCCGGACCCGCTGAGCCGGCGGGTGATTCCCGCGAGTACCGGGATCGTGTGAGGCGGAGGCGGCCTGCGCCAGCGGCATGGTCGCGGGCAACCAGACCATGTGACGGCGCTATTGCCCGGGGCCCTTGTGCCGGTCGGTCCAGAGTAACCCGAAGGCAAACGCCACGATGACCGCGCCAAGCAGCCAGGCCAGCGCGAAACTCCCCGACAGTTCCAGCACCAGGCCGAAGGCGGGCGGCGCAACGACGCCGCCGATATTGGTGGCCAGCATGTTGTAGCCGATCGCCCCGCCAGCCTGCGCCGGCCGGGCGGTCTGCACCGTCAGCGCCATCTGCACCCCGGTTGCCGAGCAGATCGTTGCGCCAAGGAGGATGGCGAGAAGCGGCGCCAGCAGCAGTGCATTGCCCGGCGACACCAGCATCATGGCGAGAAAGCCCAGGCCCGCGATGCCCGAGACCCAGAGCAGCGTGATCCGCGAATCGCCGCCCATCGCCCGGTCGCTGAGCCAGCCCCAGACGATCCGCCCGCCGATGCTGCTGACATGCAGGATGCTCAGGCAGGCATTGGCCAGCGGCAGGCCGAACCCGGCGCCCAAGCGCATGAACTCGATCAGATAAGCCCACAGGATGAACTGCCCGCCATTGTTCAACCCGCTCGCCAGATTGTTACGGCCGAGCACCGGGTCGCGAAACAGCCGTCCGATGGCGGCGAATTCGTCGCGCAGGGTCATGCGCGGCGTTGCTCGCGTGGTGCCGTCGCGCGGCAGCGTCAGAAACAGCAGCCCGCAAAACGCCGTCAGTACCCCGAGAGCGCCGATCACGCCTTGCCAGCCCAGAACCGGCGCCAGCATGGCACTGCTGGTGCCGATGGCGGCGCCCAGGGGCACGCCGGTCTGCTTGACGCCCATCAGCGTGCCGCGGCGACCGGGCGGATACCATAGCAGCACCGCCCGTCCCGCCGCCGGGTTGACCAGGCTGTAGCCGGCGCCGCACAGCAGTATGCCGCCCAGCACCGTCGCGAAGCTCTGCCCAAGGGCAATGACCATCACCCCCGATGACATCACCGCGCCGGCCAGGCACAACGATGCGCGCACGCCGATCGTGTCGGCCAGCCGACCCGAGGGAATCGAGAGCCCCCCCAGCGCCGCCGAGTAGGCGCTGGCGATCAGGCCGATCTCGATCGCCGACAACCCCAGTTCGGTAGCGATCAGAGGCGATGAGGCGAGCACCGCCATGAGGTTCATCGCACCGAGGCAATGCGCCGCGACGATCAGGCCGAAACCGGGCCAGACTGGCAGGAAGTCAGGCGAATTCCGCGTCATGATGCTTCCGCTCGTGGCCTTGCGCGCACCATCGCGGCCGAGGTCTTGCGCGCCTCAACAGCCAATGCTCATCCTTCCCCCTTATCTGGCGCCCTGGCCTTCATTCTGACTGCATTATGCGAAAAATTCAGTTCCATTGACTGGAGAGACTGATGAATTCGGCCGTTTTTCCCATCGGCATTGTGTTAGCCTTGGTCTTGAAGAGCACAAAGCAGGAGACCCTTCGAAAAGATCGAGTGCCCGTTCATCATTCTTGACGGGGGACGACACCGATGAATAATGTATCCAAAATCCAATCGGGGCTAAACCCGAAATCGACCAACACGGCGGGCCCAGCGGCCGCGACAGTCCACACAAGGGAGAAGATCCATGTTCCTTTCGAAAACCACCCGCAAGGGCACTGCGGCAACGGCCGTGGCGGCGATGATGGCAATCGCGCCAACGCTCGGTGCCGCCAGCCCGCTGGGCACTGACCCGATCCGCCTGGTCATCCCCTTCGGCCCGGGCGGGGGCAGCGACATCACCGCGCGCGTGCTCGCTGCCACAGCACCCGAATTCTGCGGCCCGCGCATCGACGTGGTCAGCATGTCGGGTGCCGCCGGGCTTGAGGCAGTCAACTTCGTGCGCAACGCCACGCCCAACGGCCACACGCTGCTGGTAACCGATTATGGCCCCATCGTGACCTCGGGCTATGTCGATGATGTCGACTGGAGCCATGACGACTGGCAGCCGGTGATGAACTTCACCGAGTGGCTTCCGGTCGTCTATACCCGCCCCGATCACGCGATCCAGACCATCGAGGACTGGGTCGCGGCCGCCGAAGCCAACCCCGACACCATCACATTCGGCCACGCATCGCCCCTCGGACTGGTCCACCTGCCGCTGATCCTGTTCGAAATGGAGACGGGCCTGCGCAATGTGCATGTGCCCACCTCGGGCGGTGGCGAGACTCGCAGCCTGGTGATGGGCGGGCATATCGATCTGGGCATGACCCTGCCACCCAGCATCGCCAGCGAGGTGGCCTCGGGCGAACTGACCGCACTTGGCGTCTTCTCACAAGAACGCTCGCCGATCCTGCCCGACACGCCCACCTTCGTCGAGTCGGGCTATGACGTGGTGCTGCCGGCCTGGCTGATGATCTTCGCCACCAGCGACGTGCCTGCCGAGACGGTCGCGTTCCTGCAGGATTGCTTCATGGAGGCGCTGGCCTCGCCCACCGCCGTGGCGATGAGCAACCGCGTCAATGCCGGAATCGAGCCACTGAACGCGGCCGATTCGACCGCGCTCTATCAGGCGACTGTGGCCTCGATCGGCGGCATCCTGCGCGATATCGGCGAGATCGACTGATCCGCAGCTGACCAGAACCGCGCCGCGCGCCACCGAAACACTCGTGGCGCGGCGCGGCCCCTCTTGCGCCGGGGCGGTGACGGCCATGCGCCGGGGCGTGCCCCTACCCTGCGGCCTGAAAACGGGGTCAGCCCATGTTCGTGGAATCCTTCGTCGCGGCGCTCTACCTCGCCTTCAGCCCCGAAGTGATCCTCTATGTCGCCATCGGCGTGATGATGGGGATCACGCTCGGCGCCATTCCCGGCCTGAGCGGCGACATGGCCATCGCCATCCTGCTGCCCATCGTCTTCTTCCTCGAACCGGCCGCGGCGCTGGGGCTGCTCACGGGCATCTACAAGGGGGGGATGTTCGGCGGCTCGATCTCGGCGATTTCCTTCGGGGTGCCGGGTACGCCTGGCTCGGCGGCAACGGCCATCGACGGCTACCAGGCCAAGCTCAAGGGCTACCCCAACAAGGCGCTGAACACCGCGCTCTATTCCTCGGTCATCGGCGACACCACATCCGATTTCGTGCTGATCTTCCTGGCGCTGCCGCTGGCCATCGTGGCGCTGACCTTCGGGCCAGTCGAGTTGAATTCTTCGCGCTCTACGCATTCTCGCTCCTGCTGATCTCGGCGCTGACCAAGGGCAAGGTAGCCAAGGGCGTGGCGATGGCGGCGTTGGGCATCCTGCTCGCGATGATCGGTCGCGACCCGATCGGCGGCTCGATCCGGCTGACCTTCGGCATACCCGAACTGGCCGGCGGACTGGCTCTGATCCCGGTACTGGTGGGCATCTTCGCCGTTTCCGAACTGATCATCCAGCTTGGCCGGGCCTGGATGGAGCGGGCGCGCAAGATCGTCGATGACACCAGGCGCCAGGCCGACTCGCTTCTCGGCGATTATGACCCCAGCAAGGACAAGCTGACCTTCCGCGAGTTCCGTGCCACCTGGCGCGCCACGTCGATCGGCACCACAATGGGCACGCTGATCGGCGCGCTGCCGGGTGCCGGATCCTCGCTGGCGGCTTTCATCAGCTACGGCTTGGCGCAGCGCTTCTCGCGCAGGGGCGACGAATTCGGCAAGGGCTCGCTCGAAGGGGTGGCGGCGGCCGAGGCCGGCAACAGCGCCACTTCGGGTTCGACGCTGATCCCTCTCTTTGCCTTCGGCATTCCCGGCAGCGCCACGGCGGCGCTCTTCGGCGCGGCCTTCATTTTGATGGGTATGACACCGGGGCCGCGGCTGATCTATGACCACACCGAGGTCATCTACGCGCTGTTCCTGATCCTGATCTATGCCAACCTGATCAACCTGGCGCTGTCGCATTTCCTGCTGCCGCTCTATTCCAAGATCGCGATGATCCAGTCGCGCATCCTGCTGCCCATCGTCTGCGTGCTGGCGATCCTTGGCACCTTTGCCGCGGGCAATTCGGTGATCGATGTCTGGGTGCTGCTCTTTGCCGGCCTGCTGGGCGTGGTGCTGCGGCTCTACAACTTCCCGCTCGCCCCGCTGATCCTGGGTTTCATCGTGGCGCCGGGGGCCGAGCGGGCGCTGCGCCAGTCGCTGCTGATCGGGCGAGGGGAATGGACGCATCTTCTGTCCAGCCCCATCGCCATCGGGCTCTATGCGACGGCCGCGATCATGATCATCACCTTCACTTTCGTGCTGCGCGAGCGCAAGTGAACCGGTGCCGAGGGGGGCGAGATGAACAGGTTTTTCACCGAGTTGCTGCGCCGGCAGGACTTCTACACCGGGCTTGTCACCATTCTTGTCGGCGTGGTCGGGCTCATCGACATCGCCTATGGCAACTGGCGGCCGGGGCCGGGGCTGGGTCCGCATGCCTTTCCGCAGCTGGCCTATATCGCCCTGATCATCGCCGGGCTCGCGATCTGGGTCGACGTGGCACGCGGGAAGTCGGATGAACGCCCCGACTATCTGCGCGTCACCCTGTTCACCGGGGTGGTGCTGGTGGCCGCCGGGATGGCCATGTTCTGGCTGGCGGGCAAGCTGGGGCTGGGGGTGAGCGTGCTGATCGCGCTGATCGCGTCCAGCTTCCTGCTCACGCGCGAGCCGCTCAGGCACTGGCCCAGCACCATCCTGGTACCGGTGCTGGCCACCGCCGTCATCTGGTTCCTGTTCGTTCGCATCATCAACGTGCCGCTGCCGCGCGGGCTTCTGTTCTGACAGGAAGCGCGGTCACCGCGGGGCACCCGCGATCAAGGGCAGAATGCTTGCACCTGCGAGCGTTTCCGCCGACCCGCTGGAATGCCCGTGCGTCTGGACAGACGCGGCGCAGTGTCATAGTCGGTGAAGGCTCACGCAACGTGACGATTATCCCGGAGACGCCGCATGCCCATCGTGACGCCACGCAAGATCATGCTCGCCACAGACCTCACTCCGGTCGGCGACAGGGCGTTCGACCGCGCCGTGCAACTTGCCCAGCAGTGGGATGCCGAACTCGTCGTCTGTCACGTGATCGAAGCGAGCTCGATGAAGCCGTGGGGCGGCGAGCGGCGGGTCCACAATGCGAATACGGAACTTGAACGTCTGGTTCGGGCCTCGCCGCTGGCCGGCAAGTTGGTGCATCACATCATCATCGGCGACCCGGCTGAGTTGGTGCTGCAGCTTGCCCGAGAAACTGGGTGCGATTTCATTGTCACCGGTCCGGCGCATGGCCGTGTGCTCGGCGAGAAGCTGTTCGGCAGCACGGCGGCGCGGATCATGCGGCGAGCGATCCAGCCGGTCCTCTCGGTAAGGCGGCGGCCCGAGGGCCCGTATCGTGACGTGGTTGCGGCGGTCGATTTCTCGGACGCGTCACTCTTGGCCGTTCGACGTGGCCGCGAAATGTTCCCGGAATGCAGGCTGACCGCGGTGCATGCATATCGCGTCGCGCCGGACTGGAGCGGCCGAGACGCCGAGAAGACGCTTGATATTGTCGAGAGCGAGGAACGCAAGCGTGTCCTGGCCGCCGCCAGGCTCGAGATGGAGGACTTCCTCTCCGCGCTCGGGGACGCGTCCCGCTCGATCGAAACCGAGCTGATGGAGGGATCGGCGGACGCAATGCTCGCCGATATCATCGAGAAGCGATGGCCGGATCTCGTGGTGACCGGAACCCATGGCCACGCCGGTCGCCGGGAAGGCAGCATAGGCAGCGTCGCCGAGCGCCTGCTCACAGCCCTTGGTTGTGATGTGCTCGTGGTGCCGGCCGTGGCGTGACGCAGCATGTTGCGATGGGCTCCGGCGCAGGCAACGGCAGGCCGCCTGACACGATCCTGATCCGGCGGCTGGGCTGAGGCGGGGTGTTCAGGGCAGCGGGATGTGTTCGGCGCGATCCGCGGGCGGCAGGTCGAAGCGGCCCTCGCCCCAGCGTTCGGCACGCCATTCCTCCTTCGCCGCCTCGATCTTCTCGCGCGAGGAGGCGACGAAGTTCCACCAGATGAAGCGCGGGCCGCCCATCGTGGCCCCCCCCAGCGCCATCAGCCGCGCGCCCTGCGCCCCGGCCTTGACCGTGATCCGGTCGCCGCGGCGGAAGACCATCATCCGGCCGGCCACGAAGTTTTCGCCCGCGATCTCGACCGCGCCTTCGGTGATGTAGAGGCCGCGGTCCTCGTGATCGTCGGGCAGCGGGAAGCGGGCACCGGGGGCGAGCACCGCGTCCAGGTAGAAGGTCTCGGAATGCATCGTCGCCGGGGCGGTCGCTCCGTAGGCCGTGCCCAGGATCAGCCGCGCGGTTATGCCGCCATCCGCGATCTCGGGCAGCGCCGCCTTGTCGTGGTGCTCGAAGCTGGGAGCGTCGTCTTCGTGCGCCTCGGGGAGCGCGATCCAGGTCTGGATGCCGAAGAGATCGGACGGCCCCTCCCGCGCCGCCTTCGGTGTGCGCTCGGAATGGGTGACCCCGCGCCCCGCAACCATCCAGTTGAGCGCTCCGGGTTCGATGACCTGATCGGCGCCGGTGCTGTCGCGGTGATGGAAGGCGCCGCGGTAGAGATAGGTGACGGTGCCGAGGCCGATATGCGGATGCGGGCGCACATCCACTCCCTGCCCGGTCAGGAACTCGGCCGGGCCCATCTGATCGAAGAAGATGAAGGGCCCGACCATCTGCCGCTTCGGGGCGGGCAGGGCGCGCCGGACCTCGAATCCGCCGAGGTCGCGCGCCCGCGGCACGATCAGTGTTTCGATCGCGTCGATGCCGATATCGTCGGGGCAGCCGGGGTCGAGGGTCGGATTCCAGCTCATCGCGCGTGTTTCCGTTTGTCACGATCGTAAGGCGCACTGCGGCCGAAAACAAGCGAAGCCTGCCCGCCGTGGCCGAACGCCGGTCCAGCAGCTCCGGAGGTGGTCTGGCGGCGAGCTTCGCCTGTCTCGTACAGGATAAGGCCGTGTCGAGGCGCCGCGGAAATCTTGCATCCCCATGAATTCAACGAGTTCAGAGGCTGCGCGGCGCTGCGCAAGAACCGCGCGGGTCATCGAGTTCGTGGTGGGTGATGACGGATTCGAACCGCCGACATCTTCGGTGTAAACGAAGCGACCCGTGGCCAAGTCATTGAAGTTTCGTCAACCAACCGCTTCGTAAACAGGCGATATTCCCTGTTTGTGCTGCTTTCGCAGGTTCACGCAGGTTCAATGAACCGCTGCACGCTTCGTAAATTGGCGTCGAGCTCGGTCGCCGCCTGATGACTGGCAGGCGCTCCGCAACCGGTCGAAAGCAGAGCTGACCGAGCGAGAGTGACGCGCAGATTACACGGCAGGTCTTTTCCGAAGAACGGACGAGTTCCGAGTCGAAGCCTGGCCAACTTTTCGGTCTTCATTCTGTCACCTGCCACGGATCGGGCCATTCTCCTCCGGGAGATCCAGGATCGTGACCGGAGCCACCAAGCGACCCTGGGTGATGTCGAGGGTGTC
>SL_3KL_010_SEDDRAFT_10003030_pt1 | contig 15301 bp, 14 predicted proteins | sample SodLakKL_010_SED_2_FD_10381 | JGI IMG/M metagenome (IMG submission 10381)
CGATCGACCACGGCGACCACGTGCACGAAGGAGGCATCGACCCCCATATATGGACTTCGCCGAAGACGATGCTGAAGGTGCTCCCGGTAATCAGGCAAGCCCTTGCCACCACCTACCCGCATTTGGAGGAAACCCTGGAAGTGAATTATGCCAGCCTGCTTGCCGAAATGCAGGATTTGCATGAGCGACTGAATGCACTATCGGGCCAGCTGACACAAACAACATTCATGATCTTTCATCCGGCCCTGACCTACCTGGCACGTGATTATGGCTTCGAACAGCTCTCTATCGAAAGGGGGGGGAAGGAACCCACCCCGGCCCATCTGGCCCGCATCATCAACCAGGCCAGGGAGCACTCCATCCGCCTGATCCTAATCCAGGAAGAATTCGACATCCGCAGTGCAGCCCTTGTCAGCGAGGAATCAGGCGCTGCCCTGGTTCAGATCAACCCCCTGGCGTACGACTGGATGGACGCCATGGAGCACCTGATCGGTGTGTTTAAAACCCATTTGCATTGAAGGAAGCACTGGTCATACTCAGGGACATCAATGCCGGCTACCATTCCGAAGCAGTGCTCAGTGATGTGAACCTGGAGGTTTATCCGGATGATTTCATGGGCATTATTGGACCTAACGGAGGGGGCAAAACCACCCTGGTCAAGGTGATACTGGGGCTGCTCCCCCCTTTTTCAGGCTCGGTCAGCTTCCCTCGCGGAAAGCCGGCCATAGGCTATCTTCCCCAGGTAAGCCAGATAGACAAAAGTTTCCCGATCACCGTCAAAGACCTGGTCAATTCGGGTCTCAAAAGCCGGAACAACTGGTTTCCGCAACTCACGGCAGGGCAGCGGAAACAACTGCATCAGATGCTGGATGAGGCAGGATTATCGGCCATCGCCTCACGCCCGATCGGCGACTTGAGCGGGGGGCAGCTGCAAAAAGCCCTGCTTTGCCGGGCATTGATCAACCGGCCAGGACTGCTGATTCTTGATGAGCCCGACACCCATGTAGACAAAGCCTTTGAACAGGAATTATACAGCTGGCTCAGGGAACTTAACCAGGAGATGGCCATTTTGCTGGTATCGCACGATATCGGCACCATTTCGCCCCTGGTGAAAACCATTGCCTGTGTTAACGGGCAACTCCACTATCATCCATCCAACCAGCTATCGGAAGAGGTATTGAAAGTGTATAATTGTCCGGTCGACCTCATTGCTCACGGGCCCATTCCCCACCGGGTACTTAAATCGCACGACCATGCGTGACCTCCTCCTGGTGTTTGAATACCAGTTTTTCCAGAACGCTGTGATGGCCGCCATCCTGACCAGCATCATCGCCGCCATGGTTGGCACCTATGTGGTGTCGCGCAAGATCGTTTTTATCGCCGGAGGCGTTACTCATGCTTCCTTCGGCGGGATCGGCATGGCCTATTTTTTCGGGATTAATCCTTTTTTAGGGGCTGCTGTCTTTGCCGTGCTGTCGTCGACAGGCATCGAATGGATATCAGGAAGGGGCAAGGTGAGGGAAGACAGCGCCATTGCCATTTTGTGGTCGCTGGGCATGGCCCTGGGAATTATCTTTGTGTTTATGACTCCGGGCTATACCCCCAACCTGCTCAGCTTCCTTTTTGGGAACATCCTGTCGGTAGGGAGGTCGGAACTGTATTTGCTGGGGGCATTCTGCCTGGTCACCATCGCCGTGTTCGCCGTATTTTTCCGCCCCATACTCTATACCGCTTTCGACCCCGAGTTTGCAAAGGTCATGGGAATCCGGGTGGCCTTTTTCCGCTACCTGATGTCGGTGGTAATCGCACTGGCTATTGTTTTCAGCATCCGTTCACTGGGTATCATCCTGGTGCTGAGCATCTTTACCCTGCCCCAGATCACGGCCATGCTGTTCACCCGCAATTTTGCCTTCATCATGCCGCTGGCTTCCCTCTGGGGAATTACCGGATCACTGAGCGGGCTGCTGGCTTCCTACATCATGGACATCCCTGCAGCTGCCTCCATTATTTTTTTCCTCACCCTGCAGTTTCTGCTGATCCGGCTGATTGTCACCCTGCGCATGCTGATGCTGCGAAAGCTGAGCCAAAAACCGGTCAAGGGTTGAACCAATGAAATGTTCTCCTGTTGTATACATATTAACGCCTGCAAGCCTAAAACCACACCCTATGAAACAACGCATCGCCTTCATTGCCGCCATGTTATTAACCGCCCACAACCTGGTTTTCGCACAAAGACCAACTCACCTGCCCTATAACGGGGAGCCGGTTGGCTTTCTCGAAAACCCGGTTAACTTCATTGTATTTGTTGTGATCCCCTTGTTGATCATCGTGTTGTATATCATTTGGAGGATCAAAAAACACAAGGAAAAAAAGGAATACGAACGGATCGTAAAAGAAAAAATTGAAAAAGAAAAACCGTAAATGGCCATGGAAAAACATACCGTATCGATCAAGTCGATCGAAAATGTAACCCACGACACCCTGAAGATCCACACCGAAAAACCTGCAAATTATACGTTCAAGCCAGGACAGGCCACAGAGATCGCCATCAACAAGAACGGCTGGCAAAATGAGAGGAGGCCGTTTACCTTCACCTCGCTGCCCGAAGACAAAGACCTGCAGTTTGTCATCAAAACCTATCCCGAGCATGACGGGGCCACCGACAAACTGCTCGACCTGGTACCCGGCGATGAACTCATACTGCACGAGGTCTTCGGCAGCATCACCTACCACGGCCAGGGGGTTTTCATTGCCGGTGGCGCCGGGGTCACTCCCTTTCTGGCCATTTTCAGGGACCTCTACCGCAAGGACTCCTCCGACAGCAACACCCTGATTTTTGCCAACAAAACCCGCGACGACATCATCCTCAAAGAAGAGCTGGAGCAAATGCTGGACGGGCAGGTGGTACACATTTTGTCGGAGGAAAAGACCGATGAATATGCCCACGGTTTCATTACCCGGGAGTTTCTTGAACAACACATCAATGACAAGGGGCAGTATTTCTACATCTGTGGGCCCGAACCGATGATGGAGGCCGTAGAAAAACACCTGGACAAGTTGGGGATACCCAAAGAAAACCGGGTCAAAGAAAGCTGGTAGGCATTGATCCCTCTCCCGGGCTCAGGCATCGATCACGCCTGAGCCGATGCATTCATCGCCCTGGTACCAGGCCACGAACTGCCCGGGGGCAATTCCCCGCTGAGGCTCCCCGAACAATACATACATTCCCTGCTCGCGCATGATCAGCATGGCGGGACTCAATGGCTGCCTGTGGCGGATGCGTACCATCAGTCTTATCGCCTCACCGGGCTTCAGCTGCAGATCGTCCCGGATCCAGTGAACGGCTGAGGCCTCCACAAAAAGCCCCTGCCGGTACAGTCCGGGATGGTCCTCGCCCATACCGGCAAAGATCAGGTTTGAACCGGTATCGGTGGCCAGGACAAAGAGCGGCCGTTGCAACCCCCCCACATTCAATCCCTTACGCTGGCCAATAGTGAAAAAATGAGCCCCCTGGTGTTCGCCCAGCTTCGGGCATTGGGCAGCATGGTAAACGGGAGGGGAACAAAGTTCTTCAAGCAGAGGATCGGGCAGCAGGGCCCATGTTTCCTGTGGGGGAAGTTTGGGCATGGCTGCAGATGCTGTTTCCCTGTCTGCCATCAGGATATCCCCCCTTTTGGCTTTCAGCCGCTGCTGAAGAAAATCGGGCAGGTGGACTTTCCCGACAAAACAAAGGCCCTGGCTGTCTTTCTTTTCGGCTGTGACCAGGCCGAGTTCCCTGGCAATATTCCTTACCTGATGTTTGTGCAGATGTCCGATGGGGAATAGGGCCCGAGACAGCTGTGCCTGATCGAGCTGGCAAAGAAAATAACTTTGGTCTTTATTGGCATCGGCCCCGGCCAGCAGGCGATAAACCGGACGGCCATCCTTTTCGGTCACTTCCCTGCGGCAATAATGCCCTGTGGCCACGTAACCGGCCCCCAGCTTGCGGGCCGCATCCAAAAAAACGTCAAACTTTATCTCCCGGTTGCATAGTACGTCGGGATTGGGGGTGCGCCCTGCCTTGTATTCGGCAAACATATAGTCGACAATGCGGCGGCGGTAAACCTCGCTGAAATCAAGTGTGTGAAAAGGGATGCCCAAACGGTCGGCCACCATCAGCGCATCTGTGCTGTCTTCCCTCCAGGGACAGTCGGACGAAAGGGTCACCGATTCGTCGTGCCAGTTGCGCATGAACACCCCCACCACTTCATGCCCCTGCTCCCGGAGCAGCCAGGCTGCCACCGAGCTGTCGACTCCTCCAGACAGTCCTACGATCACACGTTGCTTTTTCTTCATTTATTCAAAAATACCAGGGGGTGCGCAACAACGCAACAGTAAAAGTACAACAAACTTACAAAGAGTTTCTACTGCAAACATCCTGCCAGCAAAAACTTCCCACAGCCAGGAAGACCAAACAAAAAATTGGATACCTTTACCGGAAGGTAGAAGGTAAAGGTAGAAGGTAGAAGGTAGAAGGTAGAAGGTAGAAGATAGAAAGTAGAAATCAAAAAGCCAATAGCCCAAAGCCAAAAGCCAAAAGCCAACAGCCAATAGCCAAAAGCCAAAAGCCAACAACCAAAATCTACCTTCCAATTTCTATCCTCTAATTTCTTTTTTCTGACGTTTTAACCATATTACAACCATAAAACCATAAACGGATGAAAAACGATTCGCACGCAAGCAATGCCGTATACGGCCTCGGCTTTATCGGCGCAGCCATTTATTTTATTTCCGGGGCCACCGGGATCTGGACCGGTGTGCTCGGTCTGCTAAAAGCCATTGTCTGGCCGGCCATCCTGGTTTTCGGAGCTCTGAGCCGGCTTGGGTTATGAAGAGTGGTTCCCACCTCATCCAGGCCAGGGAACTGGTCAGGCTGGCCGAAGGCGGGCATGATTTCGTACTCATTGATGCAAGGGCAGGGCAGGATGCCAGGGAAAGGTACCGGGCAGGCCACCTGAGAGGTGCCCTGCATGTACACCTGGAAGAAGAACTGTCGGACATCCATGAAGACCTCAGGAAGGGAGGGCGGCACCCCCTGCCCTCACCGCAACGTTTTTCTGTGTTTCTGGGTCGCCTGGGCATTGGTCCGGGCAGCCACGTCGTGGTATGCGACGACCAGGGCGGGGCCAACGCTGCAGCGAGGTTCTGGTGGATGTTAAAGGCCATGGGACACGAAAAGGTGCAGTTGCTGGACGGGGGGATGCAGTCGGCTCTGAGGTCCGGATACCCCCCGGAGTCCGGAGAAGGAAGCACCGAACCAATGCCGCCTTATTCCGGGAAGGACTGGGAGCTGCCCACCGCCGGCATGGAAGAGGTGGCCCGTGCCGCTGCACATCCTGATTACCTGGTAGTGGATGTCAGGGGGGAAGCACGCTACCTGGGCATTGAAGAGCCCATCGATACCATTGCAGGGCATATCCCGGGAGCTGTGAATATGCCTTACGAAAACAACCTGGACGATGACGGATTGTTCCTGCCCCCGTCCCGACTGCATGAAATGTACAGCAAACTGACAGGCGGCCGGCCGGCATCACAGGTCATCCTGCATTGCGGCTCGGGGGTCACCGCTTGCCACAGCGCCCTGGCCATGGCTGCTGCGGGTTGGGAAATCCCCCCTGTCTATACCGGTTCGTGGAGCGAATGGTCGAGAAACGGCCGGGCTGTTGCAAGGGAAGTATAGGCTCACAGCCATTCTATAAATCTTTTGCGATCAACGCCTTGAGCTGGCTGGGAATGTCGTCGGCATCGGGCTCGGGCTTGATCATCTCCGATATGTCGATGGGCCGGTTCACATCGAGCTGCCTGATCTCTTTGAACACGGCAATGTGGTCGAAGGGAATTTCCTCTTCGGCCTCCTCGTTCATTACAGGCATGAAGAGCGTTCGTCCGAGGGCGTCCCTGAAAGTCAGGGTTCTTTTGTTTTCATCTGCCTGTGCAGAGGCAATGGACAGGGCAAAAATGGCGGCGAAAAGAATGGTTTTAAATTTCATGGCGTTTGGTTTTTTATGTTGTTAAGTTAGTGTTCTACTCATGTAGTACACTAATTTTGTGCCACAAATTGTATTTTATTGGTTTTGTGATGTTTGCAAGTTTACTCTTTTTGTTTTGGGTGATTTCTTGGTGAAAATCCATTGGAAAATTGTCCGGCATTGTTACATGATTGAACGAAAACGGACACCATGCCCTTTCGTACAAGGATTTGGATTATTGAATAATAATCATTAGATTCGTCTATGTAAATGCCACAGATATTTTTTCTGCTAAAGCCCTGAAGCGGTTTCAGGAACAAATCATTGTTAAACCAATACACGAGAAAAATGAAGCACGTGAGACGACTCTTACTGGCAGTATGTACATTAGTCATCTTGGGCATACCCGCCCAAAAAACGCATGCCCGGCAAACCTCGCCCGGCGAAGGCCAGCTCGCAATCAGTGCCGGGCTGTCCTACGGATTCGATATCGAAGAAATCGGGCTCCGGGCCGGGGCCACTTACTTCCTTGGCGAAGAAATGCGCATTGGCGGCGACCTCACCTACTGGCTAGTCGACACCCAACCAGGGGTCTCGGCCACCTATCTGGAGTTCAATGCGAACTTCCATTACATCTTTTTCAGCGAAAACGCCCTGATGATCTATGGGGTGGGCGCCCTGGGCCTTCACTATGCCAGCGTGTCGGTCGATATCCCCGGAGTGGGTACCGTTTCAGATTCGGACAGCGAGCTGGGCCTGGGCCTTGGTGCCGGCCTGGAATACAATCTGGGCGGGGTTTCCCTGTTTGCCGAACCCAAGCTGTTTCTCAGCGGCTTCGACCAGTTTAAGTTCAACTTCGGCATACGCTATTACCTCTGATCTGGCAAGGCCCGCCCCGATTTTACAAATCACACCTAACCCGGCCATGATGCAGGAGGCCCTTCATTATGCCATGAACAAAAAGGGGGAGGCCGAATGCCTGCTTTGCCCCCACCTTTGCCGGATGCCCCCCGGGCATACCGGCAAATGCGGGGTGCGCCGCCACATCAACGGACAACTGTTTTCACTGAATTACGGACTCATAAGCGCCCTGTGCACCGACCCCATCGAAAAAAAATCCCTTTACCATTTTTTCCCCGGCCATCAGATCCTGTCGGTGGGCAGCTTTGGATGCAACTTCCGTTGCGGCTGGTGCCAGAACGCAACCATTTCGCAATGCTGCCCCGACGATTTCGGCCGGCCGGAACCCACCCCCCCTGGGGTCCTTTTGGAATCGGCCGGAAAATCAGGGGGGATCGGACTGGCCTACACCTATAACGAGCCCACTGTATGGTTCGAATACATGCTTGATTCGGCCCGGCAGATCAACGACAGGGGGATGAAGAACGTGGTGGTGAGCAACGGCTACATCAACAGGGAACCTCTGGAGGAGCTGATGGAGGTGGTACATGCTTTTAATATCGACCTGAAAGCCTTCGACCGGAGTTTTTACCGCAGGGAAACCGGAGGCAAGCTACAGCCTGTGAAAGAAAGCCTGAAGGCCATTTCGCGAAAAGGCATTCACCTGGAAATCACCTACCTGGTCATTCCGGGACTGAACCACGATGCCCTGGCCTTTGAAGGGATGATTGAATGGATACAGCAAGAGTTGGGCCCGGAAACCATACTTCACCTGAGTCGTTATTTTCCGGCCCGGAAGATGCAACAGCCACCCACCCCCGCTGAGACAATGCAGGAGCTGTACCATACCGCACGGCAGCGACTTCCCTATGTTTACCTGGGCAATATGCCCGCCAGTCAGGGAGGGACTGCCACCCGTTGTCCGGATTGCGAACAGCTGGTCATTGAACGCACCGGATACCGGGTCAGCAAATTGGGGATGGATGCATCAGGAAAGTGTACGGGCTGTTCCAAAAGTATTTGCATCATGTCATAGGAAGCACCCCAAAAGCCAATCCGATGGAAAACTCTTCGTCCACCAGACCCCCTGCCGTATCCGGCATGTTCTACCCTGATTCCGGACACCGGATCAGGGAGATTTTGAACGATGCCCTGGAGCGGGAAAAGCCAGGGATCGATGCCATCCGCTTCGACGGCCACATTGCGGGTGGGGTGGTGCCTCATGCCGGCCTGGCCTATTGCGCCCCCCAGGCCGTACATTTTTTCGAACAACACCGCCGATGGGGAAGGCCTCCGGATACCGTTCTGATCGTACACCCAAATCACGGCGGACAGGGTCCCGGGCTGTCGGTGGACGGGCACAGGCACTGGGAAACCCCTATGGGCAGCCTGGCTGTCGACATCCCTTTCATGGAATCACTCGGCTTGCCGGTTTCGCCACGTGCCCAGGAATCCGAACACTCGGCCGAGGTCATCCTTCCCTACCTGCAGTATTTTTTCTCCTTCAACTACCGCATCCTCGCAGTGAATATCCGGGATCAGGATGCCGCCACGGCCATCGATCTGGCCAATAAAATCCACCGGGTATCCAAACACATGAACAGGAAACTGCTCTTTATCGCATCCAGCGATTTTTCCCATTTTCTTTCTCCCGAAAGGGCCATGGAACGCGACAGCCTGGTGCTGCAAAAGATACTCAGCCGCGACACAAAGGGGGTGCACAAGGTAGTCACCGGCGAACAGATCACTGTGTGCGGCTACGGACCCATCATGGCACTCATGGAATATACCCGGCTGCTGGACCCCGGATACAGGGTACATGTGCTACGCAGGGGGCATTCGGGCGAGGCAAGCCCCTCCGACAGGGTGGTGAGCTATGTGTCACTGCTTTTTGAGTTCGGAAGCGACTAATACTGCCAGTTCCCTGAAAGTATTCTTACTTTTGCAGCTCCAGGCATCACTGGTTACCTGGCGATGGCCAGGACCCGGGATGGGGATTATTTCAACACAGGCCGGCATGATACCACATGGCCAATTTCTGAGAAAGAGCATCCACCTGCTGACAGGTGCCGGGTTGCTGGCGCTGACCTATCTGCTTGAAAGAGAATTGCTGCTGGGGGTTATTGCAACCGGCACCGTATTCTCCTTTGCCACCTACAACAAGAGGTCATTCAGGGCATTGCACAAGCAGTCGGGCAACAGCCTGGGCACCCTTTTCTATCCGCTGGGAGTACTGACGGCTTTTCTGTTGCTCTACAGGATGCCCNTACATTATTTCCAGATCTGCCTGGCAATTCTTGTCGCGGGCGACACAATGGCCTTTTTGGCCGGTCAGCTGCAACCCGGCAATATCCGCTTCCATGCACTGAGGGAGGAGAAAAGCCTCTTTGGCGTACTGGGCTTTGCCATCACCACCTTTTTTATCCTGTTTGCCCTTTTGCCGGAAACCGAATTCGGGATTCCGGCATATGTTATCCTTACCATCATCCTGGCCATCAATTTCGAATTGATCTCCTACAGGGGTTCGGACAACTTCAGCATCCCGGTGGGCTGCGCACTGTATTTTCTGATCATGGAATTTCATGAAGGCAGCCTTGGTTTCCTGATCGGCGTGGTACTCATCAGCCTGCTTGGTTCGGCCTTGCTGTACCATTACCGGGTGTTGAGCAAAACCGGGAGTTTTGCCACCTATATCCTGGGTATTTATTTTTTTGGCGTATTGGGTATAAGCTGGAGCATCCCGGTACTTGCCTTTTTTTTCACATCAGTGGTCTTTACCAGGATCCATACAGCACGGCGGAAAAAGCCCCCCCTGGCCGGTGCCCGCAATGCCTGGCAGGTGCTGGCAAACATCCTTTGGGCGCTGGTGGCCTCCGCAGCCTACCTGATCAGCAAACACGATGGGTTTATACTTGCCTATGTTGCACTGATAGCGGCTGTAACTGCCGACACCTGGTCGAGTGAGATCGGGCCGGTTTTCCATAAACGCTGCTTCTCCCTGGCCGACATGGGGATGCGGGGCGCCGGCATATCCGGCGGCATTTCCGCTGCAGGTACCCTGGCGGCCATTGCCGGTGCATTGTTTATCGCCGTTTTGTCGCTCCAGGCCTTCTTTGGCAGCACAAACATGCAATTGCTGGGGATGCTGGCAGCTTCTGGCTTCCTGGCCTCTGTGGCTGATTCTTTCCTGGGTGCATACCTGGAGCCCGGATTGCAGCGGCTGGCCGTTTTTAAACCGGCAGCCCGCAACGACACAGACAGGCTGACCCCCAACGATGTGGTCAACCTGCTCTCATCGGCTTCCGCTCCGGTTTTCTTCTTGCTGATCAGGTACTTGCTGGTGGGCTAAAGCAGTCTGAACAACAGCCCCGCCACCAAAAAGAACGAAAAAAGCAGGTGCAGGAGCACCGTCAGTTTCGCGACTTTTTTCAGTGGGCCCGGCTTGCCGTGATCCCTGACGATACCGGCAGCGGCAACCGGGAAAACGAAGAGGTAAGGGATCAGTGCCAGCAGCACAGGCCAGGACGGCGTGGGCAAATACAGGTAAAGCAGCACGATATTGGCCACAATACCCAACTGTACAAGCAGGTAAAGCACCGAAGTGAAGCGGGTGCCCAGTCTGGAGGCCACCCCGCGTTTTCCTCCCTGGCGGTCGGCATCCAGATCGATCAATTGCCCAACCAGGAGAATGGACAATGTGCTTAAACCGGTGGCTGGCATCAGGAACCCAATTTGCGGATGCCAGCCCAGATCCTGGCCTACCGAGGCAAGCATAACGGCCATCGGACCAAAGGCAAACCATACAGAAACCTCTCCCATCCCCCGGTATGCGAGTTTAACAGGAGGCGCAGTATAATACTTGCTGAAAAAAGCCGACAACACATAAAGAAATCCCAGCAATGGAAGCAAATCCCGGCTGACAAGAAAAGCAAGAACAAGGGTCCCGGCCAGGGCAATCAGCAGGGAGGCCCTGGCGATCTGGAACATACGTCCCATCAGGCTGGGGTGGTCCTGCAATATGCCCGACCCGCCACTGGCCTCATTCCGGTGCACGTTCACCCTGTCGGTGCCCTGAATGGTGTCGTAGATATCGTTATAGACATTAACGGCAGCGTGCAGCCCGATGCCGATGATCAAAACCATCAACAAGCCGGGGAGATAAACGCCGCTGCCAACGCCGGCTGCCAGCAATGTCCCGGCCAAAAGCGGGGTAATAATGGAGCTCAAAAAAGGAGCCCTGATCATCTTCAGTATTCCTGGTTTATCCATATGCCGATTCCCTGAATAGCAAATACAAAAAAACCAACAGCCAATGGCACGCTTTGTTCATGGCAGGAAACTGCCTGAGAGCTTGGTGGGGGTTTGAGCCGGCCATCCCATCGCAGGCATCAGAACTCACCGGCAAAGCGCAAGCCGAACTGCCGTTGTGGCTGGATGTCGCCAGGCCTGCCCATGATTTCGGCATTGGTCACATTGTGCAGGACCAGCGAGATGCGGTACGCTGCACCAAGTGAGCGGGCCAGGTGAACGTCGGCCCTTATATGCCCGCCCTGGCTTGCCATCCAGTAATCGTAGAAGCCGGGCAAAATACGCTCCCTTATCTGGGGAAGCAGGAACACATCGTCGATTTCCAGAATGCGGGAGCGCGCATGCAATCCGATGCCGGCCTCCCAGGGGCCACGGGCAGTGATCAGATTCAGTGCAGCAGAATGCTTTCTGCGGTATTTGAGGTAGTTCCCGGTATTGCGCCAGTTTCGCTGATCGAACTCCACAGGGAGCATCCATACATATCCGCCCTGCAAGCTGGTGTGAACTCCCCGTTTGCTGTGGGTGAACAAAAATTCGAGTTCGGCACCGGTTACCCTTGAGTACTCCTGGTTAACGGCCCTGAAACCAAAGCCGGCTCCTGAGTGGTACCCAAAGAGGTATTCGATCAGGTCTTTGTTTTGGATATAGAACAAGGTCAGGTCGATCACTCCGTCGAGGGCCGGGGTAAGCAGACCCTGTTTGAGCCCCACTTCGGCATTCCAACCCGATTCGGGCTTCAGGTGCGGGTTTGGCACTATCTGTACCACTCCCAATGAGGTCCGGGCATATTTTTCGGCTATCGACGGTACTCTGTACCCCATACCATAGGAAGCGCGCAAAAAACGGCTGTCAGACAGCCTGTAATTGAGGCCTGCCCTGAACAGGGGCACCGGATGGTCGGCTTCGCCGTTCAGGCTGTTGTGCTCCAGCCGCAGCCCGGCAACCAGGTTCAGCCGGCCGCCCAGGGGTAAACCGAGTTGAGAATAGACCGACAGGTTGAGGGCGTCGTGGTTGCCATAAAAATTGGAACACACCTGGCTGCGATGAAAGACCAGCCCGGCATTCAGTGAAAGCCCTCGGCCCAGGGGTCCGTCAAGCTGATATTCCGAATACACCGAACGGGTGCTGCTGTTGTTCTGCACCGTAACCGGATACCGGTTTTCGGTTAACTGTATCCGGCTGCGCCAATCGTGAGAAAAACCATTTTCACGGGCAATGCCGGCAAAGGGATCGATATAAAGAAACCGACCTTTCATATGCGAAACAACCTCTTCGTTTTGTTTCAGGGCCCCGGTCCGGGCATCTTCCCAGAGGAAGAAGTCCCGCTTGTCCGAATAGCCGCCATTGATGGCCGCCCCATACGAAACCCCTTCGAAACGGCGGCTGTGCCGTTGCATCCTCGCATTCATGCGCAGCAGCCTTTCGTCATTCAGGCGGCGGTATCCCTGATCGTCCAGCAGAAAAACTCCCATGTTCAGGCCGGTACGTCCGTATTGGCCTGCATGAGATAAGGAGGCTTTCCTGAACCTTTGCGGCTTGTCCCACCATATCCAGTCGCGGTTTCTGGGCCGGGCATACAGGCCCGACTCCGCAAAAAACCTCGACTGGGGGACGGGAGGCGGATCGGCCGTCCTGAAGTTAACAATGCCATTGAGAGCAGAAGAACCGTACAAGACCGAACTGGCCCCCTTGATGACCTCTATCTGGGAAATGTTTTCCAGGGGCAGCGTCTGCCAGCGGATGCTTCCGGCATCAGCCGATATCATGGGCAAGCCGTCCACCAGTGCCAGGACCCTGCTGCCCGCTCCATAGCTGAATCCGCTGCCGCCACGGATGGAAGCCTGGCCGTCGAGTACCTCGATGGCTGAAAGCTTGTTCATGATGTCCTTTGGGTCGGTCAGGTGTACGGCAGACAGGGAGGCAGGCCGGATCATGCTTACCGATACGGCGGATTCAGACACCCGCTGCTCCATCCTGGAAGCGCTCACCACCACCTGATCCATTCCGGTGGGGACCGGGTCCAGGCCGATGCGCAAAAAGAGGCTGTCTCCCGCCCCCAGGCTGATTTGGCGGCTTTCCGGAGAATACCCCATATAATAAACCGTCATTTGCCAATCGCCCGCTGTCAGGTCAATCCGGAAATTACCCTCTTCCGAGCTGGCCGTACCCCGGCCAGGCCCGAGCATGATAGTTGCCCCCGGCAATGGGGTCAGGGTCTGGCTGTCAAAAACATGACCGCAAACAATGGCCGGGTTGCGGGCCAGGCCCCCGCTTGCAAAGGTCGCCAGCAGGAAACCGATAAGATGCAACTGCCTGATCATGGGCAAAAATCTGTTTGAGAACCGGCTGCAAAAGCTTCTTTAAACTTACAAATTTTCCGGTTTCCAACCCCGGCATGCCGCCGTAAAAAGTGAGTGGCCCGGCATAAAGCATTTTATAAGGGATTGCCGGGCATATTTTTCGATGAGAACCGTGGGCAGGCNACTAAAATTTTGTATATTTAACACATCCCTTTAAGTATTCATCAAAAAAATCGACCATGAACCTTGTTGAGCGGGTAAAGAACATCCTTGTGAATCCCAAAACCGAATGGGAGGTCATAGAAAAAGAGAGCACTCCGGTCCAGGAACTGGTTACCGGCTATTTGCTTATCCTCGCCCTTCTTCCCTTTTTTGGCAACCTGATCGGGTATTGGCTGGTGGGCTACAGGGTGCCTTTTGTGGGTTATGAAAGCGGTTTCGGTCTGGGCCTCAGACACGGGATCATCGCCTTTGCCTCACCGGTGATTGCCGCTTTTATTGCCGCTTTTGTGATCAACTCCCTTGCCCCCTCCTTTTCTTCGATCAAGGATTTTCGCCGGGCCATGCAGCTGGTGGTGTATTCCTTCACACCCAGCTTGGTTGCCGGCATCCTGATGATCATCCCCTCCCTGGGGATCATAGCCACACTGGCCGGCATTTACGGCCTGTATATACTGTATGTGGGCATGAAACCAATCATGAAAACCCCCGACGAAAAAGTCACCTCCTATTTTATCGTAAGCCTGCTGGTGATCATTGTGGCCAGCCTGGTTGTCGGCGCCATCCTGTCGGCCCTGTTTGTTGGCCGTCATGCCATGATGGTGTAAAAAGCGGGTTTGTTCCCTTGCATGCTGCAGGCCGGCAACCCGATCTGGGATACCTGGTATTCCTTCTAATCAAAAACATTTACTATGGCAGTCAATAACAACGGAAACGGGAAAGAGAAAGAGAAAGAGAAAAAACAAGGACAGGAACAAGGGCAGGGCAAAAAATGGTACTCCCTGGAGGCCAGCGAAGCCCTGGAGCATTTCGACACCGACCAGGATAAGGGGCTTGACCCGGAGGAAGTCAAAAAACGGCTTGAGAAATACGGGCCCAACGAATTGCCCAAAGGAAGAAAAAGCACTGTGCTGGAACGATTGGCACGGCAATTTAAAAACGTGCTCATCTACGTGCTGCTGGTAGCCGCCGTCATCACTGCCCTGATGGAACACTGGGTCGACACCTGGGTTATCCTGGGGGTGGTGATCATCAATGCCGTGATCGGTTTTATCCAGGAAGGAAAGGCCGAAAAGGCACTCGAAGACATCCGGGAGATGCTCTCTTTGGAAGCCGTGGTGCTGAGAAACGGGGAGAAAAAGACCATCGATGCCGAAGAACTGGTTCCCGGTGATATTGTCTTGCTCAAATCGGGCGACAAAATCCCGGCCGACCTTCGCCTGGTCAAATCCAAGGACCTGCGTACCGAGGAGGCCCCGCTTACCGGCGAATCCACCTCTGTGGACAAAAGCACCGAACCCGCCGAAGAGGATGCCGTGATCGGCGACCGCAGTTCCATGGCGTTCTCGGGCACAGTGGTCACTTACGGCAAAGCCACCGGTGTGGTGGTGGCTACCGGTTTCGACACCGAGATCGGGAAGATCAGCAAAATGATGTCGGAAGTGAAAGAGATCACCACCCCCCTGTTGCAGAAGATCGATCATTTCGCCAAGTGGCTGGCCGTGGTCATCCTTGCAGCCAGTGGCCTGTTCTTTGCTTTCGGTTATTTTTTCAGGGATTATGAAG